>RRZU013325268.1_pt1 | contig 17825 bp, 18 predicted proteins | sample 2165561 | NCBI WGS metagenome assembly RRZU01 (sample SAMN10456909, study PRJNA506462) | wastewater metagenome | isolation source: wastewater sludge | place: USA: Moscow, Idaho | reverse complement strand
CTAAGAATAAACATGCATTTGCAACGTCTTCTGGCTGTCCTCCACGTTTCAATGGAATACCATTACGCCATTCTTCAACCACTTTTTGGTCTAAAACTTCAGTCATTTCAGTTTCGATGAAACCTGGTGCAATTGCATTACAACGAATGTTTCGAGAACCTAATTCTAACGCAACAGATTTAGAAAAACCAATTAAACCAGCCTTAGATGCTGCATAATTTGCTTGTCCAGCGTTTCCTTTGATTCCAACAATAGAAGACATGTTCACGATAGATCCAGAACGTTGTTTCATCATTGGTTTGATGACTGCTTTAGTTAAATTGAAAGCTGAATTTAAGTTTGTTTGAATTACATTTTCGAAATCTTCAACAGACATTCTCATCAATAAATTGTCTTTTGTAATTCCTGCATTATTGATCACAATATCAATTTGTCCAAACTCTGCAATTACATCATCTACTAATTTCTGAGCAGCTTCGTAATTTGAAGCGTCTGATTGATAACCTTTTACTTTTCCGAATTGTCCTAATTCTTCTTCCAAAGCTTTTGCTTTTTCTACAGAAGAAGCATAAGTAAAGGCAACGTTAGCGCCATTTTTTACAAAAACTTCAGCAATGCTTTTTCCAATACCACGTGTTGCACCAGTTACGATTGCTGTTTTACCTTGTAATAAATTCATGTTTTAGCTATTTATTTAACTTCAAAAATACGATTTTTTACGAGAGTGGAAAATGTTAAAATTTACTTTATCAATTTTATTTAACAATTTGTGGTATTATAATTGAAAATATCGATTATATAACCAATAAAAAAATAGAAAACATGAAGAATTTATTAAAATTTTTGGCAGTAACCTTTTTTGCATTATTTGTATTCACGGCTTGTAGCGATGATGATGATCCAGCGAACAATGATTTCTTTGCAGGAACTTACAAAGGAACAGTAAATTATGTTGATGGAGACAAAACAGTATCTAACGAGAATGGAAGCGTGTTCGTAACAAAAATTGCAAGTGGTACAAAGTATAATTTTGCTTTTTCTGATAAAATTCCAGATTTGAACGGAATTGAGTTTGAGAAAAAAGGAGATAATTCTTTGGTAAGTGTTGGTTCAAGTGCTTCATCTTTTATTACAATTGATAGCAAAAAGCTTACAATTCTTTACACAAAAGATGGTAAAACTTGGAGAGCAAACGCTACAAGATAGTAGTATAGATTTTAAGATTGATAGATTTAAGGCGCTATTTATAGCGCTTTTTTTTATGCAATAAAAGGAGTAATTTTATTAGTTATTATTAAAACCTAAGCCATGAAGTATGTTTTATTGTTCGTTTCAATTTTTTGTGTCTTATTTTCATGTACTAATGAAGATGATGCAGAAAATTCTGTTTATAGTACAGAATATCAACGACATATTATTTACAAAGATTCAATTTCTAATTTTGAAGGAAATGGAGTTGTAAGAATATCAAAGAAAAATGATTTGTATAACTTCGATTTTGAAGTACAGAATGGTAAAGTAGCTCAAATAAGGGATGTTAGGATGGAAATGACTGGTGGAAATACATTAAGAAATATAGATTGGACACCAACAAAGTTAATTATGATGACAAAAGATAGTCTTAATATTTCGTACAATTTACCTAATCAAACTTGGAAAGTAAGTGGATTAGTTAAGTGATTTTGATAACAATAGTTCAACAAAAAAAGTCGCTAATAAGCGACTTTTTTTTATATGATGAATATTCAGATTATAATCCGAAAGCTTCTTTTACTTTGTCTACGAAATCTAATTTCTCCCAAGTAAATAATTCAACTTCAACTTCTACAACATCTTGTCCATTTGCAGATTCAAAACGTTTTGTAACCGTTTCTGGCTGACGTCCTAAATGCCCGTAAGAAGCAGTTTCTTTATAAATAGGATTTCTTAATTTCAATCTTTGCTCAATTGCGAAAGGTTTCATGTCAAAAATTTCAGAAACTTTTGTTGAAATTTCACCTTCAGTTAAATTAACCTTTTGAGTTCCGAAAGTATTTACCAATAAAGAAACAGGAGCAGCAACACCAATTGCGTAAGAAACTTGTACTAAAACTTCTTCAGCAACACCAGCTGCAACTAAATTTTTCGCAATATGGCGTGCAGCATATGCAGCAGAACGGTCTACTTTTGAAGGATCTTTTCCAGAAAATGCTCCACCTCCGTGCGCACCTTTTCCACCGTAAGTATCAACAATAATTTTACGACCTGTTAAACCTGTATCTCCGTGAGGTCCTCCAATTACGAATTTCCCTGTTGGATTAATGTGGTATTTAATATCATTTGTAAATAAATCACGAATATGTACAGGTAATTGTGCTTTAACGCGAGGAATCAAAATGTTAATTAAATCGTTTGTAATTTTATCACGCATCGCTTCTTCGTTAGCAAAGTCATCGTGTTGCGTAGAAATTACGATTGTATCAATACGAACAGGTTTATTGTCGTTATCATACTCAATTGTAACCTGAGATTTTGCATCAGGACGTAAATATGGTAATAACTCAATTTCGTTTTTACGAATATTAGATAATTCTTTTAAGATTTTGTGTGATAAATCTAATGCTAAAGGCATGTAGTTTTCTGTTTCGCTTGTCGCGTAACCAAACATCATTCCTTGATCACCAGCACCTTGTTCTTCGTCAGATGTACGAACAACACCTTGGTTAATTTCTGGAGATTGTTCGTGAATTGCTGATAAAATTCCACAAGAATTTGCATCAAACATATATTCACTTTTCGTGTAACCAATCTCAGCGATTGTTTCTCTTGCAACACGTTGTAAATCGATATAAGCGTTAGATTTTACTTCTCCAGCCAAAACAACTTGTCCAGTTGTAACCAAAGTTTCACATGCTACTTTACTTTTTGCATCAAATGCTAAAAAATGATCTAAGATTGAGTCAGAGATTTGGTCGGCAAGTTTATCTGGATGCCCTTCAGATACTGATTCTGATGTAAATAAATATGACATTATTATAATTATTTTAAAATATAAAATAGAGAAGTAGTCAACTGAAGTTCCTGCTTTAGCAATTGTTTTATGAGGTTGCAATCAGTCAAATCTTTCCTCTACGATTTTTCGAGTTCAAATATACAATGATATAATGAAAACCAAAAGTATTTTTCTTTATTTATAAAATAATTAAAGAATATTTAAGTTAAAATTTGTTTTGATAAACTATAATAGTCATAATTGTTATTTGTTGAATGTTAGATGGTTTTTGTTATTAATTTCTGTATATATTTAAAAAATAGATTACAAATAGATAATTATTCAAAAAAAAGTTATTACTTTAGAAAAAAATTAATATTCATGAAATTTGATACTCTCGACCAACAACTCCTAATGTATTTACAAGAAAATAGTAAAATTACATACAAAGAATTATCTGATAAACTTAACTTGTCTTCCACTGCAATTCACGAACGCATAAAAAAATTAGAAAAATCTGGAATTATTTCTAAGTATGTTGCGCTTGTAAATAGACGATTAATAAATAAAGAACTTTTGGTTTTTAGCCACATTAAATTGCAACAACATTCTGCTGATAATATCAAAATTTTCGAGAATGAAATTGTTAATCTAAAAGAAGTTCAAGCAAGTTATCACGTTAGTGGTGATTACGATTATATTATTAAAATGTCTTTCGAAAACATGGACGAATACCGTGATTTTATGGTAAATAAATTAACAACCATCAAAGTTATCGGGAGTACGCATAGTACATTTGTGATTGGCGATGTAAAAGATGACACAGCTTATCAATTATTATAAAAAATAACAAAAAAGGTTCTCATTTGAGAACCTTTTTTAATTAACTTGCATAAAAATATTAGGGAAATGAGTAAAGAAATTGCTGTTTTAGGTGCTGGTTGTTTTTGGTGTTCGGAAGGAATTTTTAATTCGATAAATGGAGTGGAAAGTGCAATTTCTGGATTTACAGGTGGAGACGTTGACAATCCAACATATCGTCAAGTTTGTGATACAGATACTAAACATGCCGAAGTTGTAGAGATTACGTTTGATAATGAAGTGATATCTTATCCAGAATTATTAGAAATTTTTTGGAGTATTCATAATCCAACCCAGCTTAATAGACAAGGGAATGATGTTGGGACACAATATCGTTCAAGTATATTTTATACGACAGAAGAACAGAAAAATCAAGCAGAAAAATCATTGAAAGAATTTGATAACGGCGCTTTATATGAAGATAAATTTGTTACAACAATAGAACCTATGGGAAAGTTTTGGTCTGCAGAGGATTATCATCAAGGTTATTACAACGAAAATCCTGATCAACCTTATTGTTCAGCAGTAGTTGGACCTAAGATTGCGAAATTTAAATCTAAATTCAAACAGATTTTAAAATAAATTTTAATTCAAAATAAACTAAAAAAGCACTCCAAATTTGGAGTGCTTTTTAGTTATGATTTTCCTTTCTTACGGGCCTTTTGTTTCTGTTGTCCACGGTTTTTAGGTTTAGATTTTGGTGGTTTACGTTTTGTAGGACCTCCTAAATTCACCTTTTTATTTTTATCTTTTTTCTCATGAAATGCAGCACCACGCTCTTCAATTTTTACAGTTGTAAGTGCCTTCATTTTGATGACATCTTTTTCAAACTCTCTTTTTACAGGATTAATTTGAACATCATCAATAGGAAAAGGTTCTTGCACCATTTCTTTGTTCATCAACTCTTCAATTGCGTCAATGCGTTCAATTTCTTTTTCTGAGAAATAAGAAATAGCATCACCTTTTTTGTCTGCACGACCAGTACGTCCAATTCGGTGAATATATTGCTCTGGAATTTCTGGAATTTCAAAGTTGATAACATGCGTAACATCCGGAATATCCAAACCACGCGCCATAATATCGGTTGTTATAATTCCACGATATTCATCTCTCGTAAAAGCTTCCATTGTTCTTAAACGGAAGTTTTGAGATTTATTTGAGTGAATTACACCAAATTCGTCAGGATAAATTTCATCTAAATGATTGAAAATTAAATCTGCATGTTTTTTGTTGTTGGCAAAAATTAGAACTTTCTCAAATTTTGCTTTATCTTCAAGTTGATGAACGATTAAGTTCAATTTTGTATTAAAATTTTCAACTGGAATAGATGTTTGAGAAATTTTTTCAAGTGGAGTTCCTGAACGAGCTAACGAAATCTCAACAGGATTTTTGAAATATTCGTGTAACATATCATCTACTTGATCTGTCATCGTTGCAGAAAACAAAATGTTTTGACGCTTGTCACTCATCATTGTAAATAAATGCGAAAGTTGAGATTTGAATCCTAAACTTAACATTTCATCAAATTCATCTACAACTAATTTCTTCATTTCTTTGAAAGAAAGTACATTGTCAATCGCTAAATCTAAAATACGACCAGGCGTACCAACTAAAATATCAACACCGTCATATACCAATAGTTTTTGCGTATTGATGTTTACACCACCGTAAATTCCTAAAACACGAACGTTGATAAATTCGGCTAAATTTTCTAAAATATCCGTTACCTGAACGACTAATTCACGCGTTGGAACTAAAATAACAATCTTAGGCTGATTGGTTTTAGAATATTGATATGTTTTTAGCAAAGGCAACAGATAAGCTAATGTTTTTCCTGTTCCTGTTTGCGCAATACCCATAATGTCTCTACCAGAAAGAATCGGTTTAAATGATTTTTCTTGAATAGGAGTAGGGTTTGTGATCTTCAACTTTTCTAAAGCCGAATCCAATTGTTTTGTTAATTCGAAATCCGCGAATGTAGCTTTCATTTTGCAAAGATAAGTTTTCTTAGTGAAAACTTAAAAACTCAAGCATCAATCTATTCAAATTCATTGAAACTTTGTACTTTTGCAGTTCGATTAATAAATAGGAAAAAATGAATTTAAAACAACACATTACCCAAAATGTTTTGGAGGCGATCCAAAATGTTTATCAACTTACACCTGAATCTGTTGAAATTCAGTTCACAAGGAAAGAGTTTGATGGTGAGTACACTTTGGTTGTTTTTCCATTAATTAGAACATTAAAAGGTAAACCAGAAGAAATCGGTGCTAAAATCGGTGAAAATTTGGTTGAAAACAATAAAATTGCAGCATTCAATGTTGTAAAAGGATTTTTGAATATGAGTCTTCATTCTGCAGATTTCTTAGTTGATTTTGCAGAAAATGCTCAAAATAATAATTTCGGAATTGCAAAAGTTGATGAAAATTCGCGTACTGTAATGGTCGAATATTCATCTCCAAATACAAACAAACCTTTGCATTTAGGTCACGTTCGTAATAATTTATTAGGATTCTCGGTTGCTCAAATTGTTGAAGCTGCAGGAAATAATGTGATTAAAACACAAATTATTAATGATCGTGGTATTCATATTTGTAAATCGATGATTGCTTGGGAGAAATTTGGAAACTTAGAAACGCCACAATCTTCTGGTCTTAAAGGTGATCATTTAGTTGGTAAATATTATGTAGAATTTGACAAGCATTACCGCGAGCAAATCAAAGCATTGATTGAAGAAGGAAAAACAGAAGACGAAGCAAAAAAGCAAGCGCCAATTTTCTTAGAAGCGCAAGAAATGTTACGTAAATGGGAAGCAAACGATACTGAAGTGATTGAGTTGTGGAAAGTGATGAATGGTTGGGTTTACGAAGGTTTTGCCAAAACATACAAACGTCTTGGTGTAGCTTTTGACGAATATTTATACGAATCGAATACTTATATTTTAGGAAAAGATATTGTTGAAGAAGGTTTAAACAAAGGTGTTTTCTTCAAAAAAGAAGATGGTTCTGTTTGGATTGATTTAACTGCAGAAGGTTTGGACGAAAAATTAGTTTTACGCTCGGACGGAACTTCAGTTTACATTACACAAGATTTAGGAACAGCTGTAGAGCGTTTCAAAAATAATCCAACTTTAGAAGAGTTGACATATGTTGTTGGTAACGAGCAAGATTATCACTTCAAAGTTTTATTCTTAATTCTTAAAAAATTAGGTTTCTCTTGGGCTGATGCTTTACATCACTTATCTTACGGAATGGTTGATTTACCGAATGGTAAAATGAAATCTCGTGAAGGAACTGTTGTAGATGCAGACGAATTGATGGAAGATGTTTATGCAACTGCAAAAGAAATTTCGGAAGAATTAGGAAAACTTGATGGTTTATCTGACGAAGAAAAAGCTGAGTTGTACGAAACGATTGCAATGGGCGCTTTGAAATATTATATTTTGAAAGTTGATCCTAAGAAACGTATATTGTTCGATCCGAAAGAATCTGTTGATTTTAATGGTAATACAGGTCCATTTATTCAATATACATTTGCACGTATTCAGTCGTTGTTAAGAAAAGAAACTCCAAAAGCGTTTGATTTAGCTGCAATAGAACTGAATGATACTGAAAAAGAAATTATTAGAACATTGTATGATTTTGAAGATATAATTGCAAAATCGGCTACAGAAATGAGCCCTGCTTTAATTGCAAATTATGTATACGAAATCGTGAAATTGTTTAACTCATTCTATCAAAATAACCCAATTTTGAAAAATGAAGATGAAAACGTGAAAAATTTCCGTCTTTATTTATCGCAATGGGTTGCCAATACAATTCAATCATCATTAAGATTGTTAGGAATTGGCGTACCAGAAAGAATGTAATCAATCATATAAATTGTACAATGCCTCATCATTTTGGTGAGGTATTTTTTTAATAGAAAAGATGAAAATAGGAGATTTACTCAAACAAAAAGATCCGAATGATAAGTTTAATTTGAAACGTTTTCATGATGCGCAAAGTTTTGTATATGACGAAATTTTGATGGAAGTGCATGCGGGTAAAAAACAAAGCAGTTGGATGGTTTTTATGTTTCCGCAAGTAGAAGGATTAGGATCGAGTGATTCGTCAAAAGAATTTTCAATTTCGTCAAAAGAAGAAGCAAGAGCTTTTGTGAAAGATGAAGAACTTTGGGCAAATTATTTGGAAGTATTATCTGTGTTGTTAATGCGACATAAAGGAGTGATTCCGCAATTAATTTTCGGGAAAAATGATGCAATGAAACTAAAATCAAGTTTGACTTTATTCAGTTTTATCGTTCCAAAAGAAAAAATTATCAAAGATGTCTTGAAGTTTTTTTATGCTGATCAAGTAGATAAAAAAACACTTTCAATTCTTAAACAAATGACTAAATAAAAAATCTCGAGTGTTTGCTCGAGATTTTTTATTTTAGAGAGAACTTCTACTTTCTATACCCAACGTATTGTAAATAATTTTGAGATGATATTTTACCGTGTTTTCTGATATATAAAGACTTGCAGCGATTTCTTTATTCGTAAATCCTTTTTTTACCAACTCGATAATATCCAATTGCCTTTCCGAAAAATTGTAATCCGCTAAAACGATTTCTTTTTCTTTAGGTTTATTAGAATGATTCATTAAATCAGAAAGTTTATTTCTCATTCGTTCGTTTTCATTCTCAACAAGTTTGCGTTTTTCTATATTTATTTTATAAAGCTTATAAAAAACGATTAATAATGCAGCTAAAGTAATTGAGATAATGACCAAAAATAATCGAATATTTTTCTGGTTTCGAGCTTCTAAGCTATTGCGTTTATTGGTTATTTCTCTTTCCAAACTTTGTAATTTCCCGCTTTGATTAATCGCATCAAAATCTGTTGCCAATTCATTTACAATAAGCCTTGTTTTATATGCTTTTTCCCAGTCTTTATTTTGTGCATAATGCCAAGTAAGCGACTCGTACATATTTAGAATGTATAGTTTTATGTTGTACTTTTTTGCGTAATATAGTCCTTTGTCAAAAGCTTCTTTGGCTTTTTTGTTATCTTTAGTATCGGTATATAAATGGAGTAATTTTCTGTAAATATTAGGTAAATGCTTTGGAGATTTTTGTTTAAGAAGTTCTACTGCTTCATAAAAATCTTTTTCAGCTTGATCAAAGTTTCTGTTTTTGATGTTTATGGTAGCAATAACAGAAATGTATAAGGCGTACGTTTCTGCATCTAATAGTTTTAGATTTTGCTTATTTACTTCCTGAAGCAATTCATTTACTTTCTCAAATTTCAGATAATCATATTGAATAAAGATTTGTTCGACCAAAATTCTTGTTTCAACTTCATCTTTATATTTAGGATCTTTTAAGCCATATTTTTCGGCATTTTTTAAGTTTTCTTCAGCTTCAGGATAATTTAGTAAGCTTTTGTAAGTAATATATTTTAATAGATAGGTATTATACAAATCGTAATTGCTTACATTTTTGGAGTGTATAATACTATCCAATTTGATTATTGATTTATCAAATGAACCAACTTCATTATAAGAAGAAATTTCTTTCTTTAGAATTTCGGAATTTATTGTATTACTTATCCCTAATTGTGCAATTTGTAAAATTAAAATAACGAAAAGTGTTTTGTAGTTCATATTTGTTATTTGACTGATTCTTAATTAAGTAATTCAACTACCCTTAGGTAGTCGTTGGTTAACTACCTCTTAACTACTCCTGCAAAAATAGGAATTTTAACACTGATTTTTAAAATTTGTATAGAATTTATTTAACACAGAAATCGGATGTGTAATGAATAATAATTTATAAAAAATGAAAACAGTTTTATCTACTTTATTAGTGTTATTGTGTAATATGAGTTTTTCTCAAAATTTAGATTACAAAAACTTGAAACAATTGATCGGAAATCGAGTAAATGAGTTAGAAGATTTTTACAAAATCTCTTCCACATCTATTGAAGACAATTTCGGAAATCAGAAAGTAATGTATAATTCGGTTAAAATAGAACCTTATACTGTAAATCTTGAAGTTGAAACAGAAGGTAAAAATATAAAACGTATTGTGGTTACTAATTCTGAAAATAGAACAAGTTTTTTTAAAAATATCGCTGAAGAAATTGAGAAAGAAGCGCCAGTAAAGAAAAACTACAAGACTTATTATATTTCTTTGGTGAAGAAATCAACAAAAAAGAAAACCTACCAAGAATCAGTAGATCAGTTAATCGATCTACTAAAAAAGCCAACAACTAACCTTAAAGATAATTATGGTTTGTTAGAATCTACTCCTTTAAAATCTGTAATTACAATCAATGAAACAGAAAGTATTTTAGAAATCAATTAAAATTAAGTCAATATTTAAAACAATTAACAATGAGAAACATTTTTATTTTAGGATTAGGTCTTATGGCTTCGGTAGCTTTTGGACAGGTAGATAAGATTTATAAGCACTCTGGTGAGATTATAGAAGGTCAAATAAAGCGTGTTGGAGAGTTTACGGTAGAATATACTTACGATGGCGAAGATGCGATACAATCATTGAGCAAATATTCTGTAAATAAAGTATTTTACGGAAAAAGTACGCGTATTGAAGATGTGTCTGATAAAGTTGAAATTACAGATGATAAAGATTGGAACAAAGTGATTATTTTGGAAGATAAATCGTTGGTTGCTGGTCTTAAAAAAGGAGACGATTTGAAGTCGAAAACTGGTATGATTAATTTCAGAACTGGAAATGGAAAAGATGAACGTGCTGAGAAAGTTTTGAAACAACAAGCAGCAGAAGTTCGTTGTCCATTTATTTTATTATTATCAGATAAAATGGCTGGTAAATCTGCTAAAAAAACGGGTAGCTGTTACAAGTACCAATAATATGATTACGGAACTATACTTTTAACTATATAATGTACTATTAATTATTTGACAAGTAAGTCGCGATTTTTTTTGCGACTTATTTTCTTATACACAAAAATAAAATAGTGATTACGCGCAAACGAAAAAGAACAACCAACTTTGGTTCAAAAAAAATAAGTTATTTAGATATTTTGATTGTAGTTGCCATAATTATTGTCACAATTTCTGTTCTTATGAATTACTTAAATTAAGTCAATATACTCATTACTACTTTACTTTCTCCTTAATCCATTTTGCAACGGGTTTTTCAAAATATTCAAAGATCAAAGCACTTAGGATTAAAGCAACAATAAAATAAATTCCAATTTTTGAGAAATCATTCAACTTCGGTAAATATTGATTTCCATATTTTATCACAATCATGTGAATCATATAAAATGCAAAACTAATTTCGCCTAAATATATTAAACCTTTATTTTGCAATATCTTCGAAAACAAACCTTTTTGCATTGCAAAAACTAAAACAATTGCAACCATCGGAATCCAATAATAAATGCCATAACGAAAAGCTCTTGCAACATCATTATGAAAATAGAAAAAGATGCCCAAAAGTAGGAGAGAACCTAACTCAATCAACGTTCCTTTAGAAAAACTGATGTTAGTATCTTTTACCTTTCGATAAAGTTGACATGTTATAATTCCTAAAATAAAATCGAAACTACGAATAATTGGATTGATGTAAAATATTCCTTTTTCAAGTTTTAAATCTGTCTTAAAATAAGGTTCTGCAATTATGATAATCGGAACGATTAATAGTAAAATGTATTTCAGTTTCGGAAATTTATGTAACCAAATGACGAAAAAAGGAAACATGAGATAAAAGAAAAATTCGGTCGAAATACTCCACGAAACGTTATTAATAGAAAAGTAAAAATCTTTTATCGGAATATAAGATTGTAACAAAAGCAAATTAGCTCCCGCAATATCCCAATGAAAATATCCTTGCCAAACATTAATCACAACAAAGGGTAACATAATACAAAATGTTAGGACATGAAGTGGATAAATACGAGCAATACGAGCGATGTAAAACTTCTTTTTATCAAAATTTGGATTGTCAATTACTTTTTTTTCATAATTAAGCGCCAAAACAAATCCGCTCAAAATAAAGAAAAATCCAACACCAAGATAACCTTCAAAAAAAACATTGAATTTTAACCAATTGTACCATTCCAAATCTGTTTTGACAAAAGTTAAATGACTTAAGAAAACAGCAAATGCAAAGAAAAATCGTAAGGAAGTTAAACTGTTTAGCATTAATCTAAGATTTTGATTTCCATTTGATAATATTCGTCAAACATACGAATAAAATCGTCCAATTTGCTTTCTCTTATCGAAACCGTAAACATACATTTGTCCGAAAAGTGTTTGTCTTTTATTTCTCCTTCAATACGATCTACATTGCGTTCTACAATTCCTTGTTGATCGTAATTAAAAACCATTTTGACACGTTTTGAAACAAATTTTTCTACAATTTTTGCTTCTTCCAACACAACTTGTGCGGCAAATTTATACGCTTTTACCAAACCAGGAATTCCCAATTTTGTTCCACCAAAATAACGAACCGAAACAATCAAAACATTGGTAACTTCACTTGATAAAATTTGATTGTAAATTGGTAAACCAGCCGAACCACTTGGCTCGCCATCATCATTTGCACGATGATTTTTACCATCAATTCCAATTGCATACGCGTAACAATGATGATTTGCATCGGGATGTATTTCGCGCAATTGATCCAAATAAATTTTGATGTCATCTTCATTTTCAACTGGATAAGCGAAATTGATAAACTTACTACCCAATTCTTTGAAAATTACATCTTCCACCGCTTTCTCGATTGTACGATAATTGTCCGTCATGTTGTATTGAAAAGTACAGCAAAGATAGTTTAAATAGTACTTTTAAAGAAAAAAGGTTTTATATTTATGAGTGATGAAAAAGAATAAATTTTCAAGATCAATAAAAATTATTTTAGCAATTCTATTAATTGGATTGGCTTATTCGGTTTTTCAATATCATTCTGATCATGAAAAAAATGTAGCCACAAAGCAAATTTTGAATGATACAAATATTATTTCTGGTTATAATATAGTAGAGGTTGAAGATAATATTGAATTTGATTCTGAATATTTAAAATTATTTTCATTTTTTGACAAACCTTCTGTTTATACACAATTGCTATTTTCTAATTTAAAAGAATTACTAAATTATAAAAGCCGAAATAAGTTTAATAATCTCACTAATAAGAATAGAAAAACAACTTTTTATTATTCAGTTTCTGAACCAATTTTATCTTCAAATTCTGATTTAGCTCTAATCAAAATAACAGAACATTGTGAAATGTTGTGCGGGGAGAGTTCAGTTTATATTTTTGAAAAGGTTAATGGAAAATGGAATATTAAAGAAAAAATCTTAATTTGGATTAGTTAATTGTTCAATGTAGAATTAGACATATCACAATATTTTTTCCAAATTGTATTATAAAAAAATATTGTAAAAATTGTTATACTTATTACAACTTTCAGTAATCCATCTTTATCAAATATTTTCTGAGAAGTAAAATAAATATAAGTTAGATATTCAAAAATGAATATACTAAATAATCCTAAAATCATATAAAGTTTTTTTCTGATTTTTAGAACAAAATATAATGGACTGGAAAAAAGAATTATATCAATAATTGGAAAAAATAAAATAATCCATAAATAATAAAATAAATCTTGTCTATTATGTATTTTATTGAATTTCAATAAGTTAAATTAAGTATTAATTAACGTTAGACTTATTAAAAAAATAATAAAGCTTATAAAAAGACTTAAGCAAACGTTAATAAAACTAGGTTTTAACATATTCAATTTTTAATGGATGATAAAAAAGAACCTCATTTCTAAGGTTCTTCAATTTCTATTCTATTTTCGAAAATATTTAATTCGTCATTCAAAAAGCGATGTTTTTCAGTTCGAATTCCTTTCAGTCGAGGAGCTAAAATTCCTTCGTTCCAAATAGTATCCGAACTCAAAATTCGTGCTTCATCCCACAAATCTGTATCAATAAAGTGTTGTATAGTATCACTTCCACCTTCTACAATAAGCGATTGTATATCGTGTTTGTACAAATAATCCATCACTTGCGGTAAAATAGGTTGAGTGTAATCTACTTTTACTAATTTCAGATTTTCTTCTACTACATTTTCTAATGAATTAAAAATGATAGTCGGTTGAGATTTATCGTACAAATGAAAACTTATTGGTATGGCTAAATTTTTGTCAATCGCCATTCTAAGAGGATTATTCCCTTCCCATAATCTTGCATTGAGTTGTGGATTATCGATAAGAGCAGTATTTTTTCCAACCAAAATAGCTTGTTCTTCCGTTCGCCATTTGTGTACCAATTGTTTAGAATATTGGTTTGTAATCCACAATTGTACATCATCTCGTCCCATGTATCCATCTTCGGTTTGCGCCCATTTTAGGATGATGTAAGGTCGTTTTTTCTCATGAAAAGTAATGAAACGTTTATTGAGACTTGCACATTCTTTTTCTAAAACATTTAGTGTTACATCAACACCATTTTTTAGTAGACGCAAATACCCCTGACCATTTACTTTTGCAAAAGGATCTAACATGCCGATTACTACTCGTGGAATTTCTTTTTTGATGATTAAATCTGCACAAGGCGGTGTTTTACCAAAATGCGAACAAGGTTCTAAGGTTACATAAAGTGTAGATTCTTTAAGTAAATCTTGATTTTTCACCGAATTGATCGCATTCACTTCTGCGTGCGGACCTCCGTAAGCAGAAGTAAAACCTTCTCCAATAATTTGATTGTTATGTACAATTACAGAACCAACAAACGGATTAGGATATGTTGTTCCTAACCCGTTTGTAGCTATTTGTATGCAACGAGCCATAAATTGCTCATCGATAATTTGTTGTGTCATTTTAAATTTTAGGCTTTAAAATCGATGTTGAATAATGTTTTCAATTTGATTTCTGCTTCCGTTAATTTTTTACGTTTTTCGTCAATTTGTTTGTAAACATCTTTTAATAAAGGACTGTTTGCATCCGCATTAGAAAAGAAATGTACGTTGTTGTCTAATTGATTAATTTCTTTCTCAAGATCATCAATTATTTTTCGTGTTTTTCTAATTTCTTCATCTAACAAACCACCATTGTTATCTGCTTTTACTTTATTTACAAAAGATTGAAGTTTAAAATTATTTAACTCTGTTTTAGATAAGTTTAATGCTTCTAATCTATTGTTGTATGCATTTGTGAAATCTTGATTAATAGATAACTTATCGTTCGGAACTTTACCCAGTGTATTCCATTGCGCATGTAAATCATCCAGCTGTTTTAGCGCTTGTTCTTTATCATCTGATAACGGATAAGCTATAAAACCTTCAACAAAAGCTTGTTTTTTCTCGAAGTTTTCTTCAAGTTTTTGAATATTTTGTTCGTGACGTTTTTTGTAACGATCAAAGAATTTGTTACATGTTTCTTTAAATTCTTTCCAGATTTTGTCTGAGTTTTTTCTCGGAACATGCCCAATGTTTTTCCAATCGTTCTGAATTTTTTTAATCACTTGAACAGAAGCGTTCCAATCCGTACTCTCAGTATGTTGTTTAGCAACTTCTAAAAGTGCTAATTTTTTCTCTAAGTTAACTTGTTGCTCTGTTTTTAGATTTTTATAAAAATCATTTTTGATGTGATTAAATTCTCTTGTAACTTCTTTGAAAGCATCCCAAGTAGCGGTATTTTTATCTTTTGGTACACGTCCTAATCCAATAAATTCTTCACGTAACGTATTGATTTCTTTAATTGCTTTCTGCCAATCACTATGTGATTTGTTAGAAGCAATTGTCGCGATCTCTTTTATTTTAGCAATAATTTGGGTCTTTTTCTCCAAATTATCTTTTTGTTCTTGTTTTATTTTTTCGTTTAATTCACCCTTACGATCATGAATTTTATTTGTCAATTCTTTGAATTTTTGCCACGTAGGTTCGCGCAAATCTTCTTGTACAGGAACAGCCTCTTCTTTCCATAAACGGTGAAGATATTGTAACTCGTTTAATGCTTTTTGTACATTTTGCTCATCAATTAATTCTTCTGCACGTTTGATAATCGAATAACGAACTTCAAGATTATGTGCATAATCAAGCGTTTGTAGTTCTTTATTCATATCCAGATAAGTATAAAAATTATCTAAATGGAAGAAATAGTTTTTGAAAACATTTTCAGCATTTTTACTTGGAATACGACCAGCGTTGTGCCAGCGCGTTTTAAGATCACGGAATTTTTTGAACATTGTAGAAGAAGATTCACTTGATTCTTGATACAATGCTTTTAATTCGTCAATAATCGCTAAACGCTCAGTTAAGTTGTCTGTTTCCTTCTTTTCGTTTTCTTTGTGATAAACTGCTAACTGATTTTTGAAATCATTGTAGATTGCATTGAATTTTGCACGATAAGTAGTTTCGTATTTAAAATCCAATTCGTTACCACCTTCGTTTAAGAAAGCTTCTTTTTTAGATGCTTCATCCAAATCTAATTTTTGTTTGAAAGCGTCTTTGATTTGATTAAAATGTTCACGAATTTCTTGAACAGAATGTTTGCTCAAAAGATTCTTTGCTTCATTAATCAATACATCAAAACTAAAGGTTTCGTAATCTTTGAACGAAATATCACTAATTTTTTCTTGACTTACAGCTTCTTCTGTTTTGTAAGATTCTGTAGTAAAGTCGTTTGTAGAGACCGATTTTGATTGTTGTTCTCCATCTGCATTTTGCAGGTTATCCAATTCCGTGTTCATAAGTAAATATGTTTTGTTCCTCAAATCTAATAAATCTAAAGAACAAAATCAAGTGATTTACCTGACTTTATTCCATATTTTCCAAGCTTTTTCGGCTTGTAAAACTAACATTTCGTATCCGTTTTTAATTTTTGCTCCATTATGCTGACCATTTTCTAAAAATTTGGTTACTGCCGGATTGTAAATTAAATCGTACAATAAGTGTTTATTTGTAATAAATTGATAGGGAAGAAGTGGAGCGTTTTCTACATTAGGAAAGGTGCCAACTGGTGAACAATTGATAAGAATTTGAAATTCTGTAACAATTTCTTCGTTCAAATCTTCATAAGAAAGTTGATCTTCTGTCGGATTTCTCGAAACGATTTTATACTCAATATTCAGTTCGTCCAAAATATAAAAAACGGCTTTTGCAGCGCCACCATTTCCTAAAACCAATGCTTTTTTATGATGAGATTCTAAAAGTGGTGAAATTGAATGCTGAAAACCGTAACAATCAGTATTATGACCAATTCGTTTTCCGTCTTTGATTAAAACTGTGTTAACAGCGCCAATTATTTTAGCTTCTGGCGATAGTTCGTCCAAAAATGGAATAATTTCTTGTTTGTAAGGAATTGTGACGTTAAAACCAACTAAACCTTCTGTTGCAAATACTTTTTCTACTTCATCTATTTGCTGTAAATCAAAAACATTGTAGACAGCGTCTACAATGTTTTCGTTTTTAAATTTTTCAGCAAAATAAGATTTAGAAAATGAATAAGAAATATTTCGTCCTATTAATCCAAACTGTCTCATCCTTCCGTTTTATTTTTATTAAATTGAGCTTTCACAATTCGGATAATCAATGGCATATTTGCCAATAATATAATTCCGAAAATAAATTTTTCTAAATTATGTTTTACGATATCAAATTGTCCCAAAGTATGTCCAAGTAGCGAAATTACACCAACCCAAAGCACAGCACCAATAAAACTGTAGGTAATAAAGGTTTTGTATTTGAGATTTGTAACTCCACAAATAAATGGAATTATGGTACGCACAACAGGCATAAAACGAGCAATTATAATGGCTTTTTTTCCATTTTCGTTAAAAAACTCTGTTGCTTTTTCGATATGTTTCTTTTTCAGAAACCAAGAATCAGGTCTATTCAAAATCCAGCTTCCAAATTTCTTTCCAACATAATAGTTTACGTTATCACCTAATATCGCTGCAACCATTAGTAATGGAATGATATATTCGATATGTAAATGGTTTTGTTCGTCGTT
>RRZU012047594.1_pt1 | contig 17825 bp, 18 predicted proteins | sample 2165561 | NCBI WGS metagenome assembly RRZU01 (sample SAMN10456909, study PRJNA506462) | wastewater metagenome | isolation source: wastewater sludge | place: USA: Moscow, Idaho | reverse complement strand
TGTCGCAATCGTTGGCACCGCACTTTCGAGTGGTGGCATGGAACGTGGAACGCTGTTTAGACGTGGAGGCAAGTGCGGTTTTGTTGCGTAGCTACGACCCTGATATTGTGTTGTTGTCGGAAATGGATAACGGCATGGCACGCACGCAGCAACGGCATACCACACAGGCGTTGGCAAAAGAGTTGGGAATGTACTACTTATACGGCGTTGAATTTTTGGAGCTGGATTTAGGCAGTGAAATTGAGCGTCAATTAGCCAGTGATGATTTCAATCGTAAAGGCTGGCACGGTAATGCTATTTTAAGCAAAGCACCGTTTAAATCGGTTGCAATGTTGCGTTTTGATCAGCATGGGCACTGGTTTAACGGACAACAAGTTGGCAACCATTTCGGGCAAGCTCGCATCGGCGGCAGAATGGCGCTGTTAGTTGAAGTGGAAGTAGCAGAAACAGAAACCAAACAGGGCAATTTACTGTTAGTCAGCACCCATTTGGAAAGCAATGTCGGGCAAGATTTGCATTATCGCGAGCAACAGATGCGGATGTTGGTACAAGCCTGTCAGCAATTCAAACCAAATTTGCCGGTGATTATCGGTGGCGATCTCAATACTGGCAACAATCTGGCTGCGGGCTTGGATCACCGTGCCGAACCGCTGTTTGCGGCAATGGAAGACATCGGTTACCACTGGCGCGCCAATCCGTCCGGCGTTACCACCCACCATTCTCGCATCACATTGCGCCAAGAGCGGTTGCAGAAACTGGACTGGTTTTGTGCCAAAGATATTCACTGCTCTCACAGTGAAATTCTTACGGCTTTCAGTCCTGACGGCACGCCACTTTCCGATCACGACCCGATTTTGGCGGATTGGGTTTATTCGAAAAGGGAATAGTATAAGGAATTAAAGCCGTTTTATTCACAATAAAGTTGGGCATCAACAGGCAACTTATATTACAAGTTATTTTTTCAAAGCTCCCATAATCCCCCTGACGATTTGGCGGGTGATTTGGTTACGGATATTCCGTCCTACGCTTTTACTCACGCTGCTGACCACTTGTTCGGTCATGGTGAGTTGTTCGCCGCGTTTTTTGGTGCCGAAAATCATACGGCTCAGGCTGCCCATAATGCCGTCGTCTTGTTGCTGTTCTGCCTGTTGCTGTTGTTTTTCGGCAACCGCTTGCAGGTTTTGCTGCTCGGTGGTCAACACTTCGAATGCGGATTCGTTGTCCACTAAATCCCGATATACCGGATATAATTCATCATCTTTGACCCAAGCGGAGCGTTCTTCATTGGTGATCGGTTTTAATTGGCTTTTCGGCGGGTAAATATAGGCGATTTCTACCGGTGTCGGCATGCCTTTTTCATCCAAAAACGAAACCAGCGCTTCGCCTACCCCAAGTGCGGTAATGGCTTCCACCACATTGACTTCCGGATTGGTGCGAAAAGTTTCGGCGGCGGATTTGACCGCTTTTTGATCGCGCGGGGTGAATGCCCGCAGAGCGTGTTGAATTCGGTTACCTAATTGACCTAACACGCTGTCCGGCAGATCCAGCGGATTTTGAGTGACGAAATAAACGCCGACTCCTTTGGAGCGGATTAAACGCACTACCTGCTCGACTTTTTCCAGCAGTGCGCTCGGAGCGCCGTCAAACAATAAATGCGCTTCGTCAAAAAACATTACAAATGTCGGTTTTTCAGGGTCGCCGACTTCCGGCAGTTTTTCGAATAATTCTGCCATCAACCACAGTAAAAACGCACCGTACATCCGTGAAGAATTGATCAATTTTTCTGAATTCAGAATATTGATGACACCTTTGCCGTCACGGGTTTGCAACCAGTCGTCCAGATTCAATGCCGGTTCGCCGAATAAATTGCTTGCCCCTTCATTTTCCAAGGTGAGCAACGAGCGCTGGATTGCGCCGACGCTGGCGGCGGAAACATTACCGTATTCCACCCGATACGACGAGGCATTGTCGGCAACATGTTTCAACATTGCGCGGAGATCTTTTAAATCGATTAGCAACAAGCCTTTGTCGTCGGCGACTCTAAAGACCAGATTCAACAAGCCTTCCTGAGTGGCGTTCAGGTTGAGCAAGCGAGATAGTAATAACGGCCCCATTTCGGAGATCGTGGTGCGTAACGGAATACCGCTTTCACCGAAGACATCCCAAAAGGAAACGGGATAGCCGTTCAGATAACTTTCGCCGCCCAAATCAAATTGTGCGATTCGTTCGCCGACTTTGCCTTGCAATTCACCGGCTTTCACCAAGCCGGAAATATCCCCTTTCACATCGACCAGAAACACCGGTACACCGTCATCACTAAAAGCTTCCGCCAGTTTGCGTAGGCTAATGGTTTTTCCGGTTCCGGTGGCACCGGCGATTAAACCGTGGCGGTTGGCCATTTTAGCAGTCAGTGACAGGATTTTCCCTTGTTTGGTTTGGGCTAACGCATATTGATTCATAAAATATCCTTTTGGAGGCTGGTTGTTAGCGCTGATAATAACGGATTTTATTCATCTGCGAAATATCAAACCGCACTTTATCCTGCCATGCTATTTTGCCATTATATTTACTTTATCATTATATTATGGAGCAATGCTGGCAACTCCAGCAAGGAATCAAGTTGGCGATTGGCAATAGAATAACGCAGATCGCCTTGTAGTACTTTCGGCGGAATGGCGACCACGTCCATTTGTGCCGCTTTGCCGGCAATCACACCGTTGACCGAATCTTCAATCGCCATGCAATCTAACGGTGAAATCCCCAGTTTGCGTGCGGTATTAAGATATACCATTGGGTGCGGTTTACCGTATTCCAGTTCGTTGGCGGAATTTACCGAGATAAAATAGTCATGCAGATTTAATTTATCCAGCACTGCATTAATCACCTGCATATTGGACGAAGAAGCCAGTGCAATTTTCAAGCCGCTATTTTGCAGCCATTGCAATGTCCCATGTACGCCGGGCAACGGTTCACCGTGGCGACTAATCCAATCGATTACCGCTTGGTTAATCGCATCGCTGATTTCCGTTAGTTTGGTTTCGCTTAAGGCAAACTGTTTACACCAATGGCGGGCAATATCTTCCACTCGCATACCAATAGTCGCATCGGCATCTGCCTGCGTGATTTGAATTTGGCACAAACGCTGCATTACCTCGAATTTAGCCGCTTCCCAAGCGGGTTCAGAGTCGATTAAAATACCGTCCATATCAAAAATAATGGCTTTTAAGCTATTTTCTTGTGTTATCGTTTTTTCTGACATTACGCCTCCTATTTTAAAAACGAATAACCTCTCAAACGAGAGGTTATATCAAAATTCGTTATTCCGTCTATAGACTTTATTACTTGGTTGCCAAACGCTGCTGTTTTTCCATTTTTTGCTTAATCCGTTGTCTTTTCAGCGGTGATAAATAATCAACAAACAAAACACCGTTCAAATGGTCGATCTCGTGCTGGATACAGATTGCCAACAACTCATTCGCTTCCAAAGTAAAACTCTTACCATTACGATCCAGCGCTTTAACCGTAATAATTTCTTTACGCGGCACCAAACCACGGCAACCTGGGATCGATAAACAACCTTCTTCAATTCCGGTTTCACCAGATGATGCCAAAACTTCAGGGTTGATCAACACGACTTGATCCTGTTTATCCCCTTCGATATCAATGGTAATAATCTGTTGGTGAATATTCACCTGCGTTGCCGCCAAGCCGATGCCTTCATCGTGATACATGGTTTCAAACATATCATCAATAATCTGACGAATAGCATCATCTACCTTTTCAACCGGTTTCGCTTTGGTGCGCAAACGATCATCAGGGTATTTTAATACCTCTAAAATGCTCATATTTTCCTTACTTAATCCGCTATATTGTATAAAAATATGCGCTATTCTAACGATTTTTGCGTTATAAAGGAATCCTTATAAAGGAGCAGATTGATCGTATTTAGAGTAAAATTTTCAAATCTATAATCATTATAGCCAAACAGGATATTATTTTATGCAAAACACTATTTGTATTATCAGCGGCAGCACCTTAGGTAGCGCCGAATACTTAGCCGAACATTGTGAAGATCAGCTACAACAACAAGGTTTTAAAACCGCACTTTTTCATGGCCCTAGCTGGCAAGAGGTTAAAGACTACCAGGATTGGCTAATAATCACTTCAACTCATGGCGCCGGTGAACTGCCGGATAACCTTTATCCTTTATTCGAACAGATTGAGGACCAAATTGAAGATTTAAGCAACAACCGATTTGCCGTGATCGGGCTGGGAAATTCCGATTACGACACTTTTTGCTTCTCGGTCGATAAAATAGAAAATATTTTAAGTGCAAAAAAAGCACGCCAATTGGTCGTTTCATTAAAAATAGATGTTTTAGCCCATACAGATCACGACCAGCAAGCCGATAAATGGTTGCCTAATTTAAGTCAACAGCTGAACAACGGATAAAAAGCAATCTGATCGAGAAAAAATTCACTTGTGGATAAATCAGATCAAAACTGTATAAAAGCTGTATTTAATCGTTTAATTAAATTTAACTTTATTAGCCCTGTGGATAAAGTGCGGTTTTATCCACAACTTATTTATCCCCCTGAACGATCTTCTCTACAGGATCAAAAGTACTCTAAGATCTTGTCAATAGTAATAAAAAGGATCTTATTGACAGGATCAAGGTAGGCTAATAATAACAATAATAAGATCTTTATATATAAAAGATCTTTAAATATAAGAACTGAGATCTTTTTTAAAATCGTTAAGATCTTTTCAAAATGATCCGCTATAAATTTCCTTTTCCCGCAAGGGTAAACTCTGTAGAATACCGCCAATTTCTTTTTTCATATAAATTGATCCTGATCAACTAATGATAACTGAACTGAATACAGTAAGCAGGATCAATTAAACAAGGTTTTTTACAAATATGATCTACACAAAAACATATGATGTTATAGTAGTCGGTGGCGGACATGCCGGTACTGAAGCGGCACTGGCTCCGGCAAGAATGGGCTTAAAAACCCTATTATTAACCCACAATATCGACACCTTAGGCCAGATGTCCTGCAATCCAGCAATCGGTGGGATCGGTAAAGGCCATCTGGTCAAAGAGATCGATGCGATGGGCGGTTTAATGGCGACGGCGGCTGATCAGGCGGGGATCCAATTTAGAACTTTAAACAGTAGTAAAGGTCCGGCTGTCCGTGCTACTCGGGCTCAGGCTGATCGGGTTTTATACCGGCAAGCAGTGCGGATCGCATTAGAAAATCAAACTAATCTGGATATTTTTCAGCAAGAAGTGACCGATATTTTACTCGATCAAGACAGTGTTTCTGGGGTAAAAACTAAAATGGGCCTGAGCTTTAATGCCCGGGCTGTGATCCTAACAGCGGGTACATTTTTAGCAGGCAAGATCCATATCGGAATGGAAAATTACGTTGGTGGGCGCGCTGGTGATCCGGCTTCGATCGTGTTGGCGGATCGGCTACGCGAGTTGAATTTACGGGTTGATCGTCTCAAAACGGGTACTCCGCCACGCTTAGATGTACGCACTATTGATTTTTCGGTATTGGAAAAACAGCATGGCGATGTGATCCTGCCGGTATTTTCGTTTATGGGATCGGTCGATCAACACCCACGTCAAATTCCATGTTATATCACTCATACCAATGAAAAAGCTCATGATCTGATCAGAGCGAATTTGGATCGTAGTCCGATGTATGCCGGCGTGATCGAAGGGATCGGTCCGCGTTATTGTCCGTCGATCGAAGATAAAGTGATGCGCTTTGCCGAGCGGAACAGTCATCAGATCTACTTGGAACCGGAAGGATTAACCAGTAATGAGATCTATCCTAACGGGATCTCTACTAGCCTGCCGTTTGATGTGCAAATGGGGATCGTCAATTCGATGAAAGGCTTGGAAAATGCACGGATTATGAAACCGGGTTATGCAATCGAATACGACTATTTTGATCCGCGCGATTTGAAACCATCACTGGAAACTAAAGCAATTAACGGTCTATTTTTTGCTGGGCAGATCAATGGCACCACCGGTTATGAAGAGGCTGCGGCACAAGGTCTGTTAGCAGGGATCAATGCCGGTTTATCGGTACAACAAAAAACCGCTTGGTATCCACGCCGTGATCAAGCCTATTTAGGGGTGTTAGTTGATGATCTCTGTACTTTAGGCACTAAAGAGCCGTATCGAGTCTTTACTTCACGTGCCGAATATCGTTTGTTATTGCGTGAAGATAATGCTGATTTACGTTTAACTCCAATAGCTAGAGAATTTGGCTTGATCGATGATCAACGTTGGGCGCGTTTTAACCAAAAATTGGAAAATATGGAACGGGAACAACAACGTTTACGTCAGATCTGGATCCATCCGCAATCGGATCATTTAGCCGAAGTTAATCAAATTTTAAATACCCCGTTAGTACGAGAAGCCAGCGGTGAAGATCTGTTGCGCCGTCCGGAAGTCGATTATAAAAAATTAACCGCACTTGCTGCTTTTTCTCCAGCATTATCTGATGTTGAAGCTGCCGAACAGGTAGAAATATCGATTAAATATCAAGGTTATATTGAACATCAACAACAGGAAATTGAGCGACATAAACGCCATGAAAGCACCGTGATTCCGGCAAATTTCGATTATGACAAAGTGGCGGGATTATCCAACGAAGTGCGGTTGAAGTTAGTACAACATCGTCCGGTTTCGGTCGGGCAAGCTTCCCGAATTTCCGGCGTGACGCCAGCAGCGATTTCTATTTTATTGGTCAATTTGAAAAAACAAGGCATGTTGAAACGCGGTGATGAAAATGAGCTTGTCTGAAAAACTGGATCAATTATTAGATGAAACCGCACTTGAAGTTTCTCAGCAGCAACGTCAGCAGCTACTGGCGTTTGTTGAGCTATTAAATAAATGGAATAAAGCCTATAACTTGACTTCGGTGCGTGATCCACACGAGATGCTAGTGAAGCATATTCTCGACAGTTTGGTAGTAAGTCCTTATTTACAAGGAAAATCATTTATTGATGTCGGCACAGGGCCGGGGCTGCCGGGAATCCCGTTGGCGATAATTAATCCCGATCAGCATTATGTACTGCTCGATAGTTTGGGCAAGCGGATCACGTTTATCCGCCAAGTAATTCGTCAATTAGGACTGAGTAACGTTACTCCGATTCAAAGCCGAGTGGAAGAGTATCAACCGGAAGTGCGGTTTGATGGGGTTTTGAGCCGTGCTTTTGCCTCATTGCAAGATATGACTCACTGGTGCCAGCATTTATTGGCAGATTCGGGCTGTTTTTATGCGCTTAAAGGTGTTTTTCAGCCGCAAGAGGCGGAACAATTAGCCGATTGTTTTCAGTTACAACAAAAAATTAAGCTGGTTGTACCACAGTTGGTTGGCGAAAGACACTTGATCGTGATTGCTAAAAACAACGAAATTTAGGTTTCATAAAATCGTTAAAAAAAAGTATTAATGAATTGTTGTAATAAAAAAGTAAAAATTTTTTATTAAATGTTAATTAAATAGCGTTTTTAATAGCTTTAATCATTGCAATAATTAAATCTGACCGTATAATTTAACAAGTTTTGCGGATACAGAATTTAACTCTTTTTAGGTAGTGTTTTTCGCATAAAATACCAAAAACAGGTGGTTTCGTTTTTTGGTGGATTAACAGGAAATTAGATGTCGGCTGTACTGGATAAAAATAAAAAACTTTATACTAAAGTCTTTGTTATCGAACTGGCATTAATCATTATTATTTATGTATTGCTCGGTTTATTACAGTCAGTTTCTTCGCTTTCATTTTTGTTAGGTGCTTTAATCGCTTGTTTGCCGCAGGTTTTTTTTGTCATTTATGTTTTTTATTGGCATGCTGCAGCACGGGTAGAAGATAAACTTAAAGTACTTTATCAAGGGGAAATAATTAAAATAAGTTTAACTATCATCTTGTTATTGTTGGTTTTTATTAATATTAATTTAAATCCAATCCTGTTTTTTGCAGGGTATTTCTGCTTAATATTATTAAATAACCTTTTGCCTTTTGTGTTGCGTATTGATCCAATGCAAAAGAGTAGAAATTAACTAACTTACAAAATAGGAAAATATATGGCTGCCGAAGGTTCATCCCAAACCTCTATTGAATATATTCAACATCACCTTTCATTTTTGACCCATGGCGAAGGCTTTTGGTCGGTCAATATTGACTCTCTGTTTTTTGCGGTGGTCAGCGGAATATTATTTCTGTTTATTTTCCGTAAAGTGGCTAAAAAAGCGACCAGCGGCGTACCGGGAAAACTGCAATGTGCGGTGGAAATGTTAGTTGAATGGGTCGACGGTATGGTTAAAGATAATTTTCAAGGCAGTCGAGATTTTATCGGACCCCTAGGATTGACAGTATTTGTTTGGGTTTTACTGATGAATATGATTGACTTAGTGCCGGTCGATTATTTACCGCAAATTGCACACGCTATGGGATTTGAATATTTGCGTGCCGTTCCGACTGCGGATATGAATGTTACTTTCGGAATGTCAATCGCAGTATTCTTCTTAATTATTATCTATACCGTCAAATCAAAAGGCTTCGGTGGTTTGGTAAAAGAATATACTATGCATCCGTTTAACCACCCTGTTTTTATTCCGATAAACTTCTTGTTGGAAACTGTCACTTTATTGGCTAAACCGGTTTCCCTTGGTTTGCGGTTGTTCGGCAATCTATATGCCGGCGAATTGATCTTTATCTTAATTGCATTAACTTATTCCACTAACTATTTAATTGGGACTTTAGGTATTGGCTTGCATCTCGCTTGGGCTATATTCCATATTTTGGTGGTGGTATTGCAGGCATTTATCTTTATGATGTTGACTATCGTCTACGTTAGTATTGCTTATAACAAAACTGAACATTAATTTTAAAAATATTAATTTTAACCTAGCAATTTTGCTAAAATTTTAACTTAAACATGGAGAAAATCATGGAAACTGTAATCACGGCAACAATTATCGCTTCTGCAATTATGATTTCAATAGCGGCTTTAGGTACGGCTATTGGTTTCGGATTATTAGGTGGTAAATTCTTAGAATCTGCTGCTCGTCAACCCGAATTGGCTAATTCGTTATTGACCAGAATGTTTATTGTTGCGGGTTTATTAGATGCTATCTCAATGATTGCCGTTGGTATCGCACTATACTTTATCTTCGCTAATCCGTTTACTGCGTTATTGGGCTAATAATATTCCCCATTGCAGCCGATTAAGGCTGTGTAACCGGTAACTATTATTGAGGAGGACGTTGTGAATATTAACGCAACATTGATTGGGCAATCGATTGCATTTCTACTCTTTGTATGGTTCTGCATGAAATTTGTCTGGCCACCTATTATTAAAGCGATTGAAGAGCGTCAATCCGGAATAGCCAATGCGTTAGCGTCAGCAGAGGTTGCCAGAAAAGAGCAAGCTAATACCAAAGTATTGGTTGATCAAGAGATGAACGCCGCTAAAAAACAAGCGCAAGAAATTGTTGATTTAGCCAATAAACGTCGTAATGAAATTTTAGACGAAGTGCGGTCTGAAGCGGAAGCGGTTAAAGCTAAAATTATTGAACAAGGCTATGCTGAAGTTGAAGCTGAACGTAAACGTGCAAAAGAAGAGTTGCGGGTTAAAGTAGCTTCATTAGCGGTCGCTGGTGCCGAGAAAATTGTTGGTCGTTCCATTGATGAAGCGGCTAACAATGACATCATTGATAAATTAGTTGCAGAACTATAGGAAGGTGGGGCTAATGTCAGAATATATCACAGTCGCACGCCCCTATGCTAAAGCTGCATTTGATTTTGCGGTCGAACAAAATCAGTTAGACCAATGGCAGGGGATGTTAAATTTTGCTGCCGCTGTAGCGGAAAATGATCAAATCAAAAATTTTCTGAAACAATCTTTTTCACCGCAAAAAACAGCCAAGATTTTTATGGAAATATGTGGCGATCAGCTTGATCAATCTGGGCAGAACTTTATCCGTTTAATGGCAGAAAATAAGCGTTTAATCGCGCTTCCTGACGTACTTCAACTGTTTCAGGAGCTTGTCGATAATTATCGGTCTTTGGCTGATGTTAAAGTGATTTCCGCCGAACCATTAACGCAGAAACAACAACAAAACATTCTCCAAGCAATGGAAAAAAGGCTTGCCCGCAAAGTTAAATTAAATTGCAGCATTGATAAAAGTTTGATTGGTGGCGCCATTATTCGCGCCGATGATTTAGTCATCGATGGCAGTAGCCGTGGTCAATTGAATCGTTTGGCCAATGAGTTGCAATTGTAAGAGGAATAGAAGATGCAACTGAATTCTACAGAAATTAGTGAACTGATTAAGAAACGGATTGCCGATTTTAATGTGACGAGTGAAGCTCGTAACACTGGTACTATCGTTTCAGTAAGCGATGGAATTATTCGGATCAACGGTTTAAGCGATGCGATGCAAGGGGAAATGATTGCATTGCCGGGCGGACGTTTCGCTATTGCATTAAACTTGGAAAGAGACTCAGTCGGTGCGGTTGTTATGGGACCGTATTCAGATTTAGCTGAAGGCATGGAAGTTCAATGTACCGGACGTATTTTAGAAGTGCCGGTCGGACGTAATTTGTTAGGTCGCGTAGTCAATACCTTAGGTGCGCCGATTGATGGAAAAGGCGAAATTGTTGCCGATGCCTATTCGCCAATTGAAGTGATTGCGCCGGGGGTTATTGATCGTAAGTCTGTTGATCAGCCGGTACAAACTGGTTATAAAGCGGTTGACTCAATGGTGCCGATCGGACGTGGACAGCGTGAGTTGATTATCGGTGACCGTCAAACCGGAAAAACCGCACTTGCGATTGATGCTATTATCAATCAGCGTGATTCTGGTATTAAATGTATCTACGTTGCTATCGGGCAAAAAGCCTCGACGATTGCTAATGTGGTACGTAAATTGGAAGAACATGGCGCATTGGCAAATACCATTGTGGTGGTGGCTTCCGCAGCAGAATCAGCAGCACTGCAATATTTAGCACCATATGCCGGTTGTGCAATGGGTGAATATTTCCGTGATAACGGCGAAGATGCTTTAATCGTTTATGATGATTTATCTAAACAAGCCGTGGCTTACCGTCAGGTTTCCCTATTATTACGCCGTCCGCCGGGTCGTGAAGCGTTTCCGGGTGATGTGTTTTATTTACACTCTCGTTTATTGGAACGTGCTGCGCGCGTCAGTGCCGAGTATGTAGAAAAATTTACTAACGGCAAAGTAAAAGGACAAACTGGATCATTAAGCACACTTCCGATTATCGAAACTCAAGCGGGTGACGTTTCGGCTTTCGTACCGACTAACGTGATTTCAATCACCGACGGACAAATTTTCCTTGAATCTGATCTATTTAACTCAGGGATTCGTCCGGCAGTTAACCCAGGGATTTCAGTATCTCGTGTGGGTGGTGCGGCACAAACCAAAGTGGTGAAAAAATTGGCTGGTGGTATTCGTACCGCACTTGCTCAATATCGTGAATTGGCGGCGTTTGCTCAATTTGCTTCCGACTTAGACGAAGCAACGCGTAAACAGTTATCCCACGGCCAAAAAGTAACGGAATTATTGAAACAAACACAATATTCGCCGTTAAGCGTAGGACAGCAAGCGTTGGTGTTGTTTGCGGTAGAATTTGGTTATCTGGATGATGTCGAACTGGATCGAATCGGTTCGTTTGAAAGCAGCCTGTTTGATTTTGCCAATAATACCGAAGCTGAATTCTTAAATGAGCTTTCTAAAACCGGTGATTATAACGATGCCATCAAAGATAAATTAAAATCTATCTTGGATAACTTTAAAGCCAAAGGTGCATGGTAAACATTGACCTAACGGAGAGATGAAATGGCAGGTGCGAAAGAGATTAGAACCAAAATTGCCAGTGTGAAAAGCACACAAAAAATCACCAAGGCAATGGAAATGGTTGCAGCCTCAAAAATGCGCAAAACGCAGGAACGCATGTCTTCTTCACGTCCGTATTCGACAGCAATACGCAACGTAATTAGCCATGTTTCCAAAGGTAATATTGAGTATCGACATCCTTTTTTGGTAGAACGCGAAATTAAAAAAGTCGGCTTTTTAGTGATTTCCACTGATCGTGGGTTATGTGGCGGGTTAAATGTCAACCTGTTCAAAACCGCACTTAATGAAATTAAGCAGTGGAAAGATAAGCAAGTCAGTGTTGAGGTTGCGTTATTGGGTTCAAAAGCGATCAGTTTTTTCCATTCTATGGGATTGACCATTCGCGGGCAGACTTCTGGCATGGGTGACAAACCATCGGTGGAACAAATCATCGGTATTGCTAATACCATGTTCAGTAGTTACAGCTCTGGCGAATATGATGCAATTTATGTTGTGTATAATAAATTCGTCAACACAATGGCACAAAAGCCGATTGTGCAGCAGCTGATTCCTTTACCTGAATTGGAAGAAGATGAACTGCACACCGAAAACAGTTGGGACTACCTATATGAACCGAGTGCCAAATATCTGTTAGATAAATTATTGACGCGTTATTTAGAAGCGCAGGTTTATCAAGCAGTAGTCGAAAACTTGGCGTCAGAACAGGCAGCACGAATGGTGGCAATGAAGTCAGCCACTGATAATGCTGGTAATTTAATTGGTGACTTGCAATTGGTTTATAACAAAGCTCGTCAAGCCAGTATTACAAATGAATTAAGTGAAATTGTCGCCGGCGCGGCTGCAATTTAAAAATAAATAGAGGATCGGTAATGGCAACAGGAAAAATTGTACAAATCATCGGTGCCGTAATTGACGTTGAATTTCCGCAAGATGAAGTACCAAAAGTCTATGACGCGTTGAAAGTTGAAACAGGGTTGACCCTTGAAGTTGAACAACAACTCGGTGGCGGAATAGTGCGTTGTATCGCAATGGGCTCATCAGACGGTTTAAAACGTCACTTGAGTGTAACCAACACGGAAAAACCGATTTCAGTACCGGTGGGCGTGAAAACCCTTGGTCGCATTATGAATGTGTTGGGTGAACCGATTGACGAATTAGGCCCGATTGGTGCTGAAGATAATTGGTCAATTCACCGCGAAGCACCAAGTTATGAAGATCAGGCGAGCAGTGCTGAACTTTTGGAAACCGGAATCAAAGTTATCGACTTGGTTTGCCCGTTTGCTAAAGGGGGTAAAGTCGGACTATTCGGTGGTGCGGGTGTAGGTAAAACCGTAAACATGATGGAATTGATCCGTAATATCGCAATCGAACACTCTGGCTATTCAGTATTTGCTGGGGTGGGTGAGCGTACCCGTGAAGGAAACGATTTCTACCATGAAATGCAAGAATCCAACGTATTGGATAAAGTATCGTTGGTTTACGGACAAATGAACGAGCCGCCAGGCAACCGTTTGCGTGTCGCGTTAACGGGTTTGACCATGGCAGAAAAATTCCGTGATGAAGGCCGTGACGTATTATTCTTTGTCGATAATATCTATCGTTATACCTTGGCCGGTACCGAAGTATCCGCACTTTTAGGTCGGATGCCATCAGCGGTAGGTTACCAACCGACATTGGCGGAAGAGATGGGGGTGTTACAAGAGCGTATCACCTCAACTAAGACTGGTTCTATCACTTCTATTCAAGCGGTTTACGTTCCGGCGGATGACTTGACTGACCCGTCACCGGCAACAACCTTTGCTCACTTGGATGCAACAGTAGTATTAAGCCGCCAAATTGCTTCTTTAGGAATTTACCCAGCGGTTGATCCGTTAGATTCGACTTCTCGTCAGCTAGATCCATTAGTGGTCGGCAAAGAACATTATGAAGTGGCGCGTGGTGTGCAATCTACTTTACAACGCTATAAAGAGTTGAAAGATATTATTGCTATTTTGGGTATGGACGAGCTATCAGAAGATGATAAGTTAGTGGTTGCCCGTGCACGTAAAGTTGAGCGTTTCTTATCGCAACCGTTCTTCGTGGCGGAAGTATTTACCGGTTCTCCGGGCAAATATGTTTCACTGAAAGATACGATTGCCGGCTTTAAAGGTATTTTAGACGGAGAATACGACCATATTCCAGAACAAGCGTTCTACATGGTTGGTTCTATCGATGAAGTATTGGCGAAAGCTGAGAAAATGTAATGACTCCTTAGGATTTGTCAGTAGCAACAACTCTAGATAGACAACGCTACATAGCAAAGACGACGTAATTAAAAACTGAAGGAGATAACATGGCAACTTCATTTGAACTAACGGTTGTTAGCGCAGAGAAAAAGATTTTTCAGGGTGATGTAAACAGCATCCAAGTTTCCGGTATTGAAGGGGACTTGGGGATTTTACCGGGGCATATTCCGCTATTAACGGAAATTAAACCGGGCGTTCTGAGAATCAAAACAGGTGATAACCAAGAGATTATTTATGTTTCCGGTGGCTTTTTAGAAGTTCAACCGGAAGTAGTAACCGTCTTGGCAGACACAGCGATTCGTGGTGATGAATTGGATAAAGATCGTATTCTTGCCGCTAAACGTCGCGCTGAGGAAAATACCCATTCCAAACACGGTGATGTGGATTATTCGTTATTATCATCAAAATTATCGCGTGAATTGGCAAAATTACAGGCGTATGAATTAACAGAAAAGTTAACTAAAGCTAAACGCTGATCTCACTTGGTAAAAAATAAACCCGCTGTTTTTCAAACTAGCGGGTTTTTTATTACTTATTTTTAGCTAGCTTCTGTCTAAAAGCCATAATCCGTTTTGAGAAAAGTTTCCACAGTAACAACAATGCTGCGAATAGCATAAACAGTAGTGGCTGTAAGGTGACGCTTTTAACTGACCAATAGTAGTGGATAATTGCAAGTAAAATAGCCAGATTGCTGAATTGGTGTAATACGAACCAGTTTTTTGCCATTTTTCGTCGTAGATAAGGCATGGAACTGATGGCAACGGATAAAAAAAGCAAAAAAGCGATAGCGCCGATAATTAAATAAGGACGCTTGATGATTTCGCTTAGAAATAGACGGTAATCTAATGCTAATTCAAACAGCAGGTAGCTGGTTAAATGTAAGCATAGCCAAAACAGTCCCCATAATCCTAAATCCCGATGTAGGCTACGCAGTTTAGCTTGTCCGTTAAGTTGGGTGATTATTCGCAGTACAAACAGTGCGCTAAAAATATAAAGTGCGGTCAAGCCTAGAAAATGGATTAATTCTTTAATCGGATCAGCGCCGAATACTTGGCTAATATCACCATAATACAGGATATAACCTAGCCAAAGTAACGGCGATAGACAACCGATATGAATTAAACTGCGAATGGTGATAAACATTAAAAATGTTTTCTCAAATCAAGTTGGCTATATAACGAAGCCACTTGCTCGGCATAGCCGTTAAACATGAGCGTTGGCTGTCGTTTTGCCGAAAATAAACCACCGCTGCCGATAACACGTTCACTAGCTTGTGACCAACGAGGGTGATCCACTTGCGGATTGACGTTGGCATAAAAACCATATTCGTTGGGAGCAAGTTTTTGCCAAGTATTGATAGGCTGCTGCTCGGTTAAAGTGATCTTAACAATCGATTTAATGCTTTTAAAACCGTATTTCCACGGCACCGCTAAACGAACCGGCGCACCGCTTTGTGGTAGTAAATCTTTACCATATAGTCCAACAGCTATTAGGGTGAGCGGGTGCATCGCTTCTTCGATGGTTGATCCTTCAATATAGGGATAATCAATGCCACCACCAAAATAACGATCACGCTGCCCCGGCATTTGTTGTGGATCATGCAACGTTTCAAAGCGCACATACTTTGCATTGCCGGTCGGGTTCGCCGCTTTTAACAGTTGGTTCAGTTCAAACCCAAGCCACGGAATGACCATCGACCAAGCCTCAACGCAGCGAAAACGGTAAATACGCTCTTCCAAAGCAAAACGGTTATGCAGATCGTCCCAGTCAAGAGTTAACGGATTATTGACTTCACCGTCAACGGTTAATGTCCAAGGATTGGTTTTAAACTCTTTGGCATAGCGTTGAGGATCTTCCTTGCTAGTACCAAATTCATAAAAATTGTTATACCCGATCACTTTGTCTTCCGGCGTTGCAACTAGCAGATTACTCTCATCTAATATTGCTTGCGCTTTAACAAAATCGGGGATCAAGAAACTACTGCCTGCAATGCCAAGTGCGGTCAGGATTTTACGGCGTTGGTGAAAGATGCCTTCGCTGGTGACATCATTTTCAGTTAATTTTTTCATCGGATACCTTTTTCTTTTTTCAACGGATTTTATTTAACAGGAGTGCTAGGGTGTGTTCCTAGTTCGACAAAAAATATAATGAAAAGTGCGGTTTATTGATTAGTTTTACAAATGAATAACATGTGAATTAATCAAAAAATACCCCTGATAAAATATCAAGGGTATTTAAAAAGGGTTTAAATCGTAAGATTACTTAATTACGCCGCACGCCATTCTAGCACCGCCACCGCCTAATGGTGCTGGGTGATCGGAATGGTTGTCGCCGCCAGCGTGAATCATCACTGAACGGCCTTTAATATCGTCTAAATGTTTTAAACGTGGTGCTAACACCGGATTAGTTGCGCTGCCGTCCGCATTTACTGCCAGTGCCGGTAGATCGCCTAAATGCGCATCATCTTGCCAAGGAAAACCATGTTTGTTGGTTTTATTTGGATCCCAATGTCCGCCTGCGGCCAAACCTGTGACTAATTTACCGTCTTTTTCTTTGGCATCACAGCTTGGATTTTCATGAATATGGAAACCATGTAATCCGGAGGTTAAGTCAGTTAAATACGGCGTAAATACCAAGCCGTATGGGGACTCGGTCACATCGATATGGCCGATATCTTTATTACCATTGGCAGGATCCAGTAGTTGAACATTAATAACTAACGCATGGCTATGGTCATGATCATGCCCATCAGATTTATCGGCTGAAGCAGTGAAAGCAATGCTACCGATTGCCAGTGAAAGTGCAGTTTTTAATAAAAATTTCTTCATAAACTCTCCTTTATTAATGGGTAAATCCATTCAAAATAAGCCGAAGTTACACAATAAGGGAAAACAGACTCAGGTTAAGTGATCTTATTCACAAAATAGCAAACTTAATACTATTTCACTTAATTTCACAGAATAATTTTAAGAAATTTATGGAATATCATGTCCTTGTGCCGCTTTATAAACTTCAATCCAGTCCTGTTCATTGAAATGAATCGAGAGTGCATCAACCGCTCTTTTAATGCGACGCAATTCGCCGGAACCGATCACCGGGGTAATTTTTGCCGGGTGGCTTAATAACCAAGCATAAGCCAAAGTATCCACATTGGTTTCATTAAAACGCTGTCCGATCTCCAATAAGGTTTTGCGTACCCGAACACCGACCGGATTTTCTTTGTTAAACAGTTCACCGCCGCTTAACGGTGACCATGCCATCGGGCGAATGCGTTTTTCCATTAAGTAATCTAAGGTACCGTCATTGAATGGGTCCAAATGCAGTGCCGAAATTTCAATTTGGTTGGTGATCAGCGGTTGGTTGACATAGGATTGCAACATACTGAATTTAGACGGGGTGTAGTTGGAAACGCCGAAATTTCTGACTTTGCCGCTTTGGTGAAGATGATCAAAGGCTTTTGCCACTTGCTCTGGGTCAACGCAAGGGGAGAGGCGGTGAATCAGCAGTAAATCCAGATAATCGCACTGCATTTTTTCAATCGAGCGTTCGGCGGAGGCGACGATATGTTCGTAGCTGTTATCATAATAATGGCTGTTGATAGTCGGAAATTCTTGGCTTGGAAACAAAATACCGC
>RRZU013543290.1_pt1 | contig 17831 bp, 18 predicted proteins | sample 2165561 | NCBI WGS metagenome assembly RRZU01 (sample SAMN10456909, study PRJNA506462) | wastewater metagenome | isolation source: wastewater sludge | place: USA: Moscow, Idaho | reverse complement strand
TTCACTTGCGTAAAACCTCCTTGCTCTTTCCTGATGCGGTTGCCAAACCATCTTGATTGTAGCATGGAGGTTTTATTTGCCAAGGCTTTTTTATCTACCCCTGGTTCAACCAGGGGTTTTGTTAAGCCTAAAGGCAGCAATAAAACGCGCGCTGCAAATGCCGCAGCGCGCGTCTCGCCGTTTGGCTTTCAGAAAAGGGGGAGCGTCCGATCCATTTTAACATTCCCATTGTGATCCACTGCATAGAACCGGGCGTCGCCATCCTTCAGCAGAATTTTGGAAACGATAAAGTCGCTCCCATTCCCTCCATCCTCAAAGGTAAGGAAGCTGAATGGATCTGTCAAGCTTTTCTCCTTCAAGTTCAGGCTATGCGTATGGCCAGAAACCAGCAACTGTGTGCCGATCCGGCCAAGCTCAGCGCTCCAGTTCTCTCCGAAATGATCAGCAAGGTTCGGATCATGCGAAAGTGCGATGCGGTATTGAATCCCATCAGACGTATCCCGTTCCAACCCTTTCAGCCAATCAAATTCTTGTTGACGGTAGGATTCAAAGTCGACCAAACCGCTGTATTCATAATGATCATCCGCCTTATCTTCGCCAGAATCGATCACCACTGCGGAGACCGGTCCATAACGGAAGGTAAAATATAGCTCATTTGTGTCCGTGGGGAAGTAGTCCCTCAGGTGCGCGGCAAATTCCCCGCGTGTTTCATGATTGCCGCGCACATAAACCACAGGGTATTCTCCCTTCGACAGATATGCGGCGTTTCCCAGGATATCCTTGACCATTTGTGTTTTAAAGGAGAGGCTGGTGTTCGTAATATCACCATTGAGCACCAGCAGATCCGCATGGTCTGCGTTGAGAAAGGCATAGGCGCTTTTCATCTTTTTGGTTTCTCCGTGGATATCCGAAACGGATACGATTTCTATTTCATCCTGACCGCTGTAGCCCCGGAATGAAATCGCCTCACTGGAAACCGTAGCGCCCTTAAAGGCGGTGTATCCAAATTTAAACAGAACGCTCTGGGAATGCACCTGATAGGTATTGTGATCCAAATGCTCCTTTTTGACCTTCACCACATGAACCGTGTCGTCGGTTTTGATGTTACCGCTGGCAGCATCGTATACGGTATACTCTTTGCCATCATAGGTGTAGGTGAGATAGCCCGTCCCTTTAACGCTAGTCGCCCATACCACGGCATAGGCATCGCCAGCTTCAAATACGGCAGGCTGCGCCGTAAAAACAGGCTTAACTGGTACCGGCACAAAACCAACGGATTGATAAATTCCAAACACCAGAGCAAAAATTGCGGACAAGGCTGTTTTGATTTGCTCAATCATTCTAAATTCCCCCTCGCTATTTATTAATCTCAGTATAAAATTGCTAATAATAAAAGTCAATACAGATTAATAAATACAGAGAATTACGAATTATGCAACTATCGCCTTATACAATTTGATAACCACCGGCCTCCAGCGCGGCCACAGCCGCTTTCAAGGAGGAAGCCTTCACCAACACATAGTCTGTGTTGTAAGTAGAGAGGGCAAAAAGGCTAATTCCGGCGTCTGCAAGCACGCCTGTAATGCCGGCAAGAATCCCGGTTAAGGTGAATGCAAGCGTCCCACAAATTCGAAAAGCTCGCCAGCCAAGCTCTACTTGCAAAGCGGAAATAGGCACGTTTTGCTCCGGGCAGACCAACGAAAATTCATCATCTGTTATGGACAGAAAGGTATAGGGCCGGCTGATATCTACCCCAAGGGAATCAGAAAGCCGGCAAACGGCAAAGCGGTCCGGCAGCAAGGTAAGCATCATCCAGTATACTCCTCCTTTCACAGCGCATAAAAACGGCGCCCGTAAGACCGGGCGCCGCCGTATATAATTCTTAAAAAAGAGACCCGCTTATGCCTGACCCGCGCAGCCGAGCACCGTGTTGATCTTGTGCTCCACGATGGATTCAATCGCGTTGCGTGCATCAGTAAGATATTGGCGGGGGTCAAAATGGCTCGGATACTCCGCAAAATGCTTACGGATAGAGGCGGTCATTGCAAGGCGAATATCGGAATCCACATTGATTTTGCAAACATCCATGCTCGCGGCCTTGCGCAGCATTTCCTCCGGGATACCAATTGCATCGGGCATCTCGCCGCCGAACTCATTAATCATCTTCACATATTCCGGCATCACCGAACTCGCACCGTGCAGAACGATTGGGAAGCCGGGCAGCTTTTCCGCCACTTCAGCGAGGATGTCAAAGCGCAGCTGCGGCTTCTGACCGGGCTTGAACTTATATGCACCATGGCTTGTGCCGATGGCGATGGCGAGGGAGTCAACGCCCGTGCGGGATACGAAATCCTCCACCTCTTCCGGCTGGGTGAAATTCGCATCGTCGGCAGAAACATTGACGTCATCTTCAATGCCTGCCAGCTTACCAAGCTCGCCCTCTACCACAACGCCATGCGCATGCGCATACTCGACGACCTTGCGGGTGAGCTCCACATTCTCCTCATACGGCTTGGAGGAGCCATCGATCATAACGGAAGTAAAGCCGCCGTCAATGCAGCTTTTGCAGGTTTCAAAATCAGGGCCGTGATCCAGATGCAAAGCGATCGGAAGGCCGGTTTCGGCCACCGCTGCCTCGACCATCTTCACCAGATAGTCGTGATGCGCATACTTGCGCGCGCCGGAGGAGACCTGCAAAATAACGGGCGCATTGAGCTTTTTGCATGCGCTCGTGATGCCTTGAACGATCTCCATGTTGTTTACATTGAAGGCGCCGATGGCATAGCCGTTGTCATAGGCCTTTTTGAACATTTCAGTGGTAGTTACCAATGGCATAGAAAGCACTCCTTGTATTTCATTTTGCAGCGTCATAAATAAGCCGCCGCACATAGTTTACCGGGTTATTATATCGCAGAAAGGCAGGCTTGTCAAAGGAATGTCAACGTTTTCTGTGTTTTCCTTACGCAGGCAATTCCATCTAGTGTATCGTAAGGAGGAAAGCGAGCCAACCTTTCTAGGTCGCAGCTATTGCAACCTCATCTTGCCTGATCCTTACTATATGAAAAGGGAATTACCATAAGTATCCACCTCTTTTCCAGTAGACCCTTTTATTGAATCAATTCATGCTTCGTTAGGGAAACGACAGAGAATCAAAAATTTATGTTGACAAAAGCGGTAAGGGGCGCTATAATAAACTTCGCAAAAGCGCTCCTTTTGCAGACAAGTTCATATGGGGGTGTAGCTCACTTGGTAGAGCGCTTGCTTCGCATGCAAGAGGTAAGGGGTTCGATTCCCCTCATCTCCACCACAGAAAAACCGCGTAGGTATCGGCTGAAAGCCATATCCATGCGGCTTTCTTTTTATTGCTTTATCAACCCGTGTGCAGTTCGTGTGCAACCGCTGAAAATATAGTTCGCTGGCCTGCCCGATTTGGATGATAGATTATATAGAAGAACGATTGATTCTGTTGTCCACAAATAGAAAATCCGCCATTCCTTCTAGATAGACTTAACACAATTTTTAATAAAACCTCCTGAAAAATCGTTGATTTATGCAGCGGTACGTGCTAAAATAATTTTCGTATCCGGGTCCTGAGGGCAGAAAAGTGGTGGGTTATATACATGGGCGTAAACGTTTACGATTTCGACAATACCATTTATGACGGTGAGTCGCTGGTCGATTTGGTTCTCTACTATATCCCACGTGATCCACGGATTTGGTGGTATCTCCCTCAATTGATTCGGATTGCCTTACGGGATCGTTTTCACCTTTTTACGGTAGAAGAAGCAGCCAAAGCCTACGCAGGATTTTTGGAAGGGTATTATGTAAAGCTCTCCAGCCTCGAAGAGGATGTAGTGCGCTTTTGGGATCGTCATGAGCAAAAAATCAAACCCTTTTATATGAAACAGCGCAGGGTGGATGATATTATCGTATCAGGCAGCACAGATTTTTTGCTGGCCGAAATGATGAAACGGATGGGGATCACCCGCTATATCGGCTCTTCTGTTGATCCGCGCACGGGAAAATTTACAAGGCTCTGTTTCCTCGAAAACAAGGTAAAATTATTTCAGGAGCAATACCCCAACGTGCAGATCGAGAACTTCTACACTGATTCCATGAACGACAGGGCGATGATGGATATTTCCAACCATGTGTTTCTTGTGAAAAAAAATCAAGTGACCCAAATCAAATAGGAGGAATGTAAATGGGAAAACTCAACGAATTCCTGAACCGTAAGATTATCCAGAAGGATGTCGGTGAGGAAACTTATCTGACCTGGAAGGAAACGATCTCTTACGCTTTAGGCAGAGGCGCGCAGGGCATGAGCACGAGCATGACGAGCTCAAAGTATATCAACTACTTTTTGACCAACGTGCTCTTTAAGAAGCTCTCCAATCCAATGGGCGTCGCCTCCAATATTCGCTTTTTCTGTGGAATTTTTGATGCGATTAACGACCCTATTATGGGCGTTATCGTTGACAAGACCCGGACGAAAGAGGGGCAAATGCGCCCGTATATCAAATGGGCCCCCTGGTTTGTTTCCCTTGTTATGATTCTGTTTTTCATTGGCAGCGCGGATGCTCCACCCGTGTTCAACATTATTTACACGACAATCCTGTTTGTTGGCCTCGATGTTACATACACTGCGTTCGACATCCCCATGGGGGCACTGGCTTTTTCCATTACGCCAAACGGGATTGAGCGAACAAAGCTGTTTGGTGTGAGCTCCATTGTCCGCTCCGTAGTCGGCGCGCTTCCTCAGGTATTTGTCGCTGCTGCCGCATGGCTCCCTTATTTTAAGAGCCACACGCCGCAGGCCTATCTGACATCCGCTGCCGTTTCGGCAATTGGCATCATTTTTCTCACACGGCTTACCTTCCGCAACACAAGAGAACGCGCAGAGCATCGGGAGGACGTCCCTTCTGTGCGCGAGTGTTTTGGGCTGCTGTTTAAAAACCGTCCGCTTTTGATGCTTTTCTTAGGCAACATCTTTTTTGTCGTGTGCAAAATTGCGGAGCAGGTTTCCTTCTATTTTGTGGCGGATCTGATGTTCGACCGCAGGTATAATGTTGTTGTTGATGTGATTAAATTCCCAGGCTTCCTGCTGGCGGGTCTGATCGTGCCGAAGCTGATTGAAATGGCTGGGCGCAAGGCGGATTCCAAGCGGTTTTATCAGCTTTGCTGCGTAAGCGCAATTGTGATCCATATCCTGTTTGCAGTGGTATGTTACCGCGGCCTGATGCTCAAGGAGCCAGGCTCGCCGGTCTCCCTCCTGACTGGCGCTTGTGTCATTCTATTTACCGGCCTTACCACCATCCCTCTGGAATTTAAAAATTTGATCCAGAAGGAAATGGAAGCGGAAACGGTTGACTATATCGAGTGGAAAACCGGCACCCGTGTGGAAGGCATTATGCTCTCCATCATGAGCTTTACCGGTAAGATTGAAAACACTTTTTCCTCCTCCATTGGCCTCGCAATTCTTGGTCTGACCGGTTATGCGCAACACGTTGAGGGCAGCATGATTCAGAATGCGCAAACGAACTGGGCGCTGTTTTTGATGACAACGATCGTCCCCGCAGTAGGCTATCTGCTTATGCTAATCCCCATGCATTTCTATAATATTACGGGTGACGGCCACCGCCAGATGATGAAGGAAATCCTGGAGCGGCGGGTGCTTCGTAAAGAGCAACGGGCGCAGGAAGACGAGTTTGTTCCTCTGGATTAAAAGCTTTTGCCGGGCGGCCTATAGGGGGCCGCTCGGTTTTTTTACGGCACACGGCAAACAGCTCAGAAGGAAAGGAGATATTGCAAATGGAAAGGCCGCTCAAGCTCACCTTCCTTGCGGATACGCATTACTACAGCAAAAGCCTGGGAGTCAGCGGGCGGCAGTATGAGCTGCGCTCCGGCTCCGATCAAAAATGCCTGGCGGAAACAGAAGAAATCATCACAGCCGCCTTTGAGGAGATTGGCAATTCCGACACGGACGCCGTAATGATCGCGGGCGATCTGACAAATGACGGTGAGCGCGTATGCCATGAGGAATTTCGGAAATTGGCGCGTGGACTGGCGCAAAAAAAGCCATTGTACCTGATTACCGCCACACATGATTGGTGCTGCGACGGCAATCCCCGCAGGTATGACGGAGACATGGTTTTTCACGACGTGCCCACGCTTTCAAGCGAATCGCTCTATGATTTTTATCGTGACTTTGGGCCAAAGCAGGCAATCAGTGTGTTTCAAACGCATTTGGGCACCGCATCCTATGTTATCGCGCTCAGCGGTTCCGTCTGGCTGCTCGCACTTATTGACGATCAAAACGGCAAAGGCCGGGCCGGTTTTTTCGAAGAACATTTTTTGTGGATTGAGGAGCAGCTCCGCCGCGCGCAAGAACAGGGCATTCTGGTGATCGGCATGGAGCATCACCTTTTGCTGCCCCACGTCAGCAGCCTCTTTACAGGCGGCGCATGCGTAGGAGATCGGGAGGCTGTTGCCTCCCGCCTAGCGGATGCAGGCCTGCGCTATATGGTGGCCGGCCATAGCCATATCCAGCATACCAAGCGGTTCGTCAGCAAAAAAGGGAACGCTTTAACAGAGATCAATGTGGGCTCCCTATGCGGCTACCCCGGCCCCATCTGCGAAATCACCGTTCAACCGGATCAAACGCTCTTTTATGAGGTGCGCCATCTCGCCTCCTTCCGCTTGGGAGGGGAGGAGATCGATGCCCAGCGCTTTTTCAAGCGGCACGCCACCGCGATGATCCGGCGCGTTTGGGAAAGCCCCGACCGCCGGGAATTCACAGACCGCCTCACCGCCCTCCAACTGCCGGGGGAGAAAATCGGCCGTTTTTATGGGGCTATCCGCCCTGTTTTGCAGTTTATTCGCACGGCGGATCTTGGCCGGTGCTACCGCCTGCTAAAAAGGCTTGGGCTGGCGCGCGGCATCCAAAAAGAATGGGTGCTGGCATATGAGCGCATGCCGCTGACGGAAGTGATTGATGGAATGATGTGCAGCTTCCTCGATGGAGCCTATGAGCCGCATTCCCGTAATTCCGCGTATTATCAGCTTGTGATGGGGGCGGTATCTATCCCTTCTCGGCTGTTTCCCAAGAACGGAGATTTGCAAAAACTGATTGACGCGGCGGATGAGATTCTGGCTGGCGGCGAGATCAACGCCCAGCGGGCAAAAATTTAATTTGTTTCTTCCCGCAGCTTTCCGTTGAAAAGCAATCGTCGCGCCCTTTCTTCAACCAGCATAAGATGAACTATCTTATTCTAAATGAAGAAAGGGCGTTTTTATGTCTTATCCAACTTACCCATACCGTGGGACTGAGGAAAAGTGCCGCACAGTGGGGCTTACTTTTCCTCCGCAGCACCAGCCCCGCCAGCCGGGGATGGAATACCTGATGGACCCGCTACCCATCGCTGAAAACCCTGCTGTGAAAGGCAGCGGCAAACTCAAAGGAAAAACCGCGCTCATCACAGGCGGCGACAGCGGCATTGGGCGTGCCGTGGCCTATGCATTTGCAAAAGAAGGGGCGAATATCGCCATTTCCTACCTTGATGAGGAGCGTGACGCCTGCGAAACACAAAGGCATATTGAGGCGCTCGGCGCGAGGTGCATCCTCCTGCCTGCCGACCTGCGGGAGCGGCGCAATGCCAAACGGATTGTCAAAGAAACAGTGGAACTATTCGGAGAGATCAATGTGCTTGTCAACAACCATGGCGTCCAATTTGTGCGCGAAAGCATCCTTGACATCACACAGGATCAGCTTACCGATACGTTTGAAACAAATGTCTATGGGTTTTTCTATGTCATTCAAGAGGCGCTTCCCTTTATCCCGGAGGGTGGGGCGATCATCAACACCACCTCCATCACCGCTTATCAGGGCGACGATAGGCTCATCGACTACAGCGCCACAAAGGGCGCGATCGTCTCCCTGACTCGTTCGCTTGCAAAATCCCTTGTCAGCCGTAAAATCAGGGTCAATGCCGTTGCACCGGGGCCGGTATGGACGCCGCTACAGCCTGCCTCCTTCCCGGCCGACGCGCTGGAAACCTTCGGCTCGTTTACCTCGGAAACGCCGATGGGCCGTGCCGGGCAGCCGTTCGAAATGGCACAGGGCTATGTATATCTAGCGTGTGACGATTCCGCTTTTATGACGGGGCAAGTGCTACACATCGACGGCGGCTCCTTTGGCTATTCCTAAAGCGGACGCATCTGTGCGCACAGCGCCGCGAAATCAGGGGGAGGCGTGGCCTCTACCGTCATCTGTTTACCGGAAACGGGATGATCAAACCGGGCGAGTGCACAGTGCAACGCTTGCCGAGCAATTCGGCCATCTCCTGTACCATACATTGTATCTCCCACAAGAGGCGTGCCGAGAGATGCAAAATGAACACGTATTTGATGCGTGCGCCCGGTTTCCAAGCGCAGGCGCATGAGCGTCATTGCATCTCCCTGCATGACCGCCGTCCAATGGGTCACCGCCGGCAATCCACCCTCTCCAACCGCACGGCTGGTATGCATCGGGTTCGGCCGGATGATCGGCCGGTCGATCGTTCCGCTGCCCCGGTATAGGCCGGATACAACTGCGAGATATTCTTTTTCCACCCTTCCGGAAAGCCGTGCGGCAGCATAGCGATTGAGCGCGCAGAGAACTATCCCGGACGTATCCCTATCCAATCTGCCCACACAGCGCATGACGCACTGGCGCCCCTGCTCCTGAAAATAGGCGGCCACCGCATTTGCGAGCGTATCGCCCTGATGGTTATGGGTTGGGTGCATGGCGAGGCCGGCGGGCTTATTGAGGATCAACAGATCATCGTCCTCATAGCGGATATCGAGCGGGAGCTCAAGCGGCTCTACGCGGTTTAAATCGTCCGGCAGGCGGAGGGTCAGCTCGTCCCCCTCGCAGAGCTGATCGATCGTGCGGGTTGGAGCGCCATTGAGGCAGATTCCATCCGGCAGCCGTTTGAGAGATTGGACGAGCCGTGCCGACAGCCCCGCCTCTCCGCGTAGAAAATGGACGACCTTGCGGCCGTCATAACTTGCATCGATCTGAAAGCGCAGGATGCGCGGCATGGCCTCTCCTCCCCCATCCGGTTAAAAATCATGCAGTTCGATCTGTATTTTAAAATCAAAGCGGCCTTTGCCCTCTAGCCGTTGGATGCCCTGCTTCTGCGTAAAATCCAAAGCCGGCCGGCAGGGGTCTGCCACGCCATACCATGGCTCAATGCAAACGAAGGGGGCGCCCGGCTTCGCCCAAAGCCCAAGATAGGGTGCGCCACCGAGCATAACGGTAACAACACGCCCTTTACGGCGGCTTTCCAGCGTGACGCATCGGGAACGCAGGCCGGAGAGGATCAGCGCATCATGAAGGAAGAGCTCCTCTGTAATTTCAATTTCACGGCCATTGCCAGGCACAGCAAATAGCTCGCCGGTGCGTAGGCCATCCGCCCCGATACGCTGGGTATGCAGGTTTTCCTCACGGCACTCAAAGCGGAGCGTATCCCCAATTTCGCAGCGAAAAGCAGGATGTGCGCCGAGTGAAAAATACAGGGGCTCCGCCGCCGGATTCAGCACGGTGTGAGTTACCCCCAACTTTTGCCCCGTTAAAAGATATGTGACGCGCAGCTCAAATGCAAACGGATATTGTGCGCGTGTTTCCACATCGTCCGTCAGGGAAAAAACAAGCCTATCGTTTGACTCATCCACGCAGAAAAAGCGTTTTCTACGTGCAAAGCCGTGCCGAGGCATCTGATAGGGCTGGCCGCCCAGCCAATAGCGTTCCTCTGCCAGGCTTCCAACGATTGGGAAGAGAATTGGCGCCTGCCCTGGCCAAATAGCGGGGTCGCCCTGCCAGAGGTATTCATAGCCGTCTTTCCTCCGGCGCAGGCTGTGCAACTGCGCGCCAAGTTCATCCACTTCCACATGCGCAAAGGCGTTTTCCATCTGATGATACATCGCTTTCCTTCCCCCTGTAAGAGCTGTTATCCTTCTCCCTGCTTCAGCGCCTCCGCCACAGCGTGCGCAAGCTGATCCGGGCAGGAAGTGGATTTCATACCGCATCGAATGCCGGAAAACGTGTCAATCACCTTTTGTGCGGGCATCCCCTCCACGATTTTGGAGATCCCGGCAAGATTCCCGGCACATCCGCCGTGAAATTTCACGCGGCGAATTATCCCATTCTCTATCTCAAGGTCAATTTCCCTGGAGCAGGTGCCATGTGTACGATACTGGTATATCATAACCATTCCCCTTTTTTCTGTTGAAATACCAAAATACTTGCCTGCGGACAGCAACCTCCACAGGCATCTCCAGTTTAGCATAAAACAGCAAAAAGGGGAACCGTCCTAACAGATTCTTTTTTGTAAAAAGTAAATTGAATGGCAAAACAAACCTTCTCCATAGCCGCCCTGTTCAGGATACCGCATTACACATGCCGAATGCGCCGGTTATCTCCTGCACGGCCGTCTTTTTTCTTGTATATCCGCGGATATCCTGCTATACTAAATGTGGTTTATTTTCTGCCGATTCAAGCGGCGGAAGCGCAGTCAGAAAGGAGACAAATCATGTTTCGCATCATCTGTATTGCCATCGGCTATCTCTTCGGCTGTTTTCAAACCGCCTATCTCATCACGCGGCATAAAATCTCTCAGGATATCCGCGATTTCGGCACCGGCAACATGGGCACCGCCAACGTCACGCAGACGCTCGGCCCCAAAGCCGGCCTGATTACGCTCTTGGCTGATGTGCTTAAAACGTTTGTCGCCTGCTACCTCTGCGGCCTGATTTTTCCCGGCCAGCCGGATGAGCTGGTTGTCGTTTATGCGGGCGCGGGCGTCGCTTTGGGGCATGATTTCCCCTTCTGGTTAAAATTCAAAGGCGGGAAAGGCGTGGCCGTTACCATTGCAATCCTTTTGCTGCTGGATAATCATTTGCTCGCCATCTCCTTCTGGTCTGTCCTCCTGGCGTTTTTATGCAGCAAACGGCTGGTGATGGCCGTTGTAGCGCTGTGTATCACGTATCCTCTGGCCATGTTTTTTTATGGCTACCGGATGGAAACCGTCATCGTTGCCGGATTGCTGGCCTGCTTGATTATCGTGCTGCACCGCAGTAGCTTCCGCAAAGAGGTAAAAGTAGAGGATGACTACCGGGCGGAATACCAAAACCTTGGCAAAAATATCGCCTATTACCGGGCGCAAAAAAACTTGGATTCGCATGATCTCGCTCTGAGCGCAAAGTTAAGTGAAACCGTCCTGCGTGATTTGGAGGGCGAGGAGATCAAGCTTGCGCCCTCCCTTGATGCATTGTTTCATCTGGCGCGGGCGCTTGGGGTGCCCCCGGCGGAGCTGCTGAAACCGGCGGCAAAGCCCCCGGAACCGGAAGAGGAGGATACGGAACCGCCCATCCAGCAATAGAGTCCCTTAGAAAAAAGAGCAACGCCCCTGGCTGACTGGCAGCCGGGGGTGATTTTTTCTCCGTGTTTGCTTTTCTCCAGATAAAAAGAGGCGCCACGCCAAAAGCGGGCGCCTCATGTAAGCAATTTTGATCCCGAATCAGTCGCTCGTATACGGTAGCAAAGCTACGTGACGAGCCCGCTTGATAGCGGTTGTCAGCTCGCGCTGATGAGCGGCGCAGGTGCCGGTCACACGGCGCGGAAGGATCTTGGAGCGGTCGGAAATAAATTTGCGAAGCCGCGGCACATCCTTGTAGTCAATCGTCTCAACCTTATCCACGCAGAAGGAGCAAACCTTCCTACGGCCCTTGCGGCCGCCGCGGCGGTCATTGCGATCATATGCCATGAGAATAACCTCCTTTTCAAATCTCTCAGATATCCTGAATCCGCCATGCGAATTCAGAAGGGAAGATCATCATCGTCCTGGATTTCCTCGAAGTCGCCCATATTGCCTGTTGCATAGGCTGGAGCGGGTGCCGCTGCTGGCGCCGCGTAGTCGTTGCGCGGGCCCGTGCCACTCTCGCTTTTAGAGCCGCAGAAGCTGACATTGTCGGCGACAATCTCAACTGCCTTGCGTTTAATCCCCTGCTTATCCTCATAGGAACGCGCCTGGATCGAACCCTGCACGGCAATCATCGACCCCTTGTGGAAATAACGGGATACGAATTCGGCCGTCTGCCTCCATGCGACCACGTCGATAAAGTCCGTTTGACGTTCTGTGCCCGCCTTTTGATAGGAGCGGTCAACAGCTACTGTAAAGGATGTAACAGAAATGCCGGATCCCGTCGTGCGGAGCTCCGGGTCTGCCACGAGCCTGCCCATAATGACTGCACAATTGAGCATTCGTTTACATCCTCCTTACTTTTTGATGATCAGGGAACGGAGCACGCCATCTGTAATTTTCAGAATCCGGTCGAATTCCGCTGGAAACTCAGGCGCGCAGGTGTAGTTGAGGAGAAGATAGTAACCCTCGGCCTCATCGTTGATAGGGTACGCGAGCCTGCGCTTGCCCCACTCCTCGACGCTGTCAAGAGTGCCATTCGCTTCAATAAGCGCTTTGAACTTTTCAACCAATTCCGCAGTTCCCTCATCACCCTTCGTCAGAGAGAAGATGAGCATGGTTTCATAGCTATTCTGTGCTGACATTCTTTTTGCACCTCCTTTTGGTCTTTGGCCCCGCTATTAAGGCGGAGCAAGGATAAATCACCGCTTTATATGAACGGCAATTAATGATTATATCAGCAAAAGGCAGGCAAGTCAAGAAAAATGCCAAAAAAGTCACCTGCCTTTACTCAGAGAGGAATCGCTTGACAAGCGCTCCTATACCATTATATATGTCCTGTTTTCAGCGCTGAAAAATGCACGCAGAGGCGGGTTGTTTTGCACGCCGTTTTCTAACGAAAAGCAGCCGGAAAATCGCGCGCGAAATTGTTTGTTTCAATTAGAAAACACGTATTTTTTAACGTTTTGTTACGTGTTTGTAACCGTTTGTAACTTTTTCAAATTCTTACAAAAAACCTGCTTTTTTCTTTCATGAAAAAGCGTAAAAAATTGGCTTTTTAAGGTTTTTTCAGAGGATTTAGAAATATTCTCAAAAGTTGAATTGTAGATATTGCACAAAATTGAAGTTCCCAAGAATTTGACATCTCACAATCAGATGCATATAATGTTCACCGTCACAAGCGAGAATACGAAGCCGGAGCATTATTATTCTTTTTAGAAAATAATATTCGGTCAGTAAAGGAGCAATTGAATGATTGACAAATGTAAGGAGCTTGCGGCTTATGCTCGTTCCATACGTTCCAGAATCATTGCAACAATTTTGCTTGCAGTGTTCTGTGCGGGGACCGTGTTTGCCGCCGCCACCGCTTCCTACACGGTTACCGTGGTGGATGACGGTCAGGCGCGCTCGGTGATTACAACGCGCAGTGACGCAAATGCGATTCTGGAGCAGGCCAAAGTTGAAATTGGAGCCGACGATAAAGTCGACCTTTCCGCTTTCATCAGCGGCGAGGACAGCACGATTACAATTTACCGTGCCAAAAACGTGACCGTCAGCGATGGGGAAGCTTTTTCCAAATCGATCGTGGCGGCCGGTACAGTGGCAGATGCTGTTGCAAAATCCGGAATGACCCTAAAACAATCCGATGTGCTCAATTTCCCCAAGGATACGCTTCTCAAAGAGGGCATGTCCATCAGCATCCAAATTGCTTTCCCCGTTCAGATAACGGCAGACGGTAAAACCACAGCAGTCGAGGTTGTCGGCGGCACGGTAGAGGATGCCATCCGCGCGGCGGGTATATCGATGGATGAGGATGATGAAAGCACACCAGCAAAAGATCAGCCCGTAACCGATGGAATGGAGATCCGTGTGGATCGCGTAGATTATCAGCTGCGCACCGAAAAAGAGACGATCGCCTTCAAAAAGCTCACGGAAAAGAGCGTCTCCATGTATACGGATCAGCGCAAAGTAGTGCAGAAGGGCGAAAACGGCGAGAAAGAAGTCACCTACAAGGATCGTTATGTCAACGGCAAGCTTGTGAAAACCACGGTTGACTCTGAAAAGGTCCTCAAGGCGGCGGTTAACCAAAAAACGCTCGTCGGCACATTGCGCCGCGTCAACAAAATCAAGCTCAAAAATGGCTTGACACCGATTTCTGATCTAAAGGTTCCCTCCTATGTGAAGCTGGATCAAAACGGTGTACCCACCAAATACAAAAAAGTGGTGGATGGTAAGGCTGCCGCCTATTCGGGCGGCTGGGGCACTGCCTCCGGGCGCAAAGCTATGCCCGGGCATATCGCGGTAGACCCCAAGCAATTCCCGTACGGGACGGAAATGTGGATCGTTTCAACCGATGGTAAATATGTTTACGGTTATGCGATCGCAGCCGACACCGGCGGATTCGTGCAGCAGAAAACGTTTACTGTGGATCTGTATATGCATTCGTATGAGGAGGCCTGCCGCTGGGGTGCCAGGCAGGTTCGCATCTACGTTCTGTAACCCTCTCTCTTTTCCACAAATCACCGAGCAAAAGAGACGGCTAGCCGCCGTGGATTGCTATGCAGTCCACGGCGGCTGCTTTTTTCCCGGAATGGATTTGAGTGCCTTAAAAATTTATGATATAATAGCTTCAAACGGGACGTTTGAAGCATTGGAAAAATGTCTGTCGGCGCGATACGCCTTCTGCCGCAAGGCGGCAACGCCATCTATCATATAAGTATCCTAGTTTTTAGGAAATGCTCTGAAGCATGCCTGATTAAACCTTACAAAAACAAATGGAATAATGCATAGATTACTTTCCCTTTCCGGCTCTTCCCGGAGGGGCGCAACCGGAAAGGCAGAGAAACATGGAGTATCAAATTAATCCTAGCGCGTGGGGGCCCATCTTTACTATGCCCACCAGCGTTGTGGACGAACACATCAAAATGGTTGGACGCGATCAGCTGAAAATTCTTTTATGGCTTTACCGGCATGCGTCCGATGAAAAGGATTTAGATGCGATGTGCGCGGATACGGGCATCGACCGGGAGGATGCGATCGACGCCATGCAATATTGGATCGGTTGTGGGCTCGTAAAAAAGGCGGGGGAGGCTACGATTCCCCCTGCGCCAGCTCCCGACACGGAAACATCCGCGTCGGAGAAAAAAATGGCGCCTGAAAAGACCGTTCTTGCGCCGATTCCCCTCTCCAAGCCGACGAGCGATCAAATCGCATGCCGGCTGATGGAGGAGCCGGCGCTGCGCCTTCTCTATGCGGAAGCGCAGCAAAAGCTCGGGCGTACCATCGGATACGACGGCCAGTCAACGCTCTTAATGATCCACGATCAATATGGGTTGCCTGTTGAGGTAATTTTGATGATCCTCGAATACGCCGCTTCACAGGGAAAAACCTCGATGGCTTATATTGCAAAGATGGGCCGGGATTGGGGAGAACGCGAAATTGATACACTCGAAAAAGCGGAGGAGCAGCTCACGCGGCTGCGTAGCGGTCAGTCGCTCTGGAATCAGCTGAAGGCTCTGACCGGAATCCACACACCGCGCCCAACCGCCGCACAGGAAAAATTCCTCACAGAATGGAGCGACGACCTCAATTGTAGCATTGATATTGTCCATCTCGCCTATGAGGAGATGGCAAACCACACCGACCGCCTGAGCTTCCCCTATATCAACAAGGTTCTTCGCGCTTGGCATGAAAAAGGCCTGCTCACACCAGAGCAGGTGCAGGCGGATAAACAGACGCGCCAGCGGGATAAAGCCACGATCCCCGCTCCTTCCCGGAAAAAAACAACTTCCGGGAACGCTGAAACGCGCGATGCATCCTATGATTTGGATGAGTACACGCGCCGCGCCCTACATGAGCCGCTCATCTATCCTGGGAAGCGGCGGAATTCAAAAAACGGGGCCTAAGCTATCAATGAAAGGATGGTCGTCGGGATGCCATACGGGAAGGAAATTTACACCCAAGCGCGGCGCGAGCTACAGCGGCGCAAAACACAGGCGGAGCGCGAGGCGCAGCGGCGGCATGATGAGGTGGAGGCAAAACATCCGGAGCTGATCCGCATTGAGCGGGAGATGGCAGAGGCAGGGCATTCCATCGTCTATGCGCTCGGCCGGCCGGATGCGCAGTCTTTTTTGGACGGGTTGAAACGGCAAAGCCTGAAAGCGCAGAGGGAGCGGCGCGAGCTACTAAAAAAAGCAGGGTTGCCTGAGGAATATCTCGAAACGCCTTATACCTGCCCCATTTGCAAGGATACCGGCTTTGCGAATGGCGTGATCTGCACTTGCCACAAAAAACTCCTGCGCAGCCTCGCCTACCAGCAAATTAACAAACGCTACCCATTGGATCTCTGCTCCTTTGAAGGCTTCCGGCTCGATTATTATCCAGAGGAGCCTGATAGCCGCACAGGCCTCTCCCCGCGCAGGCGCATGGCAGAGATTTTTGAATTCTGCATGCACTATGCGGAAGATTTCGGCCGGCATTCCCCAAGCCTCTTTCTTTGCGGCGCAACTGGGCTTGGCAAAACACACCTCTCCCTATCTATCGCGAGGGAGGCGATTGCAAAGGATTTCGCCGTTATCTACGGCTCCACGCAAAACCTGCTCCATGAGCTGGAGGAGGAGCATTTTGGGCGCAGGCCTGCGGACGAGGGCGCCATGCAGGAGATGCTGCTCTCCTGCGACTTACTGATTTTAGACGATCTCGGCGCGGAATTTTCAACCTCCTTCACTGTGGCGGCGCTTTACAACATCATCAACTCCCGCATCAACACAGGGCTTCCCGTTATTATCAGCACAAATCTGACGCCAACGGAGCTGGAGGCAAAATATACGCAGCGGATTACTTCACGCATTATCGGCTGCTACACATCCCTGATCTTCTGCGGGCGGGATATTCGCCAGTTAAAAAGGTAAAGGTGCTATATAAAAAGGGAGGGAACGATGCAAGATCAAAAAATTGACGGCGGCAAGCCTTTTGATTGGGGGCTTACCAGCGCGGATTATGCGAAATATCGGGATATTTATCCGGATGTGCTTTATCAAACGCTTTATGAGATGGGCATCGGCGGGCCCGGGCAGCGTATCCTTGATATTGGCACAGGCACAGGCGTCCTGCCCCGCCGGATGGCCCGCTATGGCGCTTGTTTTACTGGGCTGGATCTTTCGAAAAAACAAATCCTTCAGGCTAGGGCATTGACTGAGGCTGAGGGCCTTTCTGCCGACTATTTCGTCGGTGATGCGCATGAGCCTCCGTTTGAGGGCAATATGTTTGACTGTATCACTGCGGCACAGTGCTGGCAGTATATGGATTCCGAACGGGCGATCCCTGCTTTTCAGCGCATTTTAAAGCCCGGAGGGCACTTGGCCGTGATTTACATGGCCTGGCTGCCGGATGAAAACCCGGTCGTCCAGCGCTCTATCGAAACCGTGCGGCAATTTAACCCAGATTGGAACGGATATGACCGGCGGCTCCAATATTTTACCCCGGGCTGGTGCAAAGGGGGCATCCATTTGGCGGCGCTTAAAACGCTGGATGCAGAAATCCCATTCACCCGGGAAACTTGGAACGGCCGGATGAGGGCCTGCCGCGGAGTTGGCGCTTCGCTCCCGCCCGAGCAGGTGGAGTCCTTCACCAAGAGGCATCGGAAGATGCTGGAGGATACCATGCCGGAGAAATTTTTCATTCTCCATGAGATTTCTATTCTGAATTTTCAGTTTCCATAATGCATTCCCCTGTCTGCGGGCAGGGGCAGTTTTTTCAAGTCAGAGGAAAAGGAGTCGTCAAAACCTATGGATATCATCGCACAAATCACGTCGGAATTTCATTTACAGGCTTGGCAGGTAGAGAATGTCGTCAAGCTCATCGACGAGGGCA
>RRZU011866964.1_pt1 | contig 17832 bp, 18 predicted proteins | sample 2165561 | NCBI WGS metagenome assembly RRZU01 (sample SAMN10456909, study PRJNA506462) | wastewater metagenome | isolation source: wastewater sludge | place: USA: Moscow, Idaho | reverse complement strand
CGGAGAAACCTTCCATGCGGCATAGACCGTCATCGCGGGTCACCACGGTGGTGTGCCCGGTGGTCAGATCGGCAAGAACCTCCCCGGTGCCACCGACCGAAGAACCCGTCATCAGGACGACCCGCAGCCCGGGGTTCGCTCGCTGCACCTCCGTGAGCGCCTCCCATGCCGACCCGGCGTGGCGTGCCAGCACGGTACGCAGATCCGCCGAAGGGGTCGCCCCGACGTTCTCGAAGTCGGTCAGAACGATCGCCCGCAGGTCCTCCCCGCGCACCAGGTACTCCTGGGAGATCAGGAATCCCGCAGCCACCGACTTGGCCGCGCTGCGGGCGAGCACCCGATCCACCGGCGACTGGCCACGACGGGCGCCATTGCGCGTCAGCGTCCAGCCGACCGATGACATACCCGCCCGCAGTTGCTCCCATGCCGGGGACGGCGGGTCGGTGAGCAGCGCGCTGCGGCCGTAGTCGGCGAGGATCGCCGCCCAGTCCTGAGCATCCATGGGTTGCCTGTGCTCATCGCGCACCCGGGCGCCCTCCGGCAGGTCCACCAGACCGTTGTGCGACCCGCGGACCAACGCCCGCGCGAGTTCCGGGCGGGTGCGCTCGATGTGGCTCCAGGACACGCCCTCGTGCCGGACCCACGTCGCGTCCAAGTACTCGAGCAGGCCCGGCTGTGCGAATCCATCGGCCGTGACCGACGCGATCAACTCGCGCCAGTGCAGAGCCGATTGCGCCAGGTACTCCTGCTCACCGGAAGTCGGGGCGACGAACCAGGCGAACTCCCGGTAGGGCGCCAACACCGCATCGCGCACCAGCGCCGGAGTACTCACCGCGTAGAGGACCGGGCCGAACAAGCCATCGACGAGGTCGGCCTCCGCCGGCGACAACGAGTCGCGCGGTGTCGCCGTCAGCGCGACCACCACCGGTCCGTCCGCGCGCCCCGAGTGCGCCTCGTCGAGGACCTCGGACAGCAACTGACCCCAGGTCGCGGCCAGGTGGTGCGCCTCGTCCAACACGAGTGTGAACGGCTCGGCGCCGTGCAGCGCGTCGATGATCTCCCTGGCGTTCGGATGCAGCCGCGCGATCGGTGAGGCCTCGGAGTCCACCTCATCGTCGAATGTGGCCAGCGCCTGATAGGTGAGCACCGTGACGTCGGCGGACAAGGACCGGTCGTCGCCGACCGTCACACCGCCGGCGGAGGTCCACAGTCGCAGCCACTGGTCCTGGATGGCCGTGTTGGGCACCAGGACGAGGACTTTGCGGCGCAGGCGTTGCGCCAGGACCGCACCCAGCAGCGTCTTGCCGGCTCCCGGCGGGAGTACAAAGTGGAAGCGACCGGCGTCGGGCTGGGCGTCGAAGACCTCGACACAGGCCGCTTGGTGGGCGCGCAGCGGCGGGAAGCGCGCAGTTGCGAGTCGGACATCGTCCACGGGGATCAAGCGTGGCACAAGTCCGCGCTACGCGTAGAGTCGCTGATGTGACAGTGCCTGCTCGAACCCGCGCTGCTGCCCGGTTGGGTCTGTTGACCTCCTCCCTGTCCCGACGCATGGGCCGGGGCGAAGGGATGGTCATCGGCGGCCGGGTGATCCTGCGACTGGCCCCGGACGCGATCAGCGACCTCGCCCGCGGGCGGGTGGCCGCCCTCGTCAGCGCCACGAACGGCAAGACCTCCACGACCCGCTTGCTCGCCACCGCCGTCGAGCAGGCCGGACCGGTCATCAGCCAGCACACCGGCGCGAACATGACGTCCGGGGTCGCGGTCACGCTGGCCAGTGGCGACCCGGACGCAACAGCCGTCCTGGAGGTGGACGAGGCCTACCTTCCGGCGATCTTCGCTGCGACACAGCCCCGCGTCGTCCTGCTGGGCAATCTGAGCAGGGACCAACTCGACCGCATGAACGAAGTGGCCATGGTCGCCCGGCGGTGGCGCGACATGCTCGGGGACGCTGCGCAGACCACTGTGGTGGCCAATGCCGACGATCCATCCATCGTCTGGGCCGCCCGCCACGCCCCGCACGTGATCTGGGTGGCCGCGGGTCAGGTCTGGACGGCTGACTCGGCCGTCTGTCTCGACTGCGGCGCGCTGCTGCGGCGCGACGGACGGTCCTGGGGCTGCCCCAACTGCGGTTTCGCACGCCCGGAACCGGAGTGGACGCTCGAGTGGTCCGAGGACCACGGCATCGTGCACGGTCCGGAGGGCCAGCGCCACGAACTCCACCTGCAACTGCCCGGCCGGTTCAACGCCGCCAACGGCGCCCTGGCGCTGGTCGCCACCGCGGCGCTCGGACTCGACCCGGCGGAGTCGGCCCGGCGGATGGCCACTGTCGAGTCCGTGTCCGGTCGGTACGCGGTCATCACTGTCGGGGAACTGACCATCCGTCTACTGCTGGCGAAGAACCCTGCGGGCTGGTCCGAACTCGTGGACGTGATGCCCCCCGCCCCCACTCCCGTGATCGTCACCATCAACAGCAACGCCGCCGACGGCCGCGACCCTTCCTGGCTGTGGGACGTGCCCTTCGAACGCCTGCGCGGACGCACCGTCGTGGCCACCGGTGATCGCCGCCGGGACCTCGCAGTCCGTCTGCTGCACGCCGGAGTGGACCACGTGGTCATCGAGGACCCGTACGCGCCCGGCGCACCCCTGCCGGCGGGCATGCGAGAACTCGACGTCGTCGACTGTGCGGCGACCTACACGGCCTTCCACCACCTGCGCACCTCCGGGGAACAGTCATGAGCATCAGCCTGGTGTCGATCTACCCCACGCTCCTGGGTACCTACGGGGACGGCGGCAACGTGATGGCGTTGCAGCACAGGGCCCGGTTGCACGGCCTCGATCTGGAGGTCGTGCAGGTGGATCCCGGGGACCCGGTCCCCGAGTCCGCCGACCTCTACGTGCTCGGTGGCGGTGAGGACAGCGCCCAGACGGCTGCGGCAACCGCACTTCGCACCGATGGGGCACTCAAGCGCGCCGCGGACAACGGCGCGGCGGTTCTCGCGATCTGTGCGGGCTACCAGTTGCTCGGCGAGTACTTCCCGGACGCCACCAGCACCCCGACACCCGGGCTCGGGATCCTCGACGTGCGCACCGATCGCCTGCCGAAGCGCGCGGTCGGAGAACTCGCGGCGACCGCGAAGGCCCCTCTGGATCAGATCCTCACCGGTTACGAGAACCATGCCGGGGCCACACACCTCGGTGCCGACGCGACGCCGCTGGGCGCCGTGCGCAGCGGCGTCGGCAACGGGGACGGCTCAGAGGGCGCCACCAGCGGGCACGTCATCGGGACCTACCTGCACGGGCCGTGCCTGGCCCGCAACCCGCAGATCGCTGATCTCCTGCTCGGCTGGGCGACCGGGACCGAACTCCCCTTCATCGAGGAGCCGGAAGTGACGCAGTTGCGCGAAGAGCGCCTGCGCACAGTCCTCGGCTGATCAGAACAGGGCGTTGGCCAACTTGGTGCGCGCTGCGATCACTGCCGGATCCCCGTCCCCGACGAGGGCGAAGAGGTCCAGAACTGCGTCCCGTGCAGCAGCCTTCTCATCGCCGCTCGTGGCGCGCACCACTGCCAACAGCCGGTCGAACGCCGCCTCCGGCGAACCGCCGGCCACCTCGAGGTCAGCGGCCACCTTGGCCTTCGCCAGGTCGAGGGGGTCGGCATCCGCCTGCGCTATCGCGGCCGCGGGATCGACCCCTTCGGTGCGCCTGACCAGAGACACCTGGGCGATGGCCGCCTCCGCCTGCTCGGCGTCGACCTCCTTGAGCTGCTCATACAGCGAGATCGCCTCATCCCAGTCACCGGCCTCCACCGCATCTGCGGCACGGTCCCACCGACTGTCCTCCTCCTGCGCCACAGCGGGTTCGGCGTCCGGAGGCGCTGCCACGGAGCCGGCGATGCCGGCTTCCCCGGCCACACGCAGCAACTCCTCGATGTACTGCCGGACCTGCGGCTCCGGCAGGGCACCCTGGAACAACGGCAGTACCTGACCGCCGATGACGGCGACGACCGTGGGGATGGACTGGACCCGGAAGGCCGCCGCGATCTGCTGTTCAGCATCCACGTCCACCTTCGCGAGGATCCAGCGACCGCCGTACTCGACGGCCAACTTCTCCAGCACCGGGCTCAGTTGCTTGCACGGGCCGCACCAGGAGGCCCATAGATCCACCACCACGGGCACCATCTGGGACATCCCGATGACGTCGGCCTCGAAACTGGCCTCTGTGACGTCGATGATCACCGTGGAGGCTGTGGGGTCGTCCTTGCGCGCGGCGGCCTGTTCCTGGGCCTGCCGGGCGGCCGCCACCGCTGCGAGATCGACCGCTCCGCGCAGGAGATTGGGGTTCGGCTGTGTCGTCATGCCGCCATTCTCACGCATGCCGCGGTGGCGAGCCTCACACGGCTGCACGGACCCTGGCCCGTGGACCCAGCATCCTCCGTTCGGACGACGCGCGGGCGCCACGAATAGCTACGGTGTTTATTGACCCGGGAGCGACACTGTAGAAAGATCAACTCCTGGGGGTGGACAAGGCCCCCAAAGCGATCAACAAGGGTAGGATTCACGCCAATGGGTGAAAACGCCGCCAGGCCCGGCAGGCCTCGCGACCCGCAGGCGGACGCGGCAATCCTGCGTGCAGCCAGGGACCTGATGTCAGAGGGGGGCCTCGCGAACCTCACCGTCGAAGGCACTGCACAACGGGCCGGGGTGGCGAAGACCACCGTGTACCGGCGCTACCCGACCAAACTTGCGCTCGCCGTCGCGGCTGTGGCAGCGCTGATCTCGCCGGAGGAGCCGCGCAGCACCACGCTCGAAGGCGCCATGAACACCGGCCTGGCGGCCTTCAGCGCGGATTTCGCGGGCGGCAACGGCCAGAGCGCTTTCCTGTCGGTCGCGGCCGCGGCCTCAGGCGACGGCGACGCACACGAGATGTTCACGGCACAGGTGCTCGAACCGATCGAGGACAAATTCCGACGGAGCTTGGAACTGACCGGGGCGAGCCCGCCGTCATCGTCCTTCGCCTTCGACGTGCTGCTCGGCACGATGATCCAGCGTCTGGTGATCCGGCAGTTGCCGCTCGACGACGACTTCGAGAGCCGGTTCCTGGCGCTCACACGCTACGTGACGGAATCCGAGGACTGATCCGTCGACCGAACCGTCAGATCCGGGCCGGTTCGGTGTACTCGCCCCACTCCTGACGCAGCACGTCGCACATCTCCCCCAGGGTCGCTTCCCGGCGCGACGCGTCGAGCATGGCAGGGATGAGGTTCTCGTCGGTGCGGGCACCGGCTCGCAGTGCGGCAAGACTGTGCGCGACTGCCTGCTCGTCGCGCTGTTGCTTTCGCTGCCCCAGCAACGCCACCTGATCGCGCTCCACTTCGTGGGAGATACGCAGGATCTCCAGAGGTGCCTCGATCGTGTCCGTGTGGACGGTGACCCCGACCTGCTGCTTGTCGCCCTTCTCCAGCGCCCGCTGGTAAGCGAAGGCCGCGTCCGCGATCTCGCTGGTGAACCACCCGTCCTCGATACCGCGCAACAGACCGGACAGGATCGTGCCGTCACCCCCCATCTGCTCGATGTGGGCGAAGATCGCCTCCGCCTCCTGCTCCAAGCGATCGGTGAGCGCTTCGACGTACCAGGATCCGCCGAGAGGGTCGGCGACGTTGACCACACCGGTCTCCTCCCCGATGACTTGCTGGGTGCGCAACGCGATCTCCGCGGCCTTCTCGCTCGGAAGGGCGAGGACCTCGTCGAGGGCGTTGGTGTGCAGCGAGTTCGTGCCCCCCAGGACGGCCGCCAGGGCCTCGATCGCCGTTCGCACCACGTTGTTGTCGGGCTGTTGGGCCGTCAAGGAGACACCCGCGGTCTGCGTGTGGAACCGCAGCCACTGCGCGCGTTCGGTCGTGGCGCCGTACCGGTCGCGCAACCAGCGCGCCCAGATCCGCCGGGCCGCCCGGAACTTGGCGATCTCCTCGAAGAAGTCGATGTGCGCGTCGAAGAAGAAGCTCAGACCCGGCGCGAAGCGCTCCACGTCCAGGCCCCTGGACAGCCCGAGTTCCACGTAGCCGAATCCGTCGGCGAGTGTGAAGGCCAATTCCTGCGCGGCAGTCGAGCCCGCCTCGCGGATGTGGTAGCCCGAGACACTCAGGGGCTTGTACCGGGGCATCTCAGCGTCGGTGTAGGCCATCAGATCCCCGATCAGGCGCAGATGCGGCTCTGGCGGGAAGATCCACTCCTTCTGGGCGATGTACTCCTTGAAGATGTCGGTCTGTAGCGTGCCGTCGAGCTGACCCGGCGCGAAGCCCTGCCGCTCGGCTGCCACGACATACATGCAGAAGATCGGCACGGCAGGCCCCGAGATGGTCATCGAGGTGGTGGTGTCACCCAGCGGGATCCCGTCGAAAAGCACGTCCATGTCCGCCGCCGAGTCGATGGCGACGCCACAATGACCGACCTCGCCGAGCGCCCGGGGGTCGTCGGAGTCCCGACCCATCAGGGTCGGCATGTCGAAGGCCACGCTCAGGCCGCCGCCACCGGCCGCCAACAGCATCTTGTAGCGCTCGTTGGTCTGCTTCGCGTTCCCGAACCCTGCGAACTGCCGGATCGTCCAGGGCCGGCCCCGGTATCCGGTGGGGTAGAGACCCCGCGTGAACGGGTACTCACCGGGCCACCCGATCCGCTCGAAACCGGGCGTCGGCGCGCTCGGGGCATACAGCGGATCCACCTCCATGCCGCTGAGTGTGGTGAAGTCGGCGTCCCGCGTCCCCGCCTGCTCGTACCGCTCCTGCCAGCGCTTGCGACCCTCGGCGATCTGCTCGGCATCCATGGTTGGAGTCTATGCGCGCGCACCGAAACCACCACCAGATCATCCCGAGGACCGTGTAACCATAGGACGGATGCGATGGATGACCGCCATCCTTGTGGCGATGCTGATGGCTGTGGGCGTGCTGCCCGCGGTGGCCGACAACGGCGAGCCCGCTCCCGATCCCTCGGCGAGCCCATCGATCGATCCGCCCGTGCCCACTGTGTACCCCGTCTTCAACTATCCGCAGGTGGGCCTGCCCGACCCGACGATCAACAACGAACTGGTGCGTCTGCTGGACCAGGTGCCTGCCGGTGCCCAGGTCGATGCGGCCTTCTTCGTGATCCAACCGAATTACCCGGTCGTGGATGCGCTGCTGAACGCCCACGGCCGCGGCGCCGCCGTACGTGTGGTCCTCGACAGCGGCGACGGCCAGGCCGCATCCACCAACCAGGCCATGGACGAGACCTTCGAACGCCTGGCGCTGGCTCTGGGCAGGGACCCCGCTGGGACGTCCTTCGCCGTCCAGTGCCCACGCGCATGCATCTCCAAGGAACCCGACAGCATCAACCACAACAAGTTCGTTGCGATGTCACAGTCCGGAAGCATGAGCGACGTTGTCTTCCAGTCCACGGCGAACATCCGCAGCGACGGCTCCGGGGATGCTGCCTGGAACGCCGCCACCGTCACGTCGGCCAACCCGGACCTCTACGCGAGTTACACCGGGTACCTGCGCGATCTGTCCGTGCAGCTGACCGTCCCGGACAACGACTACAACGCCTACCGGCCACCCACCCGCTACGGATTCTCCACCCCTTACTACTTCCCACGCACGGACGGCACCGACTCGGTGTCAGCCACCTTGATGTCCGTCGACTGCTCGCTGGCGCCCACCCGTGTGGATGTCATGGCCTCGTTCTTCACCCGGCCCAAGGTCCGCAACCGCCTCAACGACATGGCCGCGGCCGGCTGCGGGGTCCGGGTCATCGCGCGGACCGACACCATCACGCGGGAGTTCTGTGATTCCCTGCAGGCCCCGATCGACGTGAAGATCGCTGACAAGCCCTCCGCCTCCAAGATCGGCATCCACGGCAAGTACCTGACGATCAGTGGCGGCTTCGAGGGCTCGGCGGATGCCCGAGTGGTGTGGATGGGCAGCCACAACCTCACCCGTAACGCTCTGGTCCGCAACGATGAGACGTTCCTTCTCGCGGACAATGCCGGCCTGCACGCAGCGTTCACGGGGAACTTCGACGTGATCTGGAACAACCCGAGCCTGACCTCCGGATGCGGTCGCGCGGGTGGTGTGAGCGAGGAGGAGATCGAGGAGGAGGCCAACACCGAAGTCACCCCCCTGATCAAGGAGAAGCAGAGCGTCAAGCGCAAGCTGCCTGCGTCCTTGAAGAAGCGCACCGCGCTGAAGTCCACGCAGACACGGGAGGGCCAACGGCTCAGCTCCGTGGCCACATGCCGTGTGAAGGGTACGAACCAGAAGCTGAAGAAGCGGCCGCTCTGCCAGGTCAAGAAGCCAAAGAAGGACCCGACCGTCGTGCTGAGCCCCAAGAAGAAGCAGAAGCTCAAGGTGCGCATCCTCCAGAAGGCCGATGGCAGCGCCACGCTCTTGCCGTTCAGCCGGGACAAGAACTACACCTACCGGAAGCGCTGACGAGGCGTGCGAGACTGAGCCGATGGGACGCCTGTACCGACTGATGGCCACCGCTGTGGCCGTTGTGCTCCTCGCGGGTGTCCCCGCCGCCGCGGATCCACCTCCGGTCGACCCTCCGCCCGACCCTGAACCGACCAGCGAACCCACCGATCCGCCCATCCCAGCCACAGGTCGCGAGGTGCTGTTCAACTACCCCGTACCCGGCACCCCTGATCTGACGATCACCGACCGTCTGGTGAGCCTCATCGACGGCACTGCCTCCGGCGAGTCGATCGTGGCCTCCTACTTCGTGATCCAGCCGAACCACCCGGTCATCGACGCGCTGCTGCGCGCCTACAGCCGAGGCGTGCAGGTCAGGGTGGTGCTCGACAGCGGCGATGGACAGAAGGCGAAGAAGAACGCCGCCGTGGACGCCTCCTACGCGCGACTGGCGGAAACACTGGGGACCTCCGGGGAGTCGTTCGCCAGGCAATGTGTCCGCTCCTGCATCACCGACGAACCCGAGAGCATCAACCACAACAAGTTCGCCGCGTTCTCGAGCACCGGCGGGGCGCAGTATGTGACGTTCCAGGGCACCGGAAACCTGCGTGCCGACGGCAGCGGGGACAGCGCCTACAACGCCGCGGTCGTCCTGCGCGGTGACGAGACCACCTACCGCCAGTACGTCGGCTACTTCGAGGATCTGTACACAGAGCGACGCGTGACCAAGGACAACTACGACGGCTACCGGCGGCCGATCACCGCCGGTCCGGTCACGGCGCACTTCTTCCCCCGCACGGACAAGACCGACACCCTCGCCGCCTACCTGCGCACCACCAACTGCGCGGCTGAGCCCACCACGGTGCGAGTCATGGCCCCCTTCTTCTCGCGCAAGAAGGTCCGTAACACGCTGCGGGACATGGCCTACGCGGGCTGCAACGTCCAGGTCCTCGCAAGGCAGGACACCATGACCCGGGACTTCTGTGACCGCCTCGACCCTCGCAAGGTCGTGGTGAAGATCGCGCCGGCACCCACCAAGGACCGGGTGACGATCCACGCGAAGTACGTCCTTGTCGACGGCTCGTACGGCGGCGGCGTGGGTCAGCGCATCACCTGGGTCGGTAGCCACAACTTCACCGACAACGCCCTCGAGCGCAACGACGAGACGTTCATGCAGATCACCGACCCCGCGGTCTCGTCGGCGTTCTCCGGCAACTGGGACCGACTCTGGAACGACCCCGCCATGAGTTCCGGGTGCGGTCGGGCCGGGGCCAAGGACAACGCATCGGTCGAGAAGAGCGGTGACACCGAGGTCACGAAGATCGCCCGCCGATCGCAGACCGTGAAGCGCGCTCTGCCCCGCAGACTGCGCGAGCGGCAGGCCCTGCGCCCCGTGAAGACCGCCCAGGGTCGCACGCTGCGCACGTCCGCCTACTGCAAACCGTCGGGATCCAAGGGCAAGGTCCGCAAACAGTCGCGCTGCCGGATAGTGAAGCGCAACGGCGTGCCGACGCTGCTTCTCGATTCCAAACGCCCGTTGCGGGTCAAGCTCGTCCAACGCGCGCGGGGCACCAAGCGCCTGCTCCCCTACCAGCGCACCGCGGGCTACCGCTACCTTCCGAAACGCTCAACGGCGATCCGCCTGTGAGAGGGCCGGGGCGTCCGTGTCGAACAGCCGCGCCTCGGTGTCGGTCAGCCGCATGGCGACCGGAAGACCCGGCCGGTGCCCGGTCTTGATCAGGTAACGGCCCCTCCCGGGGTGGCGGGCACCGGGACGCCACGAATCCGCAGACGCCCACGCCGCCACCAGAGACTTCTCCTGCTCCGACAGCGGAACGACCCGGCCCACCACATCGAGTTCCCGGCGAGGCAGTCCGGACAGGACGACGATCGCGCTGCGCTCGACGAAGCCCATCGCCTTCGCCACATCCTGCGGTCCGGGCAGCGCTTCGAGATCTCGCAGTGAATGGGTGATCATGAGGCTGCCGACGCCACGCGACCGGTTGAGGCGTGTGAGAGCGTCCACATGGTCGATCAGCCCGGGGGCGCCAGTGAGAACCCGCCACAACTCGTCCATGACCAATAGCCATCGCGATCCGGACTCCCCAGCCGCCGCTTGCACAGCCGCCTGCCCCCAGGACCACGTGCACAGCATCGCTGCGGAGAGCAAGAGGTCGTCATCCACGGCCGACAGATCCACTGCGATGGCTGGCGCCCGCGGATCGAAGACACGTGTGCTGGACCCGTCGAAGACGCCCTGCAGGGTGCCGCCGCAGAGCAGCCCGAGGGTCCATCGGAGGTGCTTGCTCATCGCGTCATAGTCCGCGAGGGTGCGCACCTGCGCCGCGGTGAAGAGCTCCGCCGACGGTTCCTGCAGCGTGTGAAGGATCTGAGGCACGAGGACCTGCCCACCCCGGCGAACGACCTCGTCCACTGCCGCCGACAGCAGCACCTGTTCACCGTTGCTCAGCGGTCGATCCCGGCGCACCGTGGCACACAGTGCCATGAGGAGGTTGAGTCGCCGCCCCCGCGCGTCCATCCCGGAGGGGTCGCCCGGGGTGTCCAAGGGATTCAGACGGTCCAGACCCCGGCCCACCCGGATCACCTGCCCGCCGAGCCGAGCCACGAGCAGGGCATATTCCCCCTTGACGTCCCCGAGCACCACCGGCTGGACACCCTGTGCGACCATCCCCACGATCTGCCGTTTCGCGAAAGCGGACTTACCCGTGCCGGGCTGGCCGAGGTGGAACATCCCGGTGTTGGTGGTCAGCCCGGCGGTCAGCCACGCGAACGGATCCACCGACACCGCCTCACCCCAATGCAGATGCGAGCCGACCGGCACACCGGCCGCCGGCGCCCCGGCGCCCGCGAGGAAGGGGAAGAGCCGCCCCGCGGTGGCCGTACTGGCGGTGAACGTCCGCACTGCTCACCACCGACTCGACGGACGGAATCCCACACCCAGGGTTGCGGCGAAGACCGCCTCCTGCGCCCCATAGCTGCGACGCAGGCGTAATCGGGACTCCCCCGCCCGGGCCTCGAGGTCGGTGGTGACAGCGTGCAGACTCTGCTCATCGGGCGCCGACACCGTCGCGTACAGCGACACATCCACCACGCCTGCGCCTCGCGCCTGCTCGTGCGCCGTCTGCCGCGCCTTCTGCAGATCCACCTGGTCACGGGCCGTTTGATCGCGTCCGAGCCGACGACGGTACTCACTGCGGAACATGGCTGCTTCTGCCTGCCGATCGACCTCTCTGGCCGCAACATGTGCGGGCACCGGCGTGTACACCAGGCTCACCCGCTTCGGGTAGTCGGTGGGCCCGACAAGGCGGGCCAGTGTCCACGGCGGCATGGCCTCGCCCGGAGGTTCGTGCCACGAGTAACACGCGCTGACCGCACCGTCGTGCCGATACGTCCCCCACGTCTCCTGCACAGCCGTGGGACCCACGTCCGTGGCCGCAGCGACCAGATCCGGAAGCCATGGATCAAAGGCCTGTCGCAGCCACAGCGCCACGTCGCTCGAGCCCATCGCCGGGAGTATGGCGACCCCGCAGCGCGAGAGAGGATCAAGGCCGGACAGGAGGTCGAGCACGCTGGCACACGCCGCCGTCACGTCGGACTTCTGATCCGCGGACACCGTCAGACTCACCACGGTACGAGTCCGGGTGTGCAGTCCGTCGGCTGCCACCGCAGCCATGATGGATCCCGCGACACCACTGGGGACATCCCTGTGTGGCGGCCTCGGCGCCGGTCCGCTGTGGACGGTCACCGCCACACGGCTGACCTCCGACAGGTACCCCAGATGCGAGAGCCAGTCCGACCAGGCCTGCAGCCACGCCTGCGCTTGATCCTCCGCCACAAGTTCCACTCCGAGCGGTTCTACGGGAACCAGAGCTGTGACGCCACTGCCGGGCAACCAGATCAGGCCCACCTCGTTACCGGCCGCGTCGGCGACATCGACGATGTGGAGCGCGGACAACACGCCAGGCAACGGCGCCGCTCGATCGGGATGCCGGATCCCGCCCGCGCGCAGGATCCGGACCCGCCGCTCGAGTAGACCGGCCAATGAGTCGCCACGAACGCGCACCATCACCAGCGAGAACAGTCCGCCCACCGGGACAGCCAGCCACGCGAGTACCTGCGGACGCACCATGGCGAGCGCCAGAGCAGCCAGGACGGCGCCCAATGCCCCCGCCGTCTGGGGTCCGGACAACCCGGCCACGCCGAACCCTCGCCGCTCGCGCCATCCGCCGAACGTGCGCACCTCGCTCATCTGACGGACCCCGAAACGCGCGCCGCGAGCGGCAACATCCCGGCCGCCATGAACGACGTGACGCTCGCGACCATGAGCACGACCACGGGTTCATCAGCCCGCATGGTCACCGCATGGCCGACCCGGTAGACCAGCGCCGCGAGCGGGTCGAAGGCGACGACCGCCACCGCCCACGTTCCCGCGATCCGCAGTGGCCCCCCGCCGAGGACACTTCCGGCCGCCAGGACGGGCATCCCCGCCGCGATCAGCACAGCCAGCACCACCCTGGCAACCAGGACACCGACGAAGGTGAGGCAGCAGGCCAGACCCACGATCGACAGCGACATCGCCACGATCGGATCCGCCTGGGCCGCTGCACGTGCCACGTGATCCCGGAATTCAGTCACTCCGTTACCGCGGCCGACGATCCAGCGTCCCATGCGGTCCCCGAGGGCCCATGCACTCGCGAGCAGCAACCACGCGGCGGAAACCGCCAGCACAGTGCGCGAAACCCCCAGCACCAGAGCCGCGAGATCGGTCCCTCGGCGTCGCACGACCAGCGTGACCCCGGCCCCGACGATCCCCAGCGCAAGAGCCGCCGCGGTCGACCAACGCGTGATGGGCCGTACTGCCGAGAGCACCTGACCGATCACACTCACCCCGGGCTCGTCGCCGCCCGCCCACCAGGACCACGACCAGGCGAACAGCGCCACGTATGTCTGCGCGAAATCCTGCGCTGCCTGCTCCATCACATGAAGACATTCACGAGCGGGACGGCGAGCACCACCGTCGAAAGCCCGGCCACGACCCACGGAACCGCCAACGCGCCATCGGCGGCTGTCCGCGAGCGGTGCCGCCTGCCCACACTCATCATCACGCCGGCAGCCACCAGGCCGACGGCGCCCGCGGCGAAAGCCACCCACTTGGCCAACCCCATGATCTTCGACCACTGCGCAGTCACCTCAGCAGGTGCGGCCGGCGACGGATTGGTCAGATCGGCCGGCACGGACATCAGCAACTCCCGCCACATCCTCGAACTCCTTTCGACTGCTTCCACGCTGCCACCGCGCGACACCGACCGGCGACCAGCGTTGTGGAGATGTGGACAAGTCGCCGCGGCGATCCCCAGGTCGACCACAGTCGATCCATGAGAAAGCCGAGGACCGCATGAAACTGCTCGCGGCGATCGTCGCCCTGTTCACGTTCGCGGGCACCGGTACGGCCGTTGTCATCGCCGGCGCAGACAGCGCAACCCCTGCGCTATTGCCAACCCTTGCTGCTGACGATGCGCAGGTCGACGCACTGCTACCCAGCGGCTACCGGAACCCCCGGTCGTCAGCGTCTGCGATCCGGTGGGCACTGTCCCAGGTGGGGGTGCATCGCGACAGCGGGTACTGCCTTCGATTCGTCGACCTGGCGTTCGGGCGCACGAGTGGGCCGGCGTCAGCGCACTTGGTGTGGACGCAGTCCCCTGCGCATCTGCACCACACAGACACGGTCCCGCCAGCGGGTGCCTTGGTCGTCTGGTCGAGCGCGATCGGTGACGGGCACGGCCATATCGCCGTGTCGCTCGGGGACGGACGCATGGTGTCGACCACTGGCGGACCGGTGTCGGTCCTGCCGATTCGCGGCTTCGCCGACGATGCCTACCTGGGGTGGATGCCCCCGTACTTCTACATGTGAAAACACCCCCGCCGGAGACCGACGAGGGTGGGTGGTGCGCCGCCAGGGACTCGAACCCCGAACCCGCTGGTTAAGAGCCAGCTGCTCTGCCAATTGAGCTAGCGGCGCAACGAGCACGAGCATAGCAAGGCGACTGCCGGTCTAGAGGTACAACCCCGTCTCCTCGACGTCGACATGCTCGGCCGCCACGGCATGGACGTCGCGCTCTCGCAGAAGCACGTAACTGCTGCCCTGGAGCTCGACCATTGAGCGGTCCTCCGGCTCATAAAGCACACGGTCCCCCGTGGTCATGTGACGCACGTTGGGACCCGTCGCGACAACAGTGGCCCAGTAGAGCCGCTTGCCGACCGATGCGGTCGCTGGGATGAGGATGCCGCCGCTGGACTGCCGCTCCCCCTCGGCCTCTTCAGAAACCAGCACGCGATCGTGGAGGAGTTTGATGGGGATCATCAGTCGGTGATCCGCCTCCACGTCTTCCGCAGGACGATCACTCCCACGACCACACCGACGGTGATGGCGACGTGATCGATGCGCACGGCGCCGTACTCGTCGACGTAGAAGTCCTTCACCTTCTGCGTCTGCCGATGGAGGATGTTCTTCGGCTGGGTCGCCACCTTGAGTTCGTTGAGGGTGTCGGCGAGGCGCGCACGGGTCGCGTCCATGTCCGATTCGATCTCGGCCACGGAGCGCTGGACGGGCTGCGGCTCACCCTTGACGACCTCGGGCGACTGCTTCTTCTCGACTTCGGCGGCTACCGAAGGCACCACAGCATCGGACGCATCAGACATGGCCCCACTCTATCCATCCGTGGCGTCCAGAATGACCCCGTAGGGCAACTCCAGACGAAAGCGGCTGAGCAGTTCGGAATCCGCCAGGAGTTCGCGGGTGGAACCGTCGTACTGCACGCGGCCGTCGGCCAGAACGATGCTGCGCGGACACAGTTGGAGCGCGAACAGCAGATCGTGGGTGACCATCAGCATCGTCACATCGAGTCCGCTCAGGACGTCAGCGAGTTCGCGCCGGCTGGCCGGATCGAGGTTGGAGCTCGGTTCGTCGAGTACCAGGATGCGCGGGTCCATGCTCAGCACCGTCGCAATCGCGACCCGTCGCCGCTGACCGAACGACAGGTGGTGGGGTGCCCTGTCCACGGCGCTCTGCATCCCCACGGCCGAGAGTGCCCGGTCCACCCTGCCTGCGATGTCGTCGAGTCGGTAGTTCTCGGGGCCGAAGGCCACATCCTGACGCACAGTCGGCATGAACAACTGGTCATCAGGATCCTGGAAGACCAGACCGACCATGCGCCGCGTCTCCCGGACAGTGTCGGTCCCGACGGCCTGCCCGGCCACACGCACCTGCCCCTCCACGGGGCTCAGCACGCCGTTCAGATGCAGCGCCAGCGTCGTCTTGCCGGCACCGTTGGGCCCCAGAAGCGCCACCCGCTCCCCGGCAGCGATACCCAGCGAGACGTCGCGCAAAGCCGGCGTCCCGTCCGGGTAGACGTACACCACATGATCGAGTTCGATCACCATGTGGCGACCCACCCCGCCAGCAGTATGAGGGCGGCGCCCACCGGCAGCATCGCGGCAATCGGCCATGAACGCCGCATGCCGACCTGCGGAGTCGGCAGTCGACCGTCGTAGCCACGGCTCACCAATGCCAGGTGAACCCGCTCGCCTCGCTCGAAGGAGCGCACGAAAAGGGCACCGAGCATGCTGGCCAGCGTAGGCCAGGAGCGTGGCGACGTGGCTCGGAACCCACGCGCCTCCTGGGCGATCCGCATGCGGTGGTACTGGTCGGAGACAACGTCCACGTAACGGATGAAGAAGGTGAAGATCGCGACGATCGGGGTCGGCAGACGCAGTGACTGCAGCCCCGCCACCATGTCCACAGGCAGGGTCGTGGCCGCCAGCAGTGTCGCGGCGAGAACGCCCAGTGAGGCTTTGATCAGGATGTTCCATGCGGCCCACATCCCGGCGATGGAAAGCCCCGCGAAACCTGCAGGATCTGGGCCGACGAACGGCAGGAGCAGCGCGAAGGCCACGAAGGGGATCTCGAGGACCAGACTTCGCGCCATGCGACCGGGCCTGACCCCGGCGGTCAGCAGGAACCCGATCAGCACGACCGCGTAGGCGACGAAAGCGCCGATCCACTCCCGCGGGGTGAGTACCACGATGAAGACGAAGACCGTGACGGCCACGATCTTCGAGGCCGGGCTCAGACGGTGCGCGATCGATGCGCCGTCAACGTAACCGCGCTGAAGGACGCCTGTGTGGCTCAGGACGGTCGCCGCAGCGCGTAGAACAGGCCGAAGCCGACCGCAGCAGTCACCGCCACCCCGACCAAGCCCGCGGCACCGACACTCAGACGGTCGTTCGTGACACCTGACACCGAGTAGTCGGCGAGGGGGGATGTAGCCGTGGCCGAGTCCTCCGCGTTGTCCAGGATGCCGTACTGCTCGGCGACCTTCTCCAAGCCGTCAGGCTGTGACGACGCGTAGAAACTCACCAGCGCTGCAATGACTACGGCGGCGATCCCACCGATGATCAGGAATCGCTTCATACCGCCGCCACCTCCGGAAGCGCCACCGGCTTGGCCAGTGGCGTATCTCTGACTCCAAAGACGATGTCGGGCCGGGAAGCGAGCACCGCCGCGACGACGAGTCCGGTGATCACACCCTCGCCGATGCCGATCAGCGGGTGAACCCCACCCATCGCGGCCGCCACCGCGGACAGCGAGACCGGCGCAGTCCCCCCGAGCGCGAATTCGACGACGAACGCCATCGCCGACGCGGGGACGGACACGAAGCCGGCTACTCCCGCCACGACGGCCGCGCCCGAACGCGACCTCACGAACCTGATACCCAGCCGGAACACCACCCACCCCACGACGGTCGCCACGATCGCCATGTTGAGCACGTTGGCGCCCAGCGCGGTCAGACCACCGTCGGCGAAAAGCAGCGCCTGGACGACCAAGACCACCGTGACCACCAGCATCCCGACCCACGGGCCCACCAGCACTGCCGCCAGAGCACCGCCCAGAAGGTGCCCACTGGTTCCCGAGGCCACCGGGAAGTTGATCATCTGAGCGGCGAAGATGAACACCGCTGTGAGACCCGCTAGCGGCGCCGTGCGGTCATCCAGGTCTGCTCGGGACTTCACGACAGCCAGTGTCAGGATCACGGCTGAGATGACGTACGTGAGGAGACTGACGGGGACATCGAGGAACCCGTCTGGGATATGCATCGCGATGGACTGCCACATGAGTGCCATCCTAGAACCTTATTGCGAACAATTCGCAATAAGGTTCGCTCAGTCTCGTCGGTGATACGCGTGGGGCTGGGTGGTGCGGGTGGTGCCTAGGGGGCTGGTCCAGTGCATGTCGAAGTCGGTGCCGCCGCCGCGGGTTCGGACGGTCCAGGCGGAGTGGGTTTTGACCAGGTGGTGGCGTCGGCACAGCGCGG
>RRZU010766671.1_pt1 | contig 17846 bp, 13 predicted proteins | sample 2165561 | NCBI WGS metagenome assembly RRZU01 (sample SAMN10456909, study PRJNA506462) | wastewater metagenome | isolation source: wastewater sludge | place: USA: Moscow, Idaho | reverse complement strand
CGGGTAATTGGTTGTGCCAAAATTGTTTGCGCGTTTTATACGCTCCGCCTGCGACCATAACAGTTGGCAGGATGACCGCGCGTGCCTGACTTTTTTGTGCGTCATAGACTTCTTTTTGCGCCATGCTAGACAAATACGTTGGATCGTTTTGTTGCGCGTCTTGATAGGCTTGCCATAAATCGTAGGCGAGTACCGATGGGCTGGCAGTCAGCAAACCAAAAACCATCCACCACGCGTGTATGGCAGTGTGGCGAATAGGACGATGGACATTTGAGTGAAACAAATTCATGGTGCCATTCATTAAAAGGTGAAAGATGTGACAGTGGATGGCTGCTCGTTCGCTTGGGTCAAAGGCGCGAGTACGGTTTCAAACAATACTTTTTGCGACCATGCTGTCTCGTCTGTGCGGGTAATCATGGTGGCGCGCATAGAAGGCGAATCCGCCTGCCCAATCACAGCAAATATTTGGCCGCCGACTTCGATTTTATGCAGCAGTGCGGGCGTGAGTTGCGCGATGCTACCCGCTAAAACCACCACATCAAATTTAGTGGTGCTGGCTTTTAAGCCATCGGCCAATTCATAATTGATATTGCGCACGTTTGCGTGGTTTAAGTTGTCTTGAGCGAATTGCATAATGCGCTCATCAATTTCAAATGCCGTCACGCTGCGGCTGAAATAGGCAATTAGGGTTGCCAAATAACCATCACCCAAGCCGACCAAAGCCACATTTTCAGTGCCCTGTAAATCCAACTCTTGTAAAATTCGGGCGAGTAAACGCGGTGGCATGAGTTTGGTGTGGGTGTTTTGACCATTGATGCTCAAAGGCAATTCAACGTCCATATATGCGTAGGGTTTCAAATCAGTTGGTAAAAAATCCACGCGGGGAAAGTCGTGCAGGGATTTTAAAATCGCTGGACTGTGTACATCCCACGGACGGATTTGTTGTTCGACCATGTTAAATAAAGCATCTCTTTTCATAAATTTCCCCTTGCTTGTTTACAGTGTTTCAATATCATTGCGATTGCTGGCATCCGTGGTTTCATGAGGGACGTGTCGATGCCACCATTGACTCAAACGTTCAGACCAGTCATCCAAATAAGTGTAAACCACAGGCACAACCACCAAGGTCAATAGCGTTGAGGTAATCACCCCGCCAATCACCGCTTGTCCCATCGGCGCGCGTCGTTCTGAGCCTTCGCCCAGGGCCAGTGCCAAGGGCAGCATCCCAAAAATCATCGCCAATGTGGTCATTAAAATCGGGCGCAAACGAACGTGAGCGGCATCGATGATGGCTTGGGTGCGCTCAATACCTCGTGCGCGTTCTTGATTGACAAAATCAACCAGCAAAATCGCGTTCTTGGTCACCAAACCCATGAGCAGTACAAAACCGACGATGGAAAATATATTCAAGGTCGAGTTGAACATCAATAAAGCCAAGAACACACCCACCAAAGACAAAGGCAATGAACTCATAATCGCAATCGGTTGCACAAAACTGTTGAATTGCGATGCCAAAACCATGTAAATGAATATCACTGCCAAGATGAGTGCACTCGCCGCGTAGCCTGCAGATTCTTTGGTATCTTGCGCGTCACCTGCAATTGAGTAGCCGTAGCCCGCATCCCACTTGATGCCTTGCAATACTGCTTCAACCTCGCTTGCAACCTCGCCAGTACTGCGCCCCATTGGGTTGCCGTCGATGCGGATTTGTCGGCGCAGATTTTCGCGCACGATTTCTGCCATCGTCGTGCCCTGTTGCAATTGCGCCACGTCACCAATGCGCACCAAATTGGGTTCACCTGTTTGTGGGTTGATGCTGGTGGCGATTTTCATGTTGGCAACATTCTCGGGACTGTTGCGTTGTTCAGGTGGCAAGCGCAGCAAAATATCGTAGTCTTCGTTATTCGGTGCGCGCCATGTGCCTGCTTTGGTGCCTGTGACCACGCCCGAGAGCACCGCCGATACCGCGCTGGTGTTCACGCCCAAATCGGCCGCACGTTGCTGATTCATCACAATATCCACCGTGGGTTTTTTATCAGCAACCGAGGACTCAACGTCCATCAGACCAGAAATCCCTTTGAGTTTACCCATGATTTCAGTACTGTAGGCTTCGAGTTTATTCAAATCAGGGCCATAGACATTGTAAATCAAGCGTTTGTTTGTACCCGATGGACCAGCCTCTTGCCCAGTGACTTTGGAAACCGTGATGCCCGCGATGCTCGAGAGCGTTTGACGCACGGGCGTGAGCAATTCCGTGCCTGTGCGTTTGCGTTCAGACAGGGGTTTGAGTTGCACATACATCTCGACCGAACTCGCACTGGCGTTGCCCCCACCTACACGCGCAAAAGTATAGAGAATTTCATCGGGGAATTTTTGTTTCAATAAATCCTGTGCCTGACGTGCTTTGAGCGTGGTTTGCTCCAAACTTGTGCCGACAGGGGTTTTAAATTTGATGTTGATTTCAGACGAATCGGCTTGCGGTACAAACTCTGAACCAATCACGGGCACGATGAGCAAACTGGCGGCAAAGGTCGCCACTGCAATCACAAGCGTCATCACGCGGTGGTGCAAGGCTTTTTTGAGCAGGTTTTGATAGGTGTCAGAAAACGCTTCGACTTGACGTTCAAACCAGACTAAAATTTTGCTACCAAAACGTTTTTCCAAGGGCTTGATTGTATCAGGGTCATGCCAACGCGACGACAGCATCGGGTCTAAGGTGAACGACACAAACATGGAGACCAACACCGCGACCACCACCGTCAAACCAAATTCATGGAAAAATGAGCCAATCGTACCTTCCATGTAGGCAATTGGCAAAAACACCGCAACAATACTCAAGGTCGTTGCCAAGACCGCCAAGCCAATTTCTTGCGTGCCATCCATTGAGGCTTGATAGTGGTCTTTGCCCATGCGCATGTGGCGCACGATGTTTTCCCGCACCACAATCGCATCGTCAATCACCAAGCCGATTGAGAGCGAGAGTGCCATCAGTGTAATTGTATTGATGGTAAACCCCATCACAAACATAAAGCCAAACGTGGCAATGATGGATACGGGCAAACTAAAGGCGGTAATCACCGTGCTGCGCCATGAGTGCAGGAATAAAAACACAATCATCACCGCTAAAATCGCACCCTCATAAATCGTCGCGGTCACATCATCGACATCGGCTTGAACGCTCAAACTTTGATCGACACGCGCGGTGATTTGCACATCGGCTGGCAGTGTGCTTGCCAATTCAGCTATTTTTGCTTTGACGTTATTGGCAACATCAAGGGTGTTTGTGCCGCTGGCTTTGAGTACATTGATGGAGAGCGTGGTTTCGCCATCGGTCAGCGACACGCTCGATGGTTGTGCGCTGCCGTCTTCAATCCGCGCCACTTGCTCCAAATATACGGGCGCGCCGCCACGATTGGTGACCACCAAACGGCGAAAATCGGCGACGCTTTGTAGTCGTCCATTGACTTGTACGACCAATTCTTTTTGTGAATTTTCAATGATACCTGCGGGCAATTCACGATTGGCTGCTTGAATCGCTTCGCTGATTTCATTCACGCCCACGCCCAAAGCATCCATTTGCGCGGTGTCGAGCAGCACATTGATTTGCGGTTGCACTTCGCCCAAAATATCCACTTGACCGACACCCGTCGCGGTTTGCAAACGCGGTTTGATGGTGTTCTCGGCGATGTCGCTCAATTCCTTGAGGCTGCGGTTTTGCCCACCTTTAACCACCAAGGTCAGAATCGGCGCGCTGTTCGGGTCATTTTGGCGCACAATCGGGTCGTCCACATCATCGGGTAGTTTGCGGCGCACAAGGTCTAATTTGGCACGGATGTCTTGCAACGCCGTATCCATATTCGTGCCAGTTTGGAACTGCGCAACGATGACCGAAATATTTTGATACGAGCGCGAGGTCATGGTTTTGATGCCACTGACGGTATTGAGGCTCTCTTCGATGGGGCGCGAGACTTCGTTTTCAACTGAGGTCGGTGCGGCACCTGGATAGGTCGTTTGTACCACGATGACAGGTAACTCGACATCGGGGAATTTATCCACCGCCATTTTTTTAAAGCCAATCACACCCAAGACGATTAAGCCGAGCATGACCATCACGGCAAAAACGGGGTTTTTGATACTGACTTTAGTGAACCACATGGAGAACCTTTTAAACGTGTCGTGTGAATGGGCGGTTATTTTTTAGAAAACCATGTTTTGATTTTGCTCATTAAACCTTGTTGAGGGGCAGTGCCGTCTTTGGATGACTCTGCGGACGGTACTGTACCTGTATCGTCAAGCAACTCGACTTTTAAATCGGGTTTCATCATACCTAAATCCAAACGCACCACACGCTCACCTGCCGACAATCCAGAGGTGATTTCAATCGGTGCGTCAATCTGTTCACTGGCACGCTCACCGACGGTCACGGTGCGTTTTTCTAAAACACCATTGTTCACCACATACACGTGCGATGCGCCATCCGCGCTGCGCACCGCTGTTGCAGGAATGCTCAAAACATTTGGACGACTGCTCAACAAAATCGTGCCTTCGGCAAACATGCCTGAGCGCAGTTGCCCGTTGTTGTACACACGCACATATACCATGTAACTGCGTGAGCCTGCTTGTGTGGCTGGGTTGACGCGTTCGATGGTGCCCGCAAACTCATTGTCAACACCTGCGGTGCGCAATTGCACCGATTGCCCGACTTGTACCTGCCCGATTTGCTCTGCTGGAATGGGCGAGGCGAGTTCAAACGTGCTGTCATTGACGATGGAAAACAAAGGCGAGCCGATGCCGACGGTATCGCCAACATTGATTTTACGCGCGGCCACCACACCCGCAATCGGCGCATTGATGCGCGCTTCGCTTAAACTGCGCTGTGCAATCACCAAAGATTGTTGGGCTTGGGTGAGTGCAGATTGGGCACTTTGACGGCTCACCTCGATGCGCTGCAAAGCCATTTTGGCAATAAAGCCAGCGTCCAACAACTCTTTATTATTTTTGTAATCCTGTTGTGCCAAAGCCAAGGATTGCTGTGCCGAGTTCACCGCTGCGCGCGCTTGATCAACTTGTGCTTGGTAGGTGATGGTTGAGAGTTCTGCCAGTACGTCGCCTTTGTTGACCGTTTGCCCCTCGCGCACCAAAACCTGCGCGACTTCGCCGCTGGCGCGCGCACTAATTAAAGTTTGTTGATAAGGATTGAGTGAGCCTGACAAAGGCAGCACCTTGTCAAATGCTGTGGACTGAACCTCGACCAACTCAGAAGTTTTAATTTGTACCACACTGGCAGGCGGTGCTTTGGCACGCGAGGCTTTGGTCAAGGCTTGAAACACACGAAAACCGATAAACAGTGCCAATACCAATAACAGTATTGTCACCCATTGTTTGCGTCGGGACAGCGCGAAAAAATTAAATCGAATTGCCATAATGAGCCAATATTAAATTTTAATGAATACAAACCCTGAATTTTAAAGCAAATTAACGTAGAAAACGTGCATGTGCGTCAACCTTTACAAAACTTTACAGGAGCGAACTTAAGCGTGGCTGACCAAACGGAAATCGCGCATGCGAAAACCCAAGACAAACAGCGCTGCAAAATAAACCACCGCACTCGCAGCAATCACCGCAAAAAGCAGCGCGGCGCGTTTGATTAATGCCGTGATGCCGTTGTTCATTGACAGCCAGTCCACCTGTTGGCTGGCAAAATACGCCACAACCGCCATCACCAAAACCGCCGTCGAAGTTTTGACAATAAAACCCAGCCAGTCACGACCACCGCCCAACATCCCGCGGCGGCTCAGTAAAAACACCAAAATAGCCGCGTTCAAACATGCGCCCAAACCAATCGACAAGGACAAACCCGCATGTTGTAAATAGGGAACAAACAGTAAATTCATCAATTGAGTGGCAATCAAAACCCCAATACCGATCAACACGGGTGTGAGAATGTCTTGTTTGGCATAATACGCACTGGCCAAAATTTTCACCGAAATCAAACCAAGTAAACCAAATGAATACATGGTCAAAGCCTGCGCGGTTTTCTGTACATCGACAGCGGTGAAGCGACCGTGCTGAAATAAAGTGCTGGTCAGCGGTACCGCCAAAACACCTAAGCCGACCGCCGCAGGCAAAGCCAGCAACAAGGTCAAACGCAAACCCCAGTTCAACAGTTTTTTGTACTCCAGCACATCACCAGAGGCATGGGCACGGGTCAGACTGGGCAGCAAAATTGTGCCCAGTGCCACACCGAGCATGCCCGTGGGAAACTCCATCAAACGGTCGGCATACGAAATCCATGAAACCGCGCCATTCCCCAAACTGGCTGCCCAGTTGGTGTTGATGATTAAACTGATTTGCGCCACCGAAACCGCCAAAGTTGCGGGCAACATCAGTTTTAAAATTTTTCGCACCTGTGCATCGCGCAACGCGCTCATCAAATCAAATGAAATGTGTGGCAGCATACCGATTTTCATCAAAGCAGGAATTTGCCAGCCCAATTGCAATAAACCGCCGACAATCACACCAACTGTCAAAGCATAAATCGGCGGATTAAAATGAGGGGCTAAGAAAATAGCCGCACAAATCACCGCAATATTCAGCAACACAGGGGTAAAGGCAGGAGTGGAAAAGTTTTTCCAAGTATTCAAAATACCTGATGACAGCGCAATCAGTGACATAAAAATAATATAGGGGAACATAATCTGCGTCATGGTGCGCGAGTATTCATAACGCTCTGTGCCCGCTTGCATGGCGTTGGCCATCACCCACATCACGCCTGACGCGCCAACGATGCCTAAAATCGTAATCAGTGTCACCGCCCAAAACAGTAACGTCGCTGTTCGGTCAATCAATACCTTGGTTTTGGCTTCGCCATCGGTGGTTTTGCTTTGTCCCAAAACAGGGATGAAGGCTTGAGAAAACGCACCTTCGGCAAACAAACGGCGCAATAGGTTGGGAATGCGAAACGCGACGAAAAACGCGTCGGTCGTGGCTCCCGCGCCGAAAATCGAAGCGACCAACATCTCGCGTATCAAACCCGTAATTCTGGAGAGTAAGGTAAAGCCACTGACCGAAGCCAGTGTTTTGAGTAAATTCATTAGGGCTGGTGTGAGAAAACGGTGTTAGAAAAAGGTTGCAATTAAGGCTAAGCGTTCTATGGAATTCACACGCAGGGTGCGGTAATTGAAGCACACCATGAAAACACATTGCCAGAAAGCGCAAAAAGTGGTATATTTTACAGCTATTTTCTTAATACGCCCGAGTTTTTTGCCAACTGATTGTGTGTGTCTCACGCGATTGAAGTCGGTACAAAACAGTTTTCGGGTCGCGTTGAGCCAATATTTTGCGCAAAATATTGGTTCTCTCAGGACGCATTAAGATCGGTAACTCGTTTACCCGCAATAGAAAATCGATTTTCAACTTGAATATTTTAAAGGATAAAGCATGGCAAACTCAGCACAGGCGCGCAAACGCGCTCGTCAAGCCGTTAAATTGAACGCACAAAACTCATCTTTGCGTTCTGAATACCGCACAGCGGTAAAAAACGTGCGTAAAGCAGTAGATGCAGGCGATAAAGCAGCAGCACAAGCAGCATTTGCAAAAGCCCAATCAGTGATTGATTCAATCGCGGACAAAAAAATCGTGCACAAAAATAAAGCGGCGCGTCATAAAAGCCGTTTGTCAGCCAGCGTGAAAGCAATGGCGGCGTAATTGTTATCGTGTATGTAAAGTAATACCTTGCAGTACCAAGAAGCGAAACCGACGGGTTTCGCTTTTTTGTTTTGAGTTCATTCGTGCCTTTACAAATCTTTACATCCGCGCAATATTCCAGATACATGCAGACGATACAGTGTGACCATCAAGTAACCGCTTGAATATTGAATATCGAATATTAAATACAAGGAATATGAAATGAACACAAACACAAACAACACGACCCAAAACAATACCAACAATACCGAACACACGGTTGAGCAAACGCAAGCCACAACCCATGCCGCTGATGAACAGTCAAGCACCTGTCAACGCCGCACCCGTTGCCACGACCGTGGCGGCAAACGTTGGTTGATGCCTGCGATGTTGATTGGCGCGTTATTAATCGGTGGATTGGTGGGACGTGCGTGTACACATGAACGCATGCGCGATGACGGACGTGGTGGCATGGGTATGCAAGGTCATGGGCAAATGCAGGGCAACTTTGGCGGCGGCGATAAAATGGGTATGCGTGGTCAAGGTGGCACGATTTCACCCAAAATGATTGAGCGCATCGGTGACAAGGTCAATGCGACCGATGAGCAAAAGAAAAAACTCAGCGAAATCGCAACCAAACTAAACGAAGGGCAAGCCGAGCGTCAAACCGCGATGCAGTCCATGCGCCAGAAATCGTTCGAATTATTGAGCGCAAATCCTGTCGATGCGAATGCGGTGGAACAAGTGCGCGCCAGTCAAATTGCGTTTATGGATGAGCAAAGCAAACGCATGAGTCAAGCCATGCTCGAAGCAGCGCAGGTGCTCACACCTGAGCAACGCGCGCAGTTGGCGAAAATGATGCCTTCGCGTCGTTGGTGATGCGTTTTGGGTCAAATTGGTTTTTTGAACCCATCACAAAAGCCCGTATGTGATTGCCAAGCCATTGGGTGTGTGGTCAATCCTTAATCCGAGTTCATTGCACACTCAGTTTGGCATACAATACCCCATCATTCACACACAGAGTACAACATGATGCAACACCTATTATTGATTGAAGACGATGAACGTTTGGGCGCGTTGGTGGTTGAGTACCTCAGCGATGCGGGTTTTCACATCACCCATGCACTGACAGGCGTGGACGGTTTGGCGTGCGTGCATGATGCGAGCAATGTGATTGATGCGATTATTTTAGATTTAATGTTGCCCGACATGGATGGTCTGACGGTATGTCAAAAAATTCGTGCAACCGACAGCACGCCCATTCTCATGCTCACCGCGCGCGGCGACGCGATGGACAGAATCGTCGGATTGGAAATGGGCGCGGATGATTATTTGCCCAAGCCGTTTGAACCCCGTGAATTGCTCGCACGACTGCGGGCGATTTTACGCCGTGGCACATCCACAAATACCACTGCACCAGCGGATGCTCTAAACTTCGGTCGTTTGAGCATTCACCCTGGGGCGCGTGAAGTACATTTGGATGGTCAGGTGTGTGAGATGACCAGTTATCAATATGATTTGCTCATGGTGCTCGCCGAGCGAGCGGGTCGCGTGCTGACGCGCGAATTTTTAATTGAGCAATTGAAAAACCAATCGTTGGAGGCGTTTGATCGCTCGATTGATGTGCACATTTCGCGTTTGCGTGCGGTGATTGAGGATGATGCAAAACATCCCAAACGCATTTTGACTGTGCGCGGGGCGGGTTACGTGTTTGCCAAACAACAGGATTGAGCAAGATTGAGCAGGATGGGTGTGCAATGAGACAAAAACTGTATTTCAAAATCTACCTTGCGGTGCTTGCCAGCATCGTGATTTTTGCTGTGGCAACCGCATTGTTGTGGCGCGTATTGGATGACCGCGAAGAGCGCGCAGGCGGACGATTTGACACCATCGGACAACTCATTCAAAATGCCTTGCCTCCAGCCGATGTGCCCCTTGCTGAGCAACAGCGCGTATTAGAGCAGCTCACGCGCAACATCCCGTTGTCGGTGACTTTGCTCAATGATCAAGGACAAACACTGGCGCACGTCGGTGAAAAACGGGCATTTGGGCCTAAATTTAAAGTGGCTTTATCGGGTGGGCGCACCGCGTTTATTCGCCCGCCGCCACGAGGACAGCACGGTAACCAGCCTTCAATGGCGTGGACCTTCATTACGGGATTGCTGATATTGTTTGGCGCGGTGGCATTGACCGCTTTGCCGCTCACGCGCCGCTTGACCCGACGTTTGGAGTTGCTCAATGCGGGCGTGGAGCAGTGGGGGCAAGGCAACTTATCCGCACGCGCTCCAGTGCAGGGCAATGATGAAGTGGCGAAACTCGCGACCAGTTTTAATCAAGCGGCGGGTAAAGTGGAGGAGCTCGTCAGTGCCAACAAAATGCTACTCGCCAACGCCTCGCACGAATTGCGCACACCGTTGACACGCATCCGCATGAATGTGGAAATGCTCAAAACCGATGCGGGTGATGTGCGCCAAACAAAACGCAAAACTGAAATTGAGCAAGACATCAGCGAATTGGACGAAATGATAGAGGGCATTTTGCTGTCCAGCCGATTAGAGGCTTACGACAAAGACGCCACCCAGATGCCGTTGGAGGCGGTCGATTTGCTCGCCTTGGTGGCAGAAGAGTGCGCTCATTACAAGGATGTTGAAGTGGCTGGGCAATCGGTCACGCTGCAAGCCAATCCAAAACTATTGCGCCGATTGGTGCGCAATGCAGTCGAAAATGCGTTCAAATATGGTTTGCCACCCGTTGAGGTGCGTGTTGCAACGACAGGTGTTCAGGCGGGCGCGCGAGTGGAAATTCATTTTACCGACCACGGGCAGGGCGTGAAATTAGACAACCCGAATGATTTGTTTGAACCTTTTGTGCGTGCGCATCGTTCGCAAACTGGCGCAGGCTTGGGTTTGTCTTTGGTGAAAAAAATCGCCGAACGCCACGGCGGCGGGGCAAAAATCATATCGCCTAAAGACACTGCAATGCACTTGGTGGTGTGGTTCTAAAGCAATTGTGAAGCGGCTATAAAAAATGGGGCTAAATATTTTTAGCCCCATTTTTAAAAACAATGCCAACAATTACGGTTTCATTTGTTGTGAAACGGCTTTGACGGGGGCTTGGATTTCTAAGAACTGCGATTGACCCACTTTGTTTTTAATCTCCAATTTCAATGCAATGATTTGCCCTTCTTTTAAAGGGGCTTTCAAGCCCATAAACATGATGTGCAAACTTCCTGGTTTAAGTTCTACTTTGGTATTGGCGGGTAGGGCGATGCTCGGTACTTGCGCCATCACCATTTTCTCGCCGTCCATTTTCATGGTGTGTAATTCTACAGTTTGCGATACATTTGCAGTTGCACCCACCAGCGTTGCATCTTGGTCAGCGGTTAAATTAACAAACGCGCCACCCATGCTTTGACCTTCGACTGTGGCACGTGCCCATGCGCCTTGGACTTCAATTTTAATGTCGCCCGCCATACGCATTTCGCTGGGCATATCCGCCATCGGGTTGCTCGCAGTAGGCGATGTGTGCCCTGCCATATTTTCATGTTTCATCTCGTGTTGTTTGTTGCAGGCACTCAAAGCGACAAGACTCAAAGTCGCAACGAGCGTGGTCATCAATTTTTTCATGGGGTTTCCTTGGTTCAAGATAAATGGGGAGCCAGCCTAAAGCCGACGATGAAATCATCAGCCGATATTGTAAGATTTCCCACCCATCACCACAACAGAAAACCTTATTTTTAGATGTTTAAAGCGATTGCACCTGTCGCCGAAGTCTAATAACGCAACGGCTTTATGGTTGTAAAAACGGGGCGGATAATCGTCCGCCCCGTTTGTGTGTCATTTCACCATTTACACCGCTGTCCCGACATTAAAATAGCGTGAATCAGGATGTGAAAAATAAAACCCACTGACAGATGAGGCCGGCCACATCGCGAGGCTTTCGGTCAAACTCATACCAATCGCATTCGCATCAAGCACGCGGAACACATCGGTTTTAATCTCGTGTGCGGGGCAGGCTGGGTAGCCAGGCGCGGGGCGGATGCCTTGGTACTGCTCCTTAATCAGTTCGTGCGTGCTCAATTGCTCATCGGGTGCGTAGCCCCAATCGACTGTACGGATTTTCTTGTGCAGGTATTCGGCAAAAGCCTCAACCAAGCGGTCTGCCAATGCTTTGAACATGATGCTGTTGTAATCATCGTGCGTCGCTTCAAATTGCGCAATGCGCTGTTCCATATCCAAACCTGCGGTTACAGCAAACATGCCCACATAGTCGGCTTTACCCGATTCACTCGGCGCGACAAAATCCGCCAACGAGAGGTTCGGGCGACGCACGCCGTCAATCACTGGTTTTTCATTGCGTTGACGACCCGAGTTCCAGCGCAGCAACTCCTGAGTTTTTGCCTCGTCTGCGTACAGCGCGATTTCGTCATCGTTCACGGTTTGCGCAGGATACAGACCATACACGCCTTTGGCGGTGAGCCATTTTTCAGCCACGATTTTAGCGAGCATCGCTTGTGCGTCATCAAACACCGCTTTGGCGTGCGTGCCCACGACGGCATCGTCAAAAATCTTGGGATACGTACCGATGAGATCCCACGTTTGGAAAAATGGTGTCCAGTCGATGTAGGGCACGAGTGTGGCGATGTCCATGTCCTCGATGACTTGGCGACCGAACACAGCAGGTTTGGGCGGCGTGTAGTCTGCCCAATCAATCTGTAATTTATTGGCGCGTGCTTGCTCTGCGCTGATGAGGGTTTGTCCTTTTTTGTTGGCGTGTTGTGTGCGCACGCGCTCGTATTCGGCATTGTGCTCGATTAAAAACGCTTCGCGGTTGCTTAAAATTTGTTGCAACACCGTCACCGAGCGCGACGCATCGGGCACCCACACCACAGGGCCGCTGTAGTGCGGCGCGATTTTAACTGCAGTGTGTACGCGCGAAGTGGTCGCGCCGCCAATCATCAATGGGATTTGACGTGAACGGAAATACGCGTCGCGCTCCATCTCTTGCGCGACATAGGTCATTTCCTCCAAAGACGGTGTGATTAAGCCCGATAGACCAATCACATCGGCGTCCAATTCTTTCGCTTTGGCAAGGATTTGTGCACACGGCACCATCACGCCCATATTTTCGACTTCAAAATTATTACACTGCAAGACCACGGTGACGATGTTTTTACCAATGTCGTGCACATCACCCTTGACCGTTGCCATCACCACACGCGCTTGTGAGCGCGAAGCCTGCGCATCGCCACGTGCAATCGCATCGGCTTTCTCTTGTTCGATGAATGGAATCAAATGCGCCACGGCTTGCTTCATCACGCGGGCGGATTTGACCACCTGCGGTAAAAACATCTTGCCCTCACCAAACAAATCACCGACCACGCCCATGCCATTCATCAGCGGGCCTTCGATGACCTCAATTGGACGCGCCGCGACCAGACGGCATTCTTCGGTGTCCTCCTCGATAAACTGTGTGATGCCATGCACCAAGGAATGCGTCAAACGCTCTTGCACAGGCAATTCGCGCCATGCCAAATTGACCTCGGTTTTTTTACCATCGCCTTTGAATTGCTCGGCGATGTCCAACAGTCGCTCGGTGGCATCGGGGCGGCGGTTGAGCACCACGTCTTCGACGCGCTCTTTGAGCAAGGGGTCTAAATCATTGTACACACCGAGTTGCCCCGCGTTGACAATCCCCATGTCCATGCCTGCGGCAATCGCGTGGTAGAGAAACACCGTGTGAATCGCTTCGCGCACAGGCTCGTTGCCACGGAACGAAAACGACACATTCGACACCCCGCCACTGACCAAGGCAAACGGTAGGTTTTCTTTAATCCAGCGCGTGGCATTGATGAAGTCCACCGCGTAATTATTGTGCTCCTCAAGCCCCGTGGCGCCCGCAAAAATATTCGGGTCAAAAATAATGTCCTCGCGTGGAAAGCCCACCTGCTGCGTGAGAATGTCATACGAGCGTTTACAAATTTGGGTTTTGCGCTCAAACGTATCCGCTTGCCCATCCTCATCGAACGCCATCACAATCGCCGCTGCACCATAGCGCATGATTTTTTGCGCGTGGGCGATGAACGCCGCTTCGCCCTCCTTGAGTGAAATCGAGTTCACCACGGGTTTGCCCTGCACACATTGCAAGCCTGCTTCGATGACCTCCCATTTGGATGAGTCGAGCATAATCGGCACTCGGCTGATGTCGGGTTCCGACGCGATGAGGTTCAAAAAACGCACCATCGCGGCTTTCGAGTCCAGCATCGCCTCATCCATATTGATGTCGATGATTTGCGCGCCGTTCTCAACTTGTTGACGTGCGACTGAGAGTGCCTCATCAAATTGATTGTTGAGAATCATGCGAGCAAAGGCTTTGGAGCCCGTGACATTGGTGCGCTCACCGACGTTGACAAATAAAGATTGGTCGTCGATAACGAAAGGTTCAAGGCCAGATAGACGGAGATTGCGGTGGTGGGTGGTCATTTTATTTTTCAAGCAAGTTTTAATAAGGCTTCATTCATGTGGACAGTTAAATCAGAATGTATTTGTTTTGCCAAATGGAAAGCCAAGTTCACAGGAACAGCATTGCCTACCATTTTGTATCCATCAGTAATGTTGACATATTTAAATTCAAAATCGTCAGGGAAAGTTTGAATGCGTGCGCATTCTCGCACAGTCAAACGGCGGTACAAATGTTCTTTTTCAGGAACAAAAATTCGTTTGTTTTGTTCAACAAATTGCATTTTTGGTGCTTGGGGATGAATGGGGGCGTGACGACCGCCTGCTTGTATGGTGAATGATGGCTCATCCCACGCACGCACTCGATTGCGTGACATATAAATAGTAGAAAAACCACCAGTCATATATTCATGGTTTGATATTTTCAGTTCGTTACCGTTGGTTTTGTTACCTTCTTTGGCTGGTGTCGCTTGACGCAAATCAAAAATTGCATCTTTTAAATTAGGCTTGTAATTGACCTCATCGGGGAAAACAAATTGTTGGTTTAAATCGCTACGATACCCAACGATAATTACACGTAGACGGTCTTCAGGCACATCGTAATCATTTGCATTGAGTAATTTCCATGAAATTTTATAGCCTGCCCATCCAAACTCATTCAGGATATTCGCGAATGCCTCGGCATGCTTGGGATGTAAGATGCCCGATACGTTTTCTGCTAAAAAAAATTTCGGTTGCTTATCTTTAAGTATTCGAATGTATTCGTAAAATAACTGTCCACGCTTGTCGTTAATGCCACGCCCAGCACCTGCTTCACTCCAACTTTGGCAAGGAGGCCCACCGATAATTCCATCAATTTCGGGGATGTCATCACTTGGGACATGTACGACACTTCTGGTATCTAAATGTGTTTGAGGGAAATTGTGTCTAAATGTATCCCAAATTGCTGGGTCGTATTCATTTGCCCAAATCGTGTGAAAACCAGCATTTTCAAAACCTTTATCCAAACCGCCTGCGCCTGAAAATAATGATGCAATTTTCATTGTTGACCTCCATTAAATGAAATTAACTTCGCTTCCAGTAACTGTGCAGGATTGTTTGGGTTTTTAATTTTTATATTAGATACTTTGCAACGAGAGCTCTCAATTGACTGTCTGTCAGATAAAGGAAACGATAAATACTTTTTAGTTAGTACAATAGCGTAGATACTTAATTCTTCTGTGGTAGGAAGCCCATTGGGTAGAACGTAACGAAATACTGAATTTGGATTTTCAATATGCCACATTCCTCGGATACGTAATAAAGTGATGCCCAATGGGTCAACCCGATTCACGCGTCCTAATTCGTTTGTTTCCGCCAGTTCTAAATCTGTTTGATTTTGCAAAGCATCTGAAATAACATTCTTTATACGCTCGTATATTTCTTTGTTTGCAGCGTAACAATCACCATAGACAAACCACAGCGAAGATAGTCTGTTTTGAATTACCGAACCAACCACATATAGGATGTCTTTTTCTTGCCATACTTCGCAAGTGCGACAAGCATCTGTAATCATCTTGCTATCAGCATACAATTTATCTTTGGGGTGTGAACTGTTAAGCGCGATTCCTGCGGTTCTGCTTTCAATTTTTTTGACCTCAATTGCATCTCCACCTTTGAGAATAATATCAGGCGGGTTGTTTTGATTGCCGACGTAGGAGAATTTTTCTTGGAAAACCTCGTTCTTTTGAGTAGCATCATCTAAATCAAATGTATTGCAAAAAGCGTCCTTTACATATAATTCCAGTGCTTCACCCATGTTATTCATGCGGTTTGCACCTGTATAAAAGTTCTTTAAGTCTTGAACAGGATTTTCCGATAAATTTTTCAATGCAATCAATAAATTTGTGTTCATAGTTTTCTCTATAAATTTACAAGCGTCACACTCCGCACGGTTTACGGCTGGAGTCCTGATAAAATCATACAGGAATGATAGGGGGGGTTAAGCGTTCCTCCCACGCATCCCCTATTTCAAATACCCCACAAAATTCGCCCTTAACTTACTCAATTTATACGGTATGACCATTTGGCAGTAAGCATTCTCAGGGTTGTGTTCGAAATATTCTTGGTGGTAGTCCTCGGCGCGGGTGTATTGTTCGGCGATAAATGGCACGATTTCAGTCACGACGGTTTGCTCAATCACTTGCGCCACCCATGATTTCATTTCACGGGCAATCTGTGCTTGTGTGTCGTTGTGGGTGAAAATCGCGCTGCGGTATTGTGTGCCCACATCATTGCCTTGGCGGTTGAGTGTGGTCGGATCGTGCAGCACGAAAAATATTTTGAGCAAGTCTTCATACGCCAAAATAGTTGGGTCAAATAGGATATGCACGACTTCTGCCAAACCCGTGTCGCCTGTGCACACCGCCTCGTAGTTTGCGGGCGCATGGTCACTGCCCGCATAGCCTGATTCGACATCGACCACACCTTTGACTTCAAACAATGCGGTCTCTAAGCACCAAAAGCAGCCACCTGCGAGTGTGGCGAGCTCCAGCCCTTCGGGCGCGATTTTTGGAATGGGTGTGGAACGTGACATGGCGTGACCTCGTGGCTCTGGCTCTGAGTAAAGCCGATATTTTACGTGAATTTGTGCCATGCCGTGGCGTTTGTGTGTGGATGGAGCGGTATCGTGCTGGGCTTGCGGCACAATGGTTTGCAAAACCAGTGGATTTGTTTTGCTAATTTTTACCAATTGGCTTGAAAGCCATCCTTGGCGCGGAAAATGAACAATTCACGCCCCATAAATTGGACAAAGGCACTGATAAGGTTTATATTAATACAGTTCAAAAATTTTCTGAAATTTCGCATTCATCACAGGTTTTAGCACCTGTTTTTATCAAAAAAGCACGGCGACATCGGTTAAGAAGTGCGAAATTCCAACACCGCTTTATTAAATATCTTAAGGAGTTCCTCATGAGTTTCACTTTAAACCCCCCTGCTTATATCCAAAATCAAAAGTTGATTGACTGGGTGGCCAGTATTGCTGAGTTGACTCAGCCCGATGCGATTCACTGGTGCGATGGCTCGGTCGAAGAATACGATGCTTTGTGCGAGGAGTTGGTTCAAGCAGGTACGTTTAAACGCTTAAATCCTGCAAAACGTGCGAATTCTTATCTTGCGTGCTCGGATCCATCGGATGTGGCGCGTGTGGAAGACAAAACCTTTATTTGCTCTGAGAAAAAAGACGACGCAGGTCCGACCAATAACTGGATGGCACCCGATGAAATGCGCGCGACTTTAAAACCTTTGTTCACAGGTTGTATGCGTGGGCGCACGATGTATGTGATTCCATTTTCTATGGGGCCTTTGGGTTCAGACATTGCGCACATCGGGATTGAAATCACTGACAGCGCGTATGTGGTGACCAATATGAAACACATGACGCGTATGGGCAAAGCGGTTTATGACGTGATTGGAAAAGATGGCGAATTCGTACCCTGCGTTCACACCGTGGGCGCGCCTTTGGCAGCGGGTGAAAAAGACAAAACCACTTGGCCATGCAACCCTGACGTGAAATACATCGTTCACTATCCTGAAACCCGCGAAATTTGGTCGTATGGTTCAGGCTACGGCGGCAATGCCTTGCTCGGTAAAAAGTGTTTCGCGTTGCGCATTGCATCCAACATGGGACGTGACCAAGGTTGGTTGGCTGAACACATGTTG
>RRZU011356749.1_pt1 | contig 17847 bp, 12 predicted proteins | sample 2165561 | NCBI WGS metagenome assembly RRZU01 (sample SAMN10456909, study PRJNA506462) | wastewater metagenome | isolation source: wastewater sludge | place: USA: Moscow, Idaho | reverse complement strand
TGATCCGCTCCGATGAGTGGCTGTCCCAGACCCCGATCGAGTTGGGGGTGCTCGCGCGCGGGACCTCGACCCATTCGCCGTTGGCCCAGAGCCCGGACCTGATCTACCAGACCTCCGACGGCGGGCCGTTCGAGAGCGTGTTGTTCGCCGATTCCGGCCTGCTGCGGCTGGGGCCGTGGCTGCCCGACGAGATGCTCTTCGCGGCATACCGGGCGTTGCCGTTGCTCCTGCTGCTGCTCACCCTGGCGCCCTTGCTGCGCCGTTTCGGCGCGACCCAGGCCATGTCCTGGTTGGCGGTCGCGCTCGTCGTGCTCTCCCCGGCGACGCTGTGGTGGTCGTTCATGCCGGTGCGCATCCTCGGCTTCGCGGCGGCCGGCTGCTACTGGCTCGTGCTGGCCGCCGATCGTCTCGGCCGGGTCGAGCCCGGCGCCCGCTCGGCCCGCTCGCGGGTGGCTGCGCTCGGGCTGGCCGGGCTCGGCGGCGCCGCGCTCGCGCGGCTGGCGACCTACTACGTGCCGTGGAGCATCGTCATCGGCCTTCCGCTGGCCACGGCGACCGGCCTGTGGCTGCTCTGGCCGACGGGTCGCCGCCGCGCCGGGCTCGCCTCGCTCGGCGTCGGCGCACTGTGCGGAGGGGTGCTGCTGGCGGGCATGTGGTGGGACAACCTGCCCGCCCTGCAGGCCGAGCTCGGCACCCTCTATCCGGGGCTGCGGCGCGCCTCGGGAGACCGGATGGATCCCTTCCTGTTGCTGGGCGCGCCGGGTCTGGCCGAGCAGCAGACGGGGTCGACGCCCGCGCTGTTGAACGCCAGCGAGATCAGCTCGTCCTTCACCCTGTGTGCCGTGTGGGCGCTCGCCGTCGCGCTCGGCATCACGCCCCGGCAACGACCCCGCAGAGCCGGCGTTCCGGGTGGGCCCGGTGCTGCGGACCGGTCCGAGGACCGCGCCGAGGTGGCGGTCCGGTGGGCCCTGGGCGTGCCGCTCGTCGTGTGGATCGCCTGGACCACCCTGCCGTGGGGGGAGATCGGCCAGCGGGTGCCGGTGCTCAACCTCGTGCTGCCGATCCGGGCGACCCAGACGATGGGCTACCTCGCGATCATGCTGCTGAGCCTGCAGTTGTCCCGGCTGCGCCCCGGCCGGCCGGCCGGTGTGATCGGTGTGCTCGCCGGCCTGGCCTGCGGCGCGCTCACCTTCGTGGGGGTGCACGATCTGCGCCGGGCGCTGCCCGGCCTCGGTGTGCCGACGATGATCGGGGTGTCGCTGCTCACGGGCCTGCTGGTGCTCGTCGTGACGCGCTGGCCACGCGGCGTGGTCCCGGTGCTGGCCGTCACCGTGGCCGCCGGCGCGGGGGTCTACCGCGTCAACCCGATCATCTTCGGGCTCGGTGACCTGCGCGCCAGCCAGACGGCGCAGGCGCTGCGGGGGTATGCCGCGACGGCGGACCGCGACGGGCGCGCGGCGCTCTTCGCCTCGGACGACCCCTACCTCAGTGCCGTGCTCATCGCCAACGGAGTCCCGTCGCTCACCGGCTATCAGGTCACCGGCCCGGTGCGCGAGCAGTGGGCCAAACTCGACCCGACCGGCGGCTATGCCCCCGTGTGGAACCGGGGGGCCAGCTATCTGCAGATGCGCTTCCACGCACCTGCTGGCTCGGCGCCGTCGATGAGCAACCCGAGCGGCGACGTCATCGCCGTCGTGCTCGACCCGTGCACCCTGCCTCGCGACTTCGGCGTCACGCACCTGCTCGTCGCGAGCCCGCTGCACACCGGCTGCCTCTCCCTGGACCGCACCCTGCGGTGGCGCGGCGAGCCGGCCTACGTCTATCGCTTCACGTCGTGACCGACGGCGTCGGGCTCAACGCCCGGCGAGGACGACGCGGTTGACCGCCGTCACGATGCGCTCCAGGTCGCCCTCGGTCAGCGACGGGTGCACCGGCAACGAGATCACCTCGGCGGCCGCGGCCTCGGTGACGGGCAGTTCCAGTCCGGGGGCGAATCGGGTGAGTGAGGCCAACCGGTGGTTGGGGATCGGGTAGTAGACCCCGGAGCCCACGCCATGTTCCTCGCGCAGCGCGGCCACGATGCGGTCGCGCTCGGCGGCGCCGCCGGCCACCCGGATCGTGTACTGGTGGTAGACGTGGGTCGCCTCGGGTGCGACCGGTGGCACGACGACGCCCTCCAGATGCGCGTCGAGGTATGCCGCGTTGCGCCGCCGCGCCTGGGTCCACCCGGGCAGCTTCGTCAGTTGCACCCGCCCGATCGCCGCGTGGATGTCGGTCATCCGGGCGTTGAAGCCGACCACCTCGTTGGCGTACTGCCGCTCCATCCCCTGATTGCGCAGTAAGCGCACCCCGCGGGCGATGGCGTCGGTGGCGCAGCTGACCATGCCCCCTTCTCCGGAGGTCATGTTCTTCGTCGGGTAGAGGCTGAACATCGCGAACGACCCGAAGGAGCCGACCGGTCGGCCCCGCCAGGTGGCGCCGTGCGCTTGCGCGGCATCCTCGAAGAGCAGCAGCCCGTGCTCCTGGGCGATCGCGCCGAGCGCGTCGACGTCGGCGGGGTGGCCGTAGAGGTGCACCGGCATGATCGCTTGGGTGCGCTCGGTCAGCGACGCGCGGACACTGGCCGGGTCCAGGCAGAAGGAACTCGCCTCAATGTCCGCGAAGACCGGGGTCGCTCCGGTGAGCGCCACCGAATTCGCGGTCGCCGCGAAGGTGAACGAGGGCACGATGACCTCGTCGCCGGGCCCGATGCCGGCCGCGAGCAGCCCCAGGTGTAGTCCGGAGGTGCCGGAATTCACTGCGACACACGTGCGCCCGTCGACCAGCGCCCCCGCGAACTCGGTCTCGAATGCGGCCACCTCGGGGCCTTGGGCGATCATCCCGGAACGCAGTACGCGGTCGACCGCAGCGCGTTCTTCGTCGCCGACGATCGGTTTGGCAGCGGGGATCAAGGGCATGGAATCAGGCACTTCGCCAAGTTATCGGTCGGGCCGCAGCCGCGCGAGCAGCCGCGCGCCGCCGACGCCCAGCGCTGCGCCGACGGCGAGTTCCACGAGCACCGCGCCGGCCACCGGCCATGCCTGCGGACCGACGTGCCCGAGCCGCTCGGCGCCCGCCGGACCGGCACCCAGCAGCGCGCACCCGAGCACGACGACGCCGTCGAGCAGGACCGCGACCGCCGCGGTGCGGGCCGGGCCGCTCCAGTGCGCCAACCGCACCCAGCGCCGCTGCGCGGCCCGCCCGATGACCACCCCCGCGGCGACCGGCAGCAGCAGGGCCAGACGCACCCAGCCGGGGAACTCCGTCGCGGCGGGCAGCGCCCCGAGCACCGGGACCAGCGGCACCAGTCCCGGCGCGGCCGCGGTCACGGTGACCGCCCCCTGCGACCCGACCTGGAAGCCCGGGCCGGCGAGGAAGGCCAGCGCCCAGAGCACGAGGTTGGGCAGGAACGGCAGCTGCGCCAGCGTCAACAGGGCCGCGGCGACGCCGGTGGCGCCGGCCGCGGCATACAGGGAGGTCACGGTGTCCCAGCGCGCGAGGAGCGCACCGAGCACGAGCAGCAGGCCCGCCCCCGCGAGCGTCACCAGCCCGTATGCCGCGGGGCGCCACGCCCGGGTCAGCCAGGCCGGCAGCCGCTGGGCAAGCGGCTCCGGCGGGTCGGTGAGCACGTCGTGGGCGAGGGCGAGCGCGGGCACGAGCAGGGCCCGCAGCAGGCCGAGCCAGTCGGGTCGGATCGGGCCGACCAGAGCCAGCAGGGTCAGCGCGGCGAGGGCCGCGGCATACCCGCCGGCGAAGCGCCCGACCAACTCGCGGACCGACTGCTCCGGGTCGGCGCGCCGGGCCCGGGCCAGCCAGCCGACCGCGAGCCACAGCGCGAACGCCCACACCAGCAGCGGGGTGACTCCGACCGGCACCGGCCCCGCCGGAGTCGGCGCCTGCACCGGCACTCCGACCCCGAGTAGCCACAGGCCCGCCGACAGGCCCAGCAACGGCCCAGCGCCGACGTCGCCGCCGGGGGTGAGCAACCAGGAGAGCAGCACGACGGCCAGGACCGCGAGCCAGCTCAGTGCTGCGGCCAGGGCACCGCACCCGGCGACCCGCCAGGCGGCCGGCACACGGGCCCACAGCCGAGCCGGCCCGAGCGGCCGTGGCTCCGGCCCGGACTGGTGCTGCGGCCAAGAGGGGGATGCCTCGGGTCGCGGCGCCCCCGGCAGGCTGGCGGCCAGCCGGGACCGGGCGGTGGCGCGGACGCGGTCGAGCAGAGTCATGGGACTCCTATCGTCCCCCGGTGGCCGGCCCGGAACGCGGAGGGCGCGCCGGGCCGACGGCCCGACGCGCCCGAAAGTCCCGACCTACTTCGCCAGACCTTTCATGATCTCGCGCATCAGCGCCGCGGTCTCCGACGGCGTCTTGCCGACCTTGACCCCGGCGGCCTCGAGGGCTTCCTTCTTGGCCGCGGCGGTGCCGGCCGAGCCGGTGACGATGGCGCCGGCGTGGCCCATCGTCTTGCCCTCGGGGGCGGTGAAGCCGGCGACGTAGCCGACGACCGGCTTCGTCACGTGCTCCTTGATGTATGCCGCGGCCCGCTCCTCGGCGTCGCCGCCGATCTCACCGATCATCACGATGGCGTCGGTGTCCGGGTCGTCCTGGAAGGCCTGCAGGCAGTCGATGTGGGTCGTGCCGATGATCGGGTCGCCACCGATGCCGACACCGGTGGAGAAGCCGAAGTCACGCAGTTCGAACATCATCTGGTAGGTCAGGGTGCCCGACTTGGAGACCAGCCCGATGCGTCCGGGGCCGGAGATGTCGGCCGGGATGATGCCCGCGTTGGACTGCCCGGGGGTGATGAGGCCGGGGCAGTTCGGGCCGATCAGCCGGGTGGTGCCGGACTTCTGGGCGTATTCGAAGAACTCCGCGGTGTCCTTGACCGCGACGCCCTCGGTGATGCACACCACGAGCGGCACCTTGGCGTCGACGGCCTCCTCGACGGCGGCCTTGGTGAAGGCGGCCGGGACGAAGACGACGGAGACGTCGGCGCCGGTCTGCGCAACGGCGTCGGCGACGCTGCCGAAGACCGGCACCTGCCGCCCGCCCGTGAAGTCGACGCTGGTGCCGGCCTTACGGGGGTTGACGCCGCCGACGATGTTCGTGCCCGACGCGATCATCCGCGTCGTGTGCTTCATGCCCTCGGACCCGGTCATCCCCTGGACGATGACCTTGGAGTCGCGGTTGAGGAAGATCGCCATGTCAGTTGCTCACTCGTCCTTGATCTGCGGTGGTCTGGGGTGGGGGTCAGTCGGCCAGCGAGGCGAGTTCGGCGACGCGGCGGGCCGCGCCGTCCATCGTGTCGACGCGCTCGAGCAAGGGCAGCCCGGCGCCGTCGAGGATGGCCCGGCCCTGCTCGGCGTTGTTGCCGTCCAGGCGCACGACGAGCGGCTTGGGGTGTTTGCCGTGGCTGTCGAGGATCTCGTAGGCCTTGACGATGCCGTCGGCGACCTGGTCGCAGGCCGTGATGCCGCCGAAGACGTTGACGAAGACCGCCTTGACCTGGTGGTCCTCGAAGATGACGTCCAGCCCGTTGGCCATCACGTTGGCATCCGCGCCGCCGCCGATGTCCAGGAAGTTGGCCGGCCGCGGGTGGCTGCCGTCCTTGGCGGTGAACTCCTCGCCGGCGTAGGCGACGACGTCGAGGGTGCTCATGACTAGGCCCGCGCCATTGCCGATGATGCCGATGTTGCCGTCGAGCTTGACGTAGTTGAGGTCGAGCTCGGTGGCCATCTTCTCCAACGGGTCGGTCGCCGAGTGGTCGACGAGTTCCTCGTGGTCGGGGTGGCGGAAGCCGGCGTTGTTGTCGAGGGTGACCTTGCCGTCGAGCGCGACGATCGCGCCGTCCTCGGTCTTGACCAGCGGGTTGACCTCCACGAGCGTGGCGTCCTCCGCGGCATACACCTGGCCGAGTTTGACGAGCACGGCGGCGATGGCCTCCTTGTCGGCCTCGTCGAAGCCGGCCGCGTCGACGATCTCGCGGGCCTTGGCCGCGTCGAGCCCGTCGATCGGGTCGACCGGCACGCGGGCCAGCTTCTCCGGGTGCTCGACCGCGAGGGTCTCGATGTCCATGCCGCCCTCGACGCTGCACATGGCCAGGTAGGTGCGGTTGGCGCGGTCCAGCAGCATCGAGAAGTAGAACTCCTGGGCGATCCTGGCGCCCTGGGCGATCATCACGGTCTTGACCGTGTGGCCCTTGATGTCCATGCCGAGGATCTTCGCCGCCGCCTCGACGGCCTCGTCGGCGTTCTTGGCGACCTTGACGCCGCCGGCCTTGCCACGCCCGCCGGTCTTCACCTGGGCCTTCACGACGACGACCCCACCGCTGTTGGCGCCGACCCGCTCCGCAGCGCCGCGCACCTGCTCCACGGTCGTCGCCACCTCACCCGCAAGCACGGGCACGCCGTGCTTCTCGAACATGTCGCGTGCCTGGTACTCGTACAGATCCACGGGCGTCCGTCCTCGTCGTCGAAGGGGGAATTTGGGGCAGGCTCTCGCGCCTCGCGTCGTCATCGTGCGCGGCTCGCTTGCGAATCTAGTGCACTCGTCGGGCCCCCTCGTCGCCGGGCCGAGCGGGGATGACCAATCTCACGCGAGCCCCGCGCGGGGTCGCTCAGCCGATCGTGACGGGAGTGCCCGCCGCCACGAGCAGCACCCAGACCGGGCCACCGGCGAGGGTGAGGCCGGCTCCCGCAGCCGTGGTCAAGGTCGTCGGCGCGGCGGTCGACGGCCGGCTCCACGTCCCGGAATAGACCTGGCCCTCGCGCAGCACCCGCACCGGCCCGCTGCCGACGACGCCGACCAGCGGGGTGCGGGCACCGTTGACGTCGACGTTGGCCGAGAGGCTGACCGGCACGGTCAGCACGAGCACCGTGGCGGCTCCGACCTGTTGACCGCCGGTGCCGGCGTCCGTGCCGCCGTCGACCTCCGGGCTGCCGTCCGTCGCCACGAGGTAGCGACCCCGGGTCGGGTCCCAGGTGAAGGCCACCCGGGCCGCGGGGTATGCCGCCTCGAGTCGGCTCGCCGGCGCTCCCCCGGCGGGCGCCGGGCCCAGGCGCCAGCCGAGGTCACCGGCGGGCTGGGCCCCCGCCGCTCGGGCCAGCAGCGCCGCGGGGTCACCGATGACGTTGTAGGGCGCCGCCCGGCGCGGCTCGCGCCGATAGCCGACCGCCGAGGTGTCGTAGGACACGTCGATCTGTGGGCCCTTGGCAACTCGGGCCAGGGTGTAGGCCGAACCGCCGGAGTAGGCGAAGGCGACCCGTCCGTAGTTGCCCAACAATGCGCCGTCGGACTCCCGGGCGCTGCGCACCGGACCGACCTGGGCGGGCATCCGGCTGCTGAAGACCGCCAGCAGCCGGGTCAGCCCTCCTTCGACCGGTTCGACGTAGATGATGTCGGCCGAGCCGATGCCGATCCGGGGGCGCGCGGGTGACGTGTTGTCGATCTTCACCGCGAGCACCGGCGAGGGCAGCAGAGTCGGCGCTCCCGTCGACGTCGAGACTGTGGCTGCGGCGGTCGTCGGACCGGGCGCGGTCGTCGGGGTGGTCGACGGAGTGCCGGTGGACGCCGGCGGCGCGGTGACGCCCGAGCCGGCCACCGACCCGCCGGTGCACGCCGCCGCGGCGAGCGGCACGGTGAGCAGCAGGGGCAGCAACAGCGAGAACAACCGGGAGAACAACGGCGCGAGCGCCGTGCGGGAGGCGATGAGGTGTCGGCTCGGCCTGGTCTCACGGGGGGTACGCGGCATACCCGCGAGCGTAGGCGGCCCGCCCCACGCTGATGGTGCCCAAATGGTGCCCAGGCACGCTGGTCGACGCGCGGGTCTGCCGAATGGGTGGCCAGGGCCGGAAATGGGTGTGGGGCCGCGGCGAACCGCGGCCCCACAACCAACGTCGCGAGCGGAGGCGCTGAACTGGTCAGCGAGCGCCGTCACCGGCGCGAGGGCAACCCCGGGATGCGGGAGTACCGGGGGCCCGTCCCACCCGTTCGAGACTAGACGAGGCCGACGCCTGGGGGGAGAGGAATCGACTACGTCTGCAACCATGATGACGCGCCGTCGGCCAGTTGCTAAGAGCTAGGCCGATTTCCTTACCAAGATTTTAACCTTTGCCGTTCGCCGGTCACGGCGCCCAGGGCCTGGGCGGACCGGATGCAGGCACCCGTTCTTTCCGGCCGGTGCGCTCGGGTCAGTGCGCGAGGACGTGGCCCTTGACCCAGTCGACGATGTCGTGGGTGGGGCTGCCGGGGGTGAAGACCTTGGCCACTCCGAGTCGCTCCAGCTCCGGGATGTCGTCGTCGGGGATGATGCCTCCGCCGAAGACGACGATGTCCTGGGCGTCGCGGGCCTTGAGCAACTCGATGACCTTGGCGAAGAGCGTCATGTGTGCGCCGGAGAGGATGGACAGACCGACCGCGTCGGCATCCTCCTGGATCGCTGCCTCGACGATCTGCTCGGGGGTCTGGTGCAGGCCGGTGTAGACGACCTCCATCCCGGCGTCACGCAGCGCCCGGGCCACCACCTTGGCCCCTCGATCGTGCCCGTCCAGGCCGGGCTTGGCGACGACGACGCGCAGCGGCGACTCACTCATGCGGGCACTCTAGCGAAGGGGGCTGCCACGTGGTGAGACGGGCCGATGATCGCGCCGCCGGCAGTCTCGGCCGAACGGGTGACAACAGTCACAGGATGGACGGCTACCATGCTGGGAGGACGGGGGTCCGGGTCCGCCATCGGACGGCACGGTCCACTTCGGGGAACGCGAGTTTGAAGATAACGAAACAATCACGCTACCCTGCGGCGGATTCGTTTCAGACCGGCGGGAGTCTTACCTGTGTCAACGCGTTCCTCCACGCGCTACCGAGGCCGTCACCGCGGCTCGCGCCGCAAGCAGCTCAACCCCACCGTCCTCGGCACCGGTCTGGTGCTGCCCACGACGGCCACTCTCGCTGTCGTCGCCTTCACGAACGGCCCCACGGGGCTGACCCTGGCCAGCAGTCCGATGGCGATCGGGGGCGAGGCCGACATCCTGGCCGCGCGGGCCGACGCCGCCGAGCTGGCCGGCACGAAGGCCCTCGACACGGCGCTGCGCCGCGGGGTCGAGGACCGCGTCGCCCGCGACACCGAACGCACCCGCATCGACGCGGTGACCGCGGAGAACCAGCGCCGGGCGGCCCAGGAGGCCACTCTGGCCAGCGGAGACCAGGTGCTCGACATCGCCGCGACCGGCGAGCCGGGCACCGGCGGGTCAGCCGACGACCCCACGACGGGCGCCGGCCCGGCCCCCGCCATTCCCGCTGCCGGTCCCAAGGCGTGGGTCAAGCCGCTCAACGTCACCTATGTCAAGAGTTCCAGCTTCGGCCCGCGGTGGGGCGACTTCCACAAGGGCCAGGATCTCGCGGTCAGCGTCGGCACCCCGGTGCGCGCCCTCAGCAGCGGCGTGGTGAAGTTCACCGGCTGGCAGGGCAGCTACGGCCTCAAGGTCGAGGTCGAGTTCTGGGACGGCACCGTCGCCTACTACGCGCACAACAGCAAGATCCTCGTGAAGGTCGGCCAGAAGGTGACCCCGGGTCAGCCCATCGCCCTGTCCGGCAATACCGGCAACTCCACCGGCCCGCACGTGCACCTGGAGATCCACCCCGATGGTGGCGGCCCGGTCAACCCGACGCCGTGGTTGGCCAAGCACGGCATCAAGCTCTGACCGACATCACGCGCAGACCGACGGCCACCGGCCGGTCTGCCGCGTTCACAGTTTGTCGACCGGCGCGTACCGCAGCAGCAGGCGTTTGACGCCGGCGGAGCCGAAGTCGACGTGGGCCACGGCCTTGTCGCCGGTGCCCTCCACCCGCGTCACCGTGCCCAGGCCGAAGGCGTCGTGGCTGACCCGGTCGCCGGCGGCCAACACGATCGGCGCCCGGTTGCCCGGCGACCGCACCCCCGGACGACCGCCGAGGGTGGCGATCGCGGGGGTGTCCGAGGCCCGCCCGAAGCGGACCGTGTCCGAGGCGGCCGCGTCACGCTCCCAGTCGATCAGCCCGACCGGTATCTCGTCGAGGAAGCGGGAGCCCGGGAAGTACTGCGGTTGGCCCCAGGCTGAACGCTGGGCCGCGCGCGAGACATGCAGCCGCTCCCGGGCCCGGGTGATGCCGACGTAGGCCAGGCGACGCTCCTCCTGTAGCTCCTTGGGGTCGCCGAGGGAGCGTTGGTGCGGGAAGGTGCCGTCCTCCATGCCGGTGAGGAAGACCACCGGGAACTCCAGGCCTTTGGCGGTGTGCAGGGTCATCAGGGTGACCACTCCCCCGCGGACGCCGTCACCAGCACCAGCCGGCGGCGAAACGTCGGCGTCGGGGACCTCGTCGGCGTCGGCCACCAACGAGACCTGCTCGAGGAAGTCGTCCAGGCTGGTCGGCTCGCCTGCTTCGAGCCGCTGCTCGTCGAATTCCCTTGCCACCGCGATGAGCTCGCCGAGATTCTCGACCCGGGTCTCGTCCTGCGGGTCGGGGCTGGCGCGTAGCTCCGCGAGATAGCCGCTCTGTTCGAGGGTCGCCTCGAGCAGCCCGGCGACCCCGGAGCCCCCTTCGTAGACCACGCGCAGGTCCTCCAGCAGTCGGGTGAAGGCCTCGATCGAGGCGACCGATCGGGTGGCGATGCCCGGGGCGTCGGCCGCGCGGCCGAGCGCGGCGACGAAGGGGATCCGCTCGCGGTCGGCCAGCTGGGCCACGCATGCCTCGGCCCGCTCCCCGATGCCACGGCGGGGCACGTTGAGGATGCGCCGCAGGTTGACCGCGTCGGTGGGGTTGGCGATGACCTTGAGATAGGCCAACGCGTCCTTGACCTCCTTGCGCTCGTAGAAGCGGGTGCCACCGACCACTTTGTAGGGGATGCCGACCCGCACGAAGACCTCTTCGACGGCCCGGCTCTGGGCGTTCGTGCGATAGAAGACCGCGACATCGGCCGGGCGCACCCCGTGCTCGTCACCGAGGGTGTCGATCCGCCGGGCGATGAAGGACGCCTCGTCGTGCTCGTTGTCGGCGACGTAGCCGACGATGGCGGCGCCGTCGCCCTGGTCGCTCCAGAGGTTCTTGTCCCGCCGGTCCGGGTTCTTGGCGATCACCGCGTTGGCCGCCCGCAGGATGGTCTGGGTGGAGCGGTAGTTCTGCTCCAAGAGGATGGTGCGAGCATCCGGGTAGTCGTGCTCGAACTCGACGATGTTGCGGATCGAGGCGCCCCGGAAGGCATAGATCGACTGGTCGGCGTCGCCGACCACGACCAACTCGGCCCGCCCGGCGTCCCCCTCGCCGCTGGGCCGCTCGCCCGCACCGCCCTCGCCCTCGTCGCCCTCGCCCACGTCGCCTTCGCCGACACCCACCAGCTCGCGCACCAGTTGGTACTGGGCGTGGTTGGTGTCCTGGTACTCGTCGACCAGGACGTGCCGGAATCGCCGCCGATAGTGCTCGGCGACATCCGGGAAAGCTTGCAGCACATGCACGGTGGTCATGATGAGGTCGTCGAAGTCGAGTGCGTTGGCCTGCCGCAGCCGGCGCTGGTACGCGGCATACACCTGCGCCAGGAGCCGGTCGTGCTCGGAGCCCAACTCACTGACCTGGCGGGTGTAGGTCTCCTCGTCGAGCAGTTCGTTCTTGAGGTTGCTCACCTGGTGGGCGAAGCTGCGCGGCGGGTAGCGCTTGGTGTCCAGGTCGAGATCGCGCAGCACCAGCTGGATGAGCCGCTGGCTGTCGGCGGCGTCGTAGATCGAGAAGCTCGACTTCAGCCCGATCTTGCCCGCCTCGCGGCGCAGGATGCGCACGCACGCCGAGTGGAAGGTCAGCACCCACATGGCCCGGGCGCGGCCGCCGACCAGGTGCTCGACCCGCTCGCGCATCTCGGCGGCGGCCTTGTTGGTGAAGGTGATCGCCAGCACCTGCCCGGGCGCCACCCCTCGCTCGGCCAGCAGGTAGGCGATCCGGTGGGTCAGCACCCGGGTCTTTCCCGACCCGGCCCCGGCGATGATGAGCAGCGGCCCACCCTCGTGCAGCACCGCGGCCCGCTGCTGTGGGTTGAGCCCGGCGAGGAAGCGCTCCGGGTCGGCCGCCCCGCGCCGCCCGGCCGAGCCCGCTGCTTCGGTATGCCGCGGGCCCTCCGACGCCGGCGCGTAACCGGACCCCTCGCTCGCCCACCGGGGCACCCCGGCGTCGTCGACCTCCGACCAACTGCTCGGGCGCTGCGGGTCCTGCGAGTCAGGAGCAGCGTCATGGGGCCGACCCTTGGCCCTACCCTTCCTTCGACGCTCAGCGGGCGCCTGGGGCTGGACCTGGGGCTGAGCCTGGGCCGCGGCAGGCTTGCGGGCCGGGCGGGGCGCTGGCTCGAACCCGGAGATGCCCAGCTCGTCGAAGAGGGTGCTCATGTCGTCGTCCACCCTAAGCGCTGCCTCCGACGCCCACGACGGATCGCGGGCGCCCTACCGCGGCTCGTCCGCCCGGTGGTCCCCCACCGGACTCGGGGTCGACTCAGGGTCGGGGCAGGGCTGGCCCCGAGGGCGCCCAGCGGTACCGCGCCATACCGTCGAAAGCACCCAATGAAACCGCACCAAGGAGTCGTCATGACCAACGCACCCGCCACCGAGCGCGCACCCGCCCTGGCGGGCCGAGACTCCGCCGCCCAGGTGCTCGAGCTGTCCAAGGTCTACGGCCGCGGCGCCGCCCAGGTGGTCGCCCTGGACCACGTCACGGTCGGCTTCGAGCGCGGGGAGTTCACCGCGGTGATGGGGCCATCGGGGTCGGGCAAGTCGACCCTCATGCACTGCGCCGCAGGCCTCGACACGGCGACCGAGGGCCAGGTCCTCGTGGGCGACACCGATCTGGGCCGGCTCGACGACCGGGCGCTCACCGAGCTGCGACGCGACCGGGTCGGGTTCGTCTTCCAGTCGTTCAACCTGGTGCCGACCCTGACCGCGCACGAGAACGTCCTGCTGCCCTTGGCGATCGCCGGGCGCCGCCCCGACCCGGACTGGTTCGACACCGTCATCGACGCGGTAGGACTGCGGGACCGGCTGCGACACAAGCCGACCGAGCTCTCCGGCGGCCAGCAGCAACGGGTCGCATGTGCTCGGGCGCTGATCGCTCGGCCACACATCGTGTTCGCCGACGAGCCCACCGGCAACCTCGACTCCCGCTCCGGCGCCGAGGTGTTGGCGTTCCTGCGGCGTAGCGTCGACGACTTCGGGCAGACCGTGGTCATGGTCACCCACGACCCGGGCGCCGCGGCATACACCGACCGCGTGGTCTTCCTGGCCGACGGCCGGATCGTGTCCGAACTGCGCTCACCCACCCGCGCCGACGTGCTCGCCATGATGGCGCGCCTGGACCGCGACGGGCACCAGGCCGACGCAGCCGGGCAGGCCTGACATGTGGCGCGCAGCATGGACGTCGTTGCTGGCCCGCAAGGCCCGCCTCATCATGAGCGCATCGGCCATCGTCATCGGGGTGGCCTTCGTCGCCGGGTCGTTCATTTTCACCGACATGCTCGGCAAGGCCTTCAACGGGATCATGAATGGCACCGTCGCCGACGTGAACGTACAACCCAAGGGGCAGGCCGAGTTGGCCGCTCAGGTCATCACCCGGACCATGACGACCGCCGATGTCGAGCGGATGCGTCAGGTGCCAGGAGTGGCGTCCGCCTTCGGGATGACTTACGTCAATGACGCCTACCTCATCGGCAAGGACGGGAAAGTGCTTGCCACCCAAGGCGCCCCGGCGGTGGGCGGAAACTGGGTCGACGCCCCGGCCTACGGCGGGCAGCCCGGGCTTGTCGTCAAGTCCGGCCGGGCCCCGAGCGCCGATCACGAGGTCGCGATCGACCCCGCCTCGCTGAGCAAGAGCGGCTATCGCCTCGGTGAGACGATCCGGATCGCCACCTCGGGGCCGGAGTCGGTGGTCAGCGCGCAGATCGTCGGTACCGTGCTCTACGGATCGCAGAACAGCACCGGGGGCGCGACCTACGCCGTCTTCAGCCCCGCCTTCACCCAACGACTGTTCTCCGCCGGCGCCGACGTCTGGCAGGGAGTCTGGGTCACCGCCGCCCCCGGAATGAGCCCCGACGAGCTCGCCGGCCGGCTGAACCCGTTGCTGCCCAACGGTTTCGAGGCAGTGACCGGCAAGGCGGCCGCCGCAGCAGCCGAGAAGCAGGTCACCCAGGCGCTGTCCTTCGTGTCGACCTTCCTGCTGGTCTTCGCCGGGATCTCCCTCGTCGTCGGCAGCTTCCTGGTCGTCAACACCTTCTCGATCCTCGTGGCGCAACGCAGCCGAGAGCTGGCGCTGCTGCGCGCACTCGGCGCCAGCCGACGTCAGGTGCGCACCTCGGTGCTGCTCGAGGCCTTCGTCATCGGCCTCGTCGGGGCCACCCTCGGGCTGGCCGCGGGTCTGGGCCTGGCCCGATTGATTGCCGTGTTGTTCTCCTCGATCGGGCTGGAGACCGGCGACGTGGGGTTCACGCTCGCGCCGCGCACCGTGCTCGTCTCGTATGCCGTGGGCCTGCTCGTCACGATGGCGGCGGCCTACCTGCCGGCGCGGCGCGCCAGCCGCGTGCCGCCGGTGGCAGCCATGAGCGGCGCCGTGCTCACCGGCAGCGACAGCCTGGGCCGGCGGCTGACGATCGGGGTCGGGCTGACCGGGATCGGCGCGGCCGGGCTCGGGGTCGGCCTGTTCTTCGATGTGCCGCAACGGATCTGGTTCGTCGGCGCCGGTGCTCTGTTGACCCTGCTCGGGGTCTCGTCGGTCAGCCCGGTGTTGGGGCGACCGGTAATCTGGGGCCTGGGCCGCGGCTATCGGGCGTGGGGCGCCGTGGGGCGCCTGGCCGAGCTCAACGCGGTGCGCAACCCGCGGCGCACCGCTGCGACGGCGTCGGCGTTGATGATCGGGCTGTCCTTCGTCACGACCATGAGCATCCTGGCCGCCAGCGCCAAGGCGACCAGCGAAGGCGCCATCCACCGCTCGATGACCGCCGACTACACCGTGCAGAACGTCGCCCAGTCGCCCTTCTCCACCTCGGTCGCCGACCGGATGGCCGCAGTGCCCGGCGTCGCGACGGTGCACCGGCTGCGCTGGACCACCGCACTGGCCGGCGACACCCCGGTCGGGTTGGCCGCGATCGAGCCGTCCGGCTTTGGCAGCCTGCTGCGCCAACGGATCGAGACCGGGTCGCTGGCCGACTTCCGGGACGGCACCCTCATCGTCGACGCCGACTGGGCCAAGGAGACCGGCACCGCCGTGGGCGACACGATGGCTTTGACGATCAACGGTCGACCGACCGCACTGCCGGTCGTCGCGACCTTCTCGACGGACCCGAACACGGGGATCGGCAACCGGATCACCACGTTGGCCACCTTGACCGCCGCCGGCATGCCGGCCGCGGACAACGTCCTCGCGGTCTCCCGGGCACCCGGCTCGGATGCCGCGTCGGTGCGGGCCGGGCTCGATCGGGTGGTCGCCGACCTGCCGATGGTCACCGTCGCCGACAAGACCGAGTATGCCGCGCAACAATCCGCCCAGCTCGACCAGATGCTCAGCCTCATCTACGCGCTGCTGGCCCTGGCGATCGTCATCGCCGCCCTGGGCATCGTCAACACCCTTGCCCTCTCGGTCATCGAGCGGACCCGCGAGATCGGCCTGCTACGGGCCATCGGGTTGACCCGTCCACAACTGCGACGGATGATCCGGCTGGAGTCGGTCGCCATCGCGGTGCTGGGCTCGGTGCTCGGCGTCGGCATGGGGATCGTCTTCGGCACCGCGATCCAACGGGCCTTGGCCAATGAGGGCTTGGAGCTGGTCTATCCCGCCGGACAGATCGTGGCGTTCCTCGGCGCCGCCGCCCTCATCGGGGTCGCGGCCGCAGCCTGGCCGGCCTGGCGGGCCGGCCGGCTGCAGGTGCTCACCGCCATCGCCACCGAGTGACCGGTCGCGCAGTCGCCGCTGGGGCGGTCTCGCGTCGTAGGCTCGATACATGACGAGCGCGCGAGCCCTACGGGTGCCCCAGCACGGCAGCACGAACGTCCTGCGGGTCGACTCGATCGAGGTGCCCGCACCGGGCCCGGGTGAGGTGCGGGTGCGGGTCGAGGCGAGCGGCGTGAACTTCATCGACGTCTACCAACGCACCGGTATCTATCCGATCCCGACACCGTTCACGCTCGGCTTCGAAGGCGCCGGCGTCGTTGAATCGGTCGGCAGCGGAGTCGAACTCGACCCGGGCATCCGGGTGGCCTGGGCGATGCGGCCGGGCAGCGCGGCGGAGTTGGTCGTGCTGCCCGCCACGGCCGTCGTCAAGGTGCCCGACGGGGTCACCGGGGTCCAGGCCGCCGCCGCGATGCTCCAGGGGATGACTGCGCACTTCCTCGTCAACTCCACGTATGCCGTGCAGCCCGGCGACACGGTGCTCGTGCACGCCGCCGCCGGCGGCGTCGGCCAATGGCTCGTGCAGTTGTGCGCCCGCAAGGACGCGACGGTCATCGCTACTGCCGGCTCTCCCGAGAAACTCAACCTGGCCCGCGAACTCGGCGCGGCGCACACCGTCGACTACTCGCAGTTCACCGGGGAGCGGGCCACCGACGAGTTGGCCAAAGCGGTGCGCGACGCCACCCGGGGGGTGGGCGTGCACGTGGCCTACGACGGGGTCGGCATGGCGACCTTCGACGCCTCGCTGGCCTCGCTGCGCCGGCGCGGCATGCTCGTACTCTTCGGCGGCGCGAGCGGGCAGGTGCCGCCCTTCGACCTGCAGCGGCTCAACGCGGCCGGTTCGATCTACGTGACCCGGCCATCCCTGGCCCACTACGTCGGTGAGCGCGACGAGTTGCTGTGGCGGGCCCGTGAGGTCTTCGCCGCGCTGCGCAACGGTGCGGTGCGGATGCAGATCGGCGGGCAATGGCCGCTGGAGGAGGCGGCCGCGGCATACGAGATGCTCGAAAGCCGGCGCAGCACAGGCAAGCTCGTGCTCACCATCGGCGAGACCCCGACCTGAAAGGACGAGCCCACGATGAGTGCCATCCTGCGGGTCGTACGCGAGGGCGCGACGACGACGATCACCTTGACCCGCCCCGAGAAGCGCAACGCCCTGTCGGCGGCAACGATGACCGACCTCACCGCAGCGCTCGGCGCGGCCGGCGACAGCGACTCGCTGGCCGTCGTGCTCGCCGCCGAGGGGCCGGTCTTCTCCGCGGGCCACAACTTCGGCGACCTCGCCGGCGCCGACCTGCGGGCCGCGCGTGAGCTGTTCCTGCAGTGCACCCGGATGATGGACGTCGTGCAGGGCATCCCGCAGCCGGTCATCGCCAAAGTGCACGCGCTGGCCACCGCAGCCGGCTGCCAACTCGTCGCCTCGTGCGACCTGGCCATCGCCGCGGACACGGCCGGTTTCGCCCTGCCCGGCGGCAAGGGCGGCTTCTTCTGCCACACCCCGCTCGTCGCGGTGGCCCGCAACATCGGGCGCAAGCGGGCGCTGGAGCTGGCCCTCTCCGGAGACGTCATCGACGCCGCAACCGCAGCCGACTGGGGCTTGATCAACCGGTGTGTCCCGGCGGCCGAATTGGACTCTGCCGTCGCCGATCTCGTCGCCCGAGTCACCCGCGGCAGCGCCTACGGTCGATCGTTGGGGAAGCAGACCTTCTACGCCCAGGTGGGTCTGGAACAGCGACAGGCCTACGACCTGGCCGTCGAGGTGATGGCCGCCGCGGCGCTCACCGACGACGCCCAGGAGGGCATCGCGGCATTTCTCGGGAAGCGCCCCGCGGCATACACCTCCACGCCGTAGGCGCATTCGGG
>RRZU011635437.1_pt1 | contig 17850 bp, 12 predicted proteins | sample 2165561 | NCBI WGS metagenome assembly RRZU01 (sample SAMN10456909, study PRJNA506462) | wastewater metagenome | isolation source: wastewater sludge | place: USA: Moscow, Idaho | reverse complement strand
CCAAGCCGACCCGCTCTGCCAGTTGATCGAACATTACGGCGGCACCGCCATTCGCTGCCCGGCCCTGCTGATCCGCGAACCGCGCGACTGGGCGCCGGCGCTCGCCATTTTCGACCGGCTGGCGGACTACCATCTGGCGATCTTCACCAGCGTCAACGCGGTGGAGCGGGCGTCGCCTCTCATCCAAAAGCGCGGCGGCATCCCGCCCACCCTGGAAATCGCCGCCATCGGCAAGGCCACCGCCCGCGCGCTGGCCGGATCGGGCATCGGCCGCTGCTTGCAACCCGAGTCCGACTTCACCAGCGAGGGATTGCTGGCGCTGCCTCGCCTGCAAAGCGTCGCCGGACAAGCCATCGTCATCGTCCGGGGCGAAGGGGGACGCGCCCTGCTGGCCGATACCTTGACCGAGCGTGGCGCGCGGGTGGATCGCGCCGAAGTCTACCGGCGCGAACGGCCGACGGCGGATGTCGGCGTGCTGCTGGGCCGCTGGGCGCGCGGCGAAATCGGGGCGGCGGTGGCGACCAGCACCGAGAGCTTGCTGAATCTGTTTGATATGCTGGGCGGAGCCGGGCAAGATTACCTCCGCGACACGCCACTGATCGTGATCAGCGCCCGTACCCGCCAGACCGCCGCGGAATACGGTTGCCGCCGCATCCTGGTCGCCAGGGAAGCCAGCGACGACGCCATCGCCGCCGTACTGCTTGGCCTGACGGCGAATCTTTCTCCAGTTCAGTTCGGTAACGCGACATGACAGACAAAAAATCGGACAACGAGACGACCAAACCCGCTCCGGCTCCCGCCGCCGCGACCGTCCAGCCACCCAAATCAACCGACTTGGCCAAGCCGACCCCCGCGTCCGCGCCCCCTCCCAAGAGCGGCCGTGGCTTGGCGGGCTTCGCGCTCCTGATCGCCCTGGGCGCGGCGGGCGGCGGCGGCTATCTTTGGTACCGCCGGCAACAGGATCAGGCCACCCAGGCCGGCAAGCTGGAGCAGGCGATCAAGCAAGCCATCGCCCAGCGCGATCCCGAATTCCAGACCCTGAAAACGCAAGTGCAGCAGTTGCAAGGCTTCAAGGCTGCCATCGATCAGACCCGCGCCGAAAACCAGGATATCAAGGGCCAAATTCTCGGGGTGACCGGCGACGTGCAGCCCCTCAAAAACGCCATGGAACTCCAGAAGGGCGAAAACGAAATCCTGAAAGGCGAAATGAAGCTGTTAAAGGAAAGCCACGATACGCACAAAACGGCCATCCAGAAGCAAAAACAGGAACTCGACGGGCAATTGCAGGCACAGCAGGGGCGCCTGGACAAGCTGGACCAACAACTCAAGAACGTGAATTTGACCAGCAGCGGGTTGGCGGAGAGCCTGGAAACGCTCAAGGTCGCGGTGACCAAGGGCGGCGACGTGAACGCCTTCCCGCTGGCGGAAGTGGACTATTTGCTGCGATTGGCCGACACCAAATTAAAGCTGGAGCGCAACCTCCCCGCCGCCCGCTTGGCACTGGACACCGCCCAGCAGCGGCTGAAAGCCGTCGATGAAAGTTCCCTGGCCCCGGTGCAAACCATGCTCGGCGAGGTGATCGGCAGCTTGCGCGGCGTGCAACTGCCCGATTTCTCCGGCTTGGCGCACAAGCTGGTGGAAATGGAAAAACAAGTCGGCGCCCTGCCCGTCAAGATCGACTCCGGCGTGCCGGACATCAAGAATCGGGTCAAGCCGACCGCCGATGTCGCCGTCAGCGAAGATGCCGAACGAAGCTGGTGGGATCGGACCGGCGAAGCCGTCTGGGGCCAGTTCAAGGACATCGTGGTGATTCGCCGCGTGCGCAGCGATGCGCCGCCGCTGATCGCCATGGAAGAAGAGTTTTTCCTGCGCCAGAATTTGCGGCTCGAACTGGAAAGCATGCGGATGGCGCTGCTGCGGGGCGATGCCCAGTCCTATCAGGATTCGCACGATCTGGTCGACAATTGGCTGAACACCTATTTCGACCCGCAGGACTCGCGCGTGGCCGCCTTCCAAAATGAATTGAAGGCGTTGCGCGCCGTCCAATTCAACGCTTACATCCCGGACCTGACCGGCCTCAACCAAGCCTTTCAAGAGGCGATGGCTCGCCGGCAGCCGATCCGCGCCGTGCAAAAAGCGGCGGGGACAACCGCCGAACAGCCGGCGACCGGCAGGGAGACCCGCCCATGAGGTTGCTCGCCGGCATTATTCTGACTCTCTTCGCCTCGGTCTGGCTGGCCCTGAGCCTCAAGCAAGACCCCGGTTACGCCATGTTCAGCATCGGCGAATGGACCGTCGAGACCAGCTTCGCGTTCTTGCTGCTCTTCCTCGCCTCGCTGTTCGTCGCGTTCTATTTCCTGGTCAGGCTGGCGATCCGGCTGTGGCGGACGCCGGCCCAAACCTTGGCGGCCAACAGGCGGCGCCTGCAAAAAAGAGCGCGGCGGCTGTTCAACCTCGGTAGCCGGCAGATGGCGGCCGGCCAGTGGGAAGCGGCCGAGAAAACCCTGCTCAAGGGCGCGGAGCACAGCGAGACGCCCGCCTTGCGCTATCTGAGTGCGGCGCGGGCCACCCACCACCTCGGCGACGTGAAGTGGCGCCGCGACTTGCACCTGCGCAAGGCCGAGGATTCGCCCGACGCCGACAAGCTGGCGGTGCAACTGGCGCGGGCGGAGTTTTTGCTGGACGATCAGCAGGCCGAGCAGGCCCGACCGATCCTGGAAGCGTTGCTCGCCCTCAACCCCCGCCATCCCGGTGTGCTGCAATGGCTGGCCAAGACCTACCAGCAGACCAGGGCGTGGGAACCGCTTCAGAAGCTGTTGCCGGAACTGCAAAAACACAAAGTTTTCGGCCCCGAACCGTTCGCCGAGCTGCAAAGGGAGACTTACCAGGCGCTGCTGGAAATGGCCGCCGCCGGCGGTTCGCTGGACAAGCTGCGGGGACTGTGGAAGCAAGCTCCAGCGGTACTGCGGGAGAAAGATGAGGAATTTTTGATCGCTTACGCGACCTCGCTATGCGACTACGGCGCCATCGACGACGCCGAGGCGCTGCTGCGCGAGGCCATCGCCCGGCGCTGGAGCGTCAAACTGGTGGTCGGTTACGGGATGCTGGAACGCGGCAACGCCGCCGCGCAACTGGCCACCGCCGAAAGCTGGCTGGTCCAGCACGGGGACGATCCGCATCTGCTGCTGACGCTGGGCCGGCTGGCCAAACGCTGCCAGCAGCACGCCAAGGCGCGCAACTACCTGGAGCGCAGCATCCAGTTGATGCCCACGCCGGACGCCTATCAGGAGCTGGGCGAGTTGCTGGAAGCCCAGCACGAGCTGACCAACGCCAGCCAGTGCTTCCACGCCGGACTGCGGCTGCTGGTCGGCAAACCGCAGGAAAAACAGGGCGCGATGTTGCCCGCCACCGAAACGGCGCAGCAGTTGAAAGGACCGGCTCCGTCGCCCGCGCCGGCGACTTGAAATCGAGCCTTTCCACCCTTCGGGCGGCACAGCGGACGTGCCGCTATGCCCGATCTCGGGGCTCATCCCCACGTTCAGCGGGGCGCGAACTCGAAAGAATCGTAATACAGTCGCTCTTCCGGCAACCCTCGGGCGGCGAAAGCGGGCTTGGCGGCTCGGATCATCGGCGGGGGGCCGCTCATGTAAACCTCGTGACCGCTCAAATCGGGATAATCGGCGGCGACCGCTTCATGCACCCAGCCGGTGCGGCCTCCCCAGCCATCCTCCGGCCGCGGCTCCGAGAGTACCGGCGTGTAGCGAAAATTCGGATGTTCCGCCTCCCACCGGCGCGGTAGTCCATCCAGATAGAGATCCACCTTCGCCCGCGCGCCCCAGTACAGATGCAGGGGCCGGCCCAGCCCGATATGGAAGGCGTGTTCCAAAATGCCCTTCAGTGGCGCGAAGCCGGTCCCTCCACCGATCAAAATAATCCGACGCGGCGAGTCTTCGCGCAGAAAAAACGTCCCCAGCGGCCCCTGAAACCGCAACAGCGCCTTCTCCTTCATCTTGTCGAACACGTAATCGGTAAAAAAGCCGCCCGGCACGCGCCGCACATGCAGTTCCAGCAGATCGTCGGCATGCGGCGGATTGGCCAGGGAAAAGCTGCGCCGCCGACCGTCGGCCAGCAGGATATCCACATATTGGCCAGCCAAAAATTGCAGCCGCTCGACGCTCGGCAAGCGGAGATAAAGTCGCATCACGTCGGGCGCCAGCAGCTCCCGCCGCTCCACTCGGCAGGGCAGAATCTTGACCGCGATATCGCCGCCGGTCTTGATCTCGCGCGCCTCGATCACCAAATCGGACTGCGGCCGGGCCTGGCACAGCAACGCCTTGCCCTCCGCCTGTTCGCGCTCGCTGAGGCCGGGCGGCCTTTCGGCGGGATAAACGATCTCGCCCGCCAGGATTTTACCCATGCAGGAACCGCAGGTTCCGTTCCGGCAACCATAGGGCAACACCGCGCCCTTCTCGCGCAGGGCGGCATCCAAAACCGATTCGTTTTCTGTGACTTGAAACTCGTGACCGCTCGGTCGGAGCGCGACGTGATAAGGCATGATCGATTTATCCCTCGCTCGGCATCGATACCGGCAGTTTAGAAATGGATTTCGCCGACCGGTTCGCTGACATCACAAACCCAACTCCCCCCACAAGGCATCCACTCGCCGTTTGACCGTTTCGGTCATCGCCAGAGGCCGGCCCCATTCGCGCGTGGTCTCGCCCGGCCATTTGTTGGTGGCGTCGAAACCGATCTTGGAGCCGAGGCCGGAAACGGGCGAAGCGAAATCGAGATAATCGATCGGGGTGTTTTCGATCATGACCGTATCCCGCGCCGGGTCCATGCGCGTCGTCATGGCCCAGATGACATCCTTCCAGTCGCGGGCGTTCACCTCTTCGTCCACCACGATCACGAATTTGGTATACATGAACTGCCGCAGGAACGACCAGACGCCCAGCATCACCCGCTTGGCGTGTCCCGGATATTGCTTGCGCATGGCCACCACCGCCAGCCGGTAGGAGCAGCCCTCCGGGGGCAGATAGAAATCCGCGATTTCGGGAAATTGTTTCTGCAAAATCGGTACGAACACCTCGTTCAGCGCCACGCCGAGAATCGCCGGCTCGTCCGGCGGCCGGCCGGTATAGGTGCTGTGATAGATCGGGTTCTCGCGGTGAGTGATTCGCTCGACGGTGAACACCGGGAATCGATCCACTTCGTTGTAGTAGCCGGTGTGGTCGCCGAACGGCCCCTCCAGCGCGGTTTCGCCGGGCGCGATATGGCCTTCCAGCACGAATTCGGCCGAGGCCGGCACCTGCAAGTCGCTGCCCAGACATTGCGCCAGTTCCGTGCGCGACCCGCGCAGCAATCCGGCGAAGGCGTATTCTGACAAGCTGTCCGGCACCGGCGTCACCGCCGCGAGAATGGTGGCCGGATCGGCGCCCAGCGCCACGGCGACGGGGAACGGCTCGCCGGGCCGGGCCTGCTGCCAGTCGCGGAAATCCAGCGCCCCGCCGCGATGCGCCAGCCAGCGCATGATGACTTTATTGCGGCCGATGACCTGCTGGCGGTAGATGCCGAGATTCTGGCGCGGTTTGTTCGGCCCGCGCGTGACCACCAGCCCCCAAGTGATCAGCGGTCCGGCGTCCTCCGGCCAGCAGGTTTGAATCGGCAGGCGGGCCAGATCGACGGCTTCGCTTGCGATGACCCGCTCCTGGCACGGCGGCCGGCCGATTTTCTTCGGCGCCATGTCCAGCACCTTCTTGAAGACCGGCAACTTCTCCCAAGCGTCGCGCATCCCCTTGGGCGGCTCCGGCTCCTTGAGAAAGGCCAGCAGCCGGCCCACTTCGCGCAAGGCATCCACGTCGTCCGCGCCCATGCCCAACGCCACCCGGTGCGGTGTGCCGAACAGATTGCCCAGCACCGGAATCGCGTGGCCCTTGGGATGCTCGAACAGGATCGCCGGTCCGCCCGAGCGCAGCGCCCGGTCGCAAATCTCGGTCATTTCCAGGTTCGGATCGACCGCCAACCGCACCCGCTTCAGTTCGCCCAGCCGCTCCAGTTGGGCGATGAAATCGCGTAAATCCTTATAGTGCATTCTCGTATCTCGCAGGGTCGGGTCGAGGGCCGAATCGGGGGATCGACAGCGCAAACCGAACCGGCATTTTATTCGGGAGAATGCTAATGTTTGCGGGACGCCGGTTCGCGATTGTTCTTCTGTAGACCCAGTCGGTATTGGGAAATAGCATGGCCATGAAACAAAAATCGAGCAACGAGCCCAAAGCGGCGCGAACGGGTGCGTCGAAGCGCAACGCGGCGGCTGGACCGACCCCGGAAAGCGTCTCGGAATGCCCGCACATCGTCGGGCTGGGCGCATCGGCGGGCGGGCTGGAAGCGCTCCAGCAGTTTTTCAAGCACATGCCGTTCGATAGCGGGATGGCGTTCGTCGTGATCCAGCACCTTTCGCCGGACTACAAAAGCATGATGGTGGAACTGCTGTCGAAAACCACCAGCATGCCGGTCCACCGGGTCGTCAACGGCGTGCAAGTCGCGCCCAACCAAGTGTACCTGATTCCGCCCAAGACCCAGTTGACCCTGTTTCACGGCAAGCTCCTGCTCGGCGAGGTGGATCATAGCAAAGGGCTGGTGCTGCCGATCGACATCTTCTTCAAGTCCTTGGCCGAGGATCAAGGCGAGCGCGCGGTGGGCATCGTTCTGTCCGGCACCGGCAGCGACGGCACCCGTGGCGTTCGAGCCATCAAGGAAGCGGGCGGCATGGTGATGGTTCAGGAAGAAAACTCGGCCAAATTCAGCGGCATGCCCGGTAGCGCCATCGCCACCGGACTGGCCGATTTCATCTTGCCGCCCGAACTGATGCCCGAAGCCCTGCTCAAGTTCATCCGCCATCCCTACCTCAAGAGCCCGCCCGACCAGCCCGGCGGGCTGATCACCCAAGAGAACCAGCTCGACAACCTGCTCGGCCTGCTCCGCAAAGAAACCGGCGTCGATTTCAGCTTCTACAAGCCGAGCACCATCCTGCGCCGCATCGAGCGGCGGATGGGCATCGCCCAGTCGATCGCCGTCGAGGAGTACGTGCGCCATCTCAACCAGTCGCCGCAGGAAGTGAAGGCGCTTTACAAGGACCTGTTGATCAGCGTGACCAAATTCTTCCGCGACCCGGACGCTTTCGAGGTGCTGCGCAAGAAAGTTATCCCGGATATTTTCGCCCAAGCCAACGCCGATCAGCCGATCCGCATTTGGGTGGCCGGTTGCGCCACCGGCGAGGAAGCCTACTCGGTCGCCATGCTCTGCGCCGACCACCTCGAAGAGTCCAAGAAAACCGTGGACGTCAAGATCTTCGCCACCGATCTGGACAAGGAAGCCTTGGATTTCGCGGGACGGGGCGTTTATCCCGAAAGCATCGTGGTCGATCTGCCGGACGAAAAACTGCGCCGGTATTTTCTCAAGGAAGGCAACAGCTACTACATCCAGCGCCACATCCGCCAGATGGTGGTGTTCGCGGCCCACAACATTCTCTCCGACCCGCCCTTCGCCAAGATCAGCCTGGTGACCTGCCGCAACCTTCTGATTTACCTGCAACCGGTATTGCAGCAGCGGGTATTGACCTCGTTCGGCTTCGCCCTGTACCCGCGCGGCTACCTGTTCCTCGGCTCCAGCGAAACCATCGGCGATTTGAGCGGCACCTTCGAAACCGCCAGCTTGCGGCACAAGATTTTCCGGCATCGGGGCGAAAGCAAACCGGGGCTGTCGGAAGGGGTGGAACTGCTGCCCTTGCAAGAGCGCATGACCCGGCGGGTGGCGGATCAGCTCCTGCCTTTCCGACAGGGCCGGGGACCGAGCCGCGAGCAGTCGCTGGACCGGATCACCGAGAAGCTGCTGCGCGAACACCTCCCCGCCTGTCTGGTGATCGAGGAATCGGGCCAACTGATCTACACCTACGGCACGCCGGGCGATTTCCTCGCCCTGCCGGCCGGCCAAGCCACGCTCAACGCCTTCGAAATGCTGCCGCGCGCTCTGGCCCTAGTGCTGTCCAGCGCCATTCACAAAGCGCACAAAGACAACAAGGCGTTGACGTATCGCGGCATCCGCATCCGCGACCGCAGTCGCCTGCGCTCCATCGACATGACCGTGGAACCGTTCCGCGACGACAACGGCAGCGGGATGCTCTACCTAGTTTTTCTCGCCGACCCTCCCCTGGCGCCGACGGCCGCCGCCGAAGGGGAATCCCTGGATTTGGACAACAAGGTTTCTCAGCGCATCAACGACCTGGAGCGCGAACTGCAAATCAGCCGGGAAAACCTCCAGGCGACCATCGAGGAACTCGAAACCTCGAACGAGGAACTCCAGGCCACCAACGAAGAGCTGCTGGCCTCGAACGAAGAACTTCAGAGCACCAACGAGGAACTGCAATCGGTCAACGAGGAACTGTATACCGTCAACGCGGAGTATCAGAGCAAAATCAACGAGATGGCTGAGTTAAACAACGACATGAGCAACCTGCTGACCAGCACCGGCATCGGCAAGATCTTTCTCGACCGAGATTTGCGCATCCGCAAGTTCACCCAGCCCATCACCGAGGAAATCGATCTCCGCCAACACGACATCGGTCGGCCGGTGGCGGATTTCGCCCATCCGTTCCTGCAAACGATCCGCCGGGACGCCGAAACGATTCTCAAAACCCGCAACACCCTCCATCAACTGCTGAAAAGCGCCAGCGGCCGGTGGTACCTGCTGCGACTGGTGCCCTACTTGGGACAACAGGCCGAGATGAGCGGCGTGATCGCGGCGCTGGTGGAGGTCACCGCGCTCAAGGAAAGTCAACTGGCGGCCCGCAACGCCGAGCGGATTGCCAGCTCGGCCCTGAATTCTCTCGACAAGGGGGTTTGCGCGGTGGACGAACAGGGCCACATTATCCTGGCAAACGATGAGTTCCGTCGCCGGACCGGCTTTACCAAGGCACAGACCGGCAACACCCACTTTACCGACTGGCTAGCCAAGACCGAATCGAACCCACCAGACTGGCAACAGATTCGAAATGCTCCCCAACTCCCGGAAAATCTGATCCTTCTCGGGCCAAGCGGCAACCCCTGTCCCGTCCGGCTTCGGCGCCGCCCGGCCGGAGAAGCCCCGATCTGGATCGCCATCCTGGAAAGCTGACGGTTTCGGCCCGACGCCGCAAACGGCGCCAGCGATGAGGATCGCCGCCAATCCATGACGATGGCCTCCAGAGCGGGCTGTTTCAGGGCTTGACGTACCCGGCTCTCATGGAATATCGAGCTTCGGCAACTACACTTGCCTTACTTACGACAAGACGACAAGCTCGCGCAATCCGGTAGCTCGGTCGGCCCAGGATAGCGGCTCCGCCCCTGGCAGCGCCCGCGCCACTACCCCGCCACGCACTCCCTGGAGGCGAACATGACGTTTCTGCTCCGCATCGCGGCCGGCATCGACGCCCTCAACACGGCAATCGGCCGCTGGATGACGTGGCTGATCCTGTTCTGCACCTTGATCAGCGCCCTCACCGCCACCCTGCGCTACGCCTTCGACTGGGGTTCCAACGCCCTGCTGGAAGCGCAGTGGTTCATGTTCGGCCTGGTGTTCCTGTTCTGCTCGTCCTGGACCCTGCGCGACGGCGGCCACGTCCGCATCGACGTGCTGTCCTCCCGGCTATCGCCGAAAACTCGAGTCTGGATCGACATCGTGGGCGGTTTGCTGTTCCTGCTGCCGGTCTGCCTGTTGATCGCGGTGGATTCCTGGAATTTCTTCCTGATCGCCTACCGGACCAACGAGGGTTCGTCCAACCCCGGCGGACTGCTCTGGTGGCCGATCAAATTCGCGATTCCCGTGGCGTTCGCCCTGCTCAGCCTGCAAGGCTTGTCCGAGACCATCAAGAACATCGCGGCGCTGACCGGCCACCGGCCCCTCCCCGAGTTCACCGGAGGTCACTGCGATGGCTGAATTTTTGATCGCCAACATGGCGCCGGTCATGTTTTCGGCGCTGCTGGTGTTCCTGCTGATCGGCTACCCGGCGGCGTTCTCGCTGGCGGCGGTCGGCATGGCGTTCGGCCTGATCGGTATCCAACTGGGTCTGCTGACCCCGAATCTGCTGCAAGCGTTCCCGGATCGGGTGTTCGGGATCATGAAGAACGAAATCCTGCTGGCGATCCCGTTCTTCACCTTCATGGGGCTGGTGCTGGAGCGCAGCGGCATGGCCGAGGACCTGCTCGACACCATCGGCCAGTTGTTCGGCGCTGTCCGGGGCGGACTGGCCTACGCGGTGATCTTCGTCGGCGCCCTGCTGGCCGCCACCACCGGCGTGGTCGCCGCCTCGGTGATCGCGATGGGCCTGATCTCGCTGCCGATCATGCTGCGCTTCGGCTACGACCGGGCGCTCGCCGCCGGCGTGATCGCGGCATCCGGCACTCTGGCGCAGATCATTCCGCCCTCGCTGGTGCTGATCGTGATGGCCGACGTGCTCGGCCGCTCGGTCGGCGACATGTACAAGGGCGCGTTCATCCCCGGTTTCGTCCTGACCGGGCTGTACGTCGCTTGGGTTTTCCTGAACACCCTGTTCCGCCCGCACACCGTCCCGGCCCTGCCGCCGGAGGCCCGCACCCTGCGCGGCTGGGCGCTGGTCCAGCGGGTGGGGGTCGCGATGGTGCCGCCGCTGGTGCTGATCTTCCTGGTGCTGGGCAGCATCTTCATCGGCTGGGCCACGCCCACCGAGGGCGGCGCGCTGGGCGGGGTCGGCGCCATGCTGCTGGCCTTGGGCAAAGGCAAGCTGAACCGCAAGATGCTGGTCGAAGCGATGCACGCCACCGCCAAGATCACCAGTTTCGTGATCTTCATCCTGATCGGCGCCAGCGTGTTCAGCCTGGTGTTCCGGGGCGTCAACGGCGACCTGTGGGTGGAACACCTGTTGCTCGATCTGCCCGGCGGCCAGTTGGGCTTTCTGATCGTGGTGAACGTCCTGGTGTTCCTGCTAGCGTTTTTCCTCGATTTCTTCGAGATCAGCTTCATCATCCTGCCGCTGCTGGCGCCGGTGGCGGACAAGCTGGGCATCGACCTGATCTGGTTCGGCGTGTTGCTCGGCGTGAACATGCAAACCTCGTTCATGCACCCGCCGTTCGGCTTCGCCCTGTTCTATCTGCGCAGCGTCGCCCCGCCGGAGGTGCGCACCACGGACATCTACTGGGGGGCGGTGCCGTTCGTGGTGATCCAGGTCATCATGGTGACGCTGATCATCGCGTTCCCGGCGCTGGTGACGGTCGGCCTCGACCGCCCGGCTCATTCCGGCGGACCGTCGCGGGTGCAAATGCGGGCCGCGCAGGATGATCGCGGCGGCACCGAAACCGGCTCGCAACCGGAAGATACCGCCGACCTGTTCAAGCAGATCGCGCCTAAGCCCCAGCAGCAGTAGATCGGGTCCGGGTTGCGGGATTGCGCCCGCTACCTGACCGTCGAATTGAACGGTAAACCAGATAGCTTCATCGTCGTATCGATCCTTTGTCCTCCAGCACTTTTTCATCGTCCAGGGGGCGCGGACGGGTAATGCCGGGGTCGTCGTGGCGAGCTAGCCTGTGCTTGGACACCGCTGAGAAACCGCCGCTGGCGTTGCGGCGCTGCCGGGCGCCGCAACGGGTCGATCCCACCTTCGCCGTCGATAAAACCGGATCCTACGAAGCGCGGTAGAGCGGGTTAGCGCAGCGTAACCCGCCGAATCCGGGATGCTCCCCGAAAGATGGGTTACGGACCGGCGCCCTACTTGGTCATACGTTTTTTTGATCGGGCGGCGAGCGGGATTGGGCGGGGTCAGTATTTTGGAGCCAGGCCAGCCTGTTTGCAGAGTTCGTTCGCGGTGATGCGATCAAACTGACGGTGGCGCTTGACCGGAATCGCCTTCTGACCGTCGGTGTAGATGGAGTGATTGGCCCCTTCGCGGAGCAGGCGGAATCCATTGGATTCGAGGTATTTCACCAGATCACGCCGGCTCACCGACAAGGTCGATCTCCACCGGAAGTTGCTCGATCAAGGCATTGCAAGAAGGTATCTCTTTGCCGAGATCGCGGTATGCCAGGACCATTTCGCGGAGCGCATCGCGCAGCATGGCCCTGCATTCATCGAGATCGGCACCCTCGGTGACCACCTCCGGCCACTCGACGAGCTGACCCATATAACCATCGGCTAGTCGGGTGTATTTGGCGGTGTAGCTACATAGCATGTCGTTCACCTCGCGTAACAGCGAAGTCGATATAACATGGCTGCTCGGCGGCTGCAACGTGTAAACCAAGTGGCAGAGCGTCGAACGGGGCTCTCGCAGGACCGAGCTATCACCTTACGGATCCCCGCCCCCTCTTCTTCGAGGGGTGAGGGGAGTTTTGCGTGGCAAGCGTCACTTCTTCGCCCGCAACTGCGCCTGCATGAAGTTCGCCAGCGCACCTTCGGGGAGCCCCATCCAGATGTCGGAAATCTGCTGGAAGGCGTGCAGGGAATCGTAGAGCTTCTTGAAATCCGGGTTCTTGCCGGATTCCTCGGCGTAGAGCTTTTGGGCCGACTCGTAGGCCGCCTTCAGCACATCGTCGGGATAGCGCCGCAACTGGGTGCCGTTTTGCACCAGCCGTTGGATGGCTTGGGGATTTTTGGCGTCGTAGGCGGCCATCATCCGCAGGTTGGCCTCGATGGCGGCGGTCTCGAACGCCGCCTGATAGGGCTTGGGCAGCTTCTCCCATTGCTCCTTGTTGACGTAGAAGCTGATCTGCGGGCCGGTTTCCCACCAGCCGGGATAGTAGTAGAACTTGGCGACCTTGTAGAAACCCAGCTTTTCGTCGTCGTAGGGGCCGACCCACTCGGCGGCGTCGATGGCGCCGCGCTCCAGCGCCGGATAAATCTCCCCGCCCGGCAGGGCTTGCGGCACCGCGCCCAGCGCCGAAAACACCTCGGCGCCGAATCCCGGAATCCGCATTTTCAGGCCTTTCAGGTCTTCCAGCGATTTGACTTCCTTGCGGAACCAGCCGCCCATCTGGGTTCCGGTGTTGCCGCCGGGGAAGTTGACGACGCTGTATTTGGCGAAAAACTCCCGGGTCAAAGCCAGACCGTCGCCGTAGTAATACCAGCCGTTCATCTGGCGGGCGTTCAGGCCGAACGGGATGGCGGTGTCGATGGAAAACGCCTTGTTCTTGCCGTGGAAGTAGTAGCCGCAGGTGTGGCAACACTCCACCGTGTTCTGCTGCACGGCGTCCAGCACCCCGAACGGCGGCACGATCTCGCCGCCGGCGAAGACGCGGATCTCGAACTTGCCTTCGGTCAGCTCCGCGAGCCGCTTGGCCAGCACCTCGGCCCCGCCGTAGATGGTGTCCAGGCTTTTGGGAAAGCTCGACGCCAGCCGCCATTTGATCACCGGAAGGCCCGGTCCCGAGGGCTGGGGCGCGGGCGGGGTTTGCGATTGAGGCGCGGGCGGGGTTTGCGATTGGGCGATGGCGGGTGCCGCCGCCGCGCCGGCGACGGTCGCCAAACCCAAACCGGCTTTCTTGATAAACTCGCGACGCTGCATGTTCTTCTCCTCGTGGTTGATTGGGACGATTTCCGGCAACTTAAACCTTGGCGGACTGTCACTAATACTTTATCAGAGCTTCGCGAGATTTCACCCGGATCGGGCAGAAGCTCTCGCGGCAAATGGCTTGTCGATCGCGGGGACGCTTCCCGTGCGGCACCGTTGCCGTTGCCCGTTCAGGTGACGTTTAAGGATCGTTCGCTAAGTTAGTGTAAACTCGCTAATACCCTGATGTGCCCGATGCGATTGATCGACCGCTCTCGACCACCGACCCACCACCCTCGACCCTTGCGGAGTCCGCCGTGACCCGAACCCTGTTTCTCGGCCTGGATGGCGCCACCTTCCATCTGCTCGACGACTTGACCCGCGACCGGCCGGGCCAAGGCATCGTGATGCCGTTCCTGAAGCGGTTCATGGAACAGGGCTTTCGCGCCCCGCTGCGCTCGACTCCGCACCCGCTCACCCCGCCGGCCTGGACCACGCTGGTCACCGGCCGCAATCCCGGCGAGCACGGCATCTACGACTTCATGCGGGTGGACGACAGCCAGCACGACGTGTTCTTCACGCTCTACGATTTTCGCGACATCCGCTGCGAAACCATCTGGAGCATCGCCGGCCGCCAGAATCGCAGCGTGGCCGCGCTCAACTTCCCGATGATGGCTCCGCCGCCGAAACTCAACGGCAGCCTGATCCCCGGTTTCACGCCTTGGCGGCATCTGCGCCGCAACATGACGCCGGATTCGCTGTACGAGCGCTTGCAGGCCATCCCCGGTTTTCATCCCAAGGAACTGGCCTGGGATTTCGAGCGGGAAAACGAAGTCGGCAACGACATGGAGGAGGCGTATCTGGCCGACTGGGTGCGCTACCACCTGCCGCGCGAAAAACTCTGGTTCGAGGTCGCCCGCAAACTTCTGATCGAGGATCGACCCGACTTGCTGGCGGTGCTGTTCGACGGGGTGGATAAAATCCAGCATCAGGCCTGGTATTACCTCGCCCCCGACCTGCAACCCGAGAATCCCAGTCCCTTTCACCGGCAGCTTCGCGAACTCTGCCTCAGTTACTTCCGCAATCTGGACGGCTATCTGGAGCAACTGATGGCCTTGGCCGGTCCGGACACGCAGGTTTTCATGGCTTCGGATCACGGTTTCCGGGACTCGGCCACGATCGTGCGCATCAACCGCTATCTGGCCGATCTTGGCCATCTGGTCTATCAGGAGCTGGACGGCACGGCGGCGGCGCAACGGCGCGAGGCCAGCCCCTTCGCCTATTTGAACTGGCAACAGACCGTCGCCTACTGCCCCACCCCCTCCAGCAACGGCATCATCATCCGGGTCGCGCAGGCCCCCGGCGAACCGGGCATAGCCCCCGGCGATTATCCCGCCTTTCGCGAGCGGCTGATCGCGCAACTGTACGAGCTGATCGACCCCGCGACTGGCCGGCCGGCGATCCGCGATATTCTGGTCCGCGAAGACGCCTTTCCCGGCCCAGCCACCGCCGGGGCGCCGGATCTGACGCTGGTGCTGGCCGATCACGGTTTCGTCTCGATCCGCAACGTGTCGCCGCCGGTGGGCCAGCGCCCGCGTCCGGTGGGCACCCACCACCCCGACGGCATCTTTCTCGCGGCGGGCCCTGGAGTTCGCTCCGGCGCGGCCGGCGAATTGTTCCCCATCGCCGACGTGGCCGCCACGCTGCTGCACAGCCTGGACCTGCCGATTCCGGAGAATTTCGACGGCCGGGTGGCGACCGCCAGCTTCACCGAGGATTGGCTCGGTCAAAACCCCGTCCGCCGGGGTTCCCCCACCCTCTCCGTCGGTGGCGGCGAACCGTCATCCGAAGCCATGCCGGACAGCGAAAAACAGAAAATTTTGGCGCAACTGGCGATGCTCGGCTATCTGGAGGAGTGATGCCCGTCGCCAACTTGGCCGGCATCGGCCTGCACTACCTGCAATTTCCCTGTCGGCTGGAGCACGCCCCGCCGCCGTGCGGCGATCTGGTGCTGATTCACGGTCTGGCCGCCAACCTGGGGTTTTGGCACCTGAGCATCGTTCGGGCGCTCAGCCAACTGTGCCGGCTGACCGCTTTCGATCTGCGCGGCCACGGCCGCAGCGACATCCCTGCCCAAGGCTATTCGCCGCTGTCGCTGGTCCACGATCTGGCGCGGCTGCTGGATTATCTCAAGCTGGAGCGCGTCCACCTGCTGGCCCACAGTTACGGCGGCGTGGTCGCGCTGCTGTTCGCCGTTCTGTTTCCCGAGCGCGTGACCAGCCTGATCGTGGCCGACACCCGCCTGCGCGCCGCGCAACCCCATCACCGCCTGCGCGACTGGCCGCACTGGCCGCACTGGCGCCCGCGCTTCGAGCAAGCCGGCATCGTCCTCGACGACGACGCCCCCGAAAGCGGCTATCAACTGCTGGTGGAAATGGCGCGCTCGCATCTGCACAACCCGGCCGCAGGCGATCATTTGCCCCAAGTGTTCGGCTTGGCCGGGGCCAAATCCCGGCGCGGCGGCACGGCTCACCGCTGGCTGCACTTGCAGGAATCGACCTCCATCCGGCACGAATATCTCGCTCACGACGGTCTGACGCCGGCTCGCTTGGCCACGCTGCGGCAACCCGTCTTGGGCGTGTATGGCGAACTCTCGGCGGCCGTTCCCAGCGGCTTGGCGCTGAGGCGGCTTTGCCCGAACTACCGGCTGCGACTGGTCCCGAACGCCGGCCATTTCTTCCCGCTCAGCAAACCGCGCCGGCTGTTGCGGCCGGCGTTGCGTTTTCTCGCCGCCCAAGCCAATCTTGCGCCAACCGCCACCGACCTCCCCGAACTCCACCATGACGACGCCGAACCCGACTCCATGCTGGCGAGCTTTTGAGCCGAGCCCGCCCGCCGGGCTGTCCCGCAACGATTTTCGCCTGATCGCGCCCAACGGCTTCGGCGACGGCCACAATTCCTATCCCCACTCGATGGCGTGGCACAAGGATCATCTGTATGTCGGCGTGACCCGCGCCAACATGTGCATGCTGAAAGCGTCCAAAATCCCCAAGCGGTTCCCGTTCTGGCCGGTGGAATGCCCAGACGATCTCTATGAGATCGACATGCGCGCCCGGATTTATCGTTACGACCCCAAAATGGGCGACTGGCGGGAGGTGTTTCGTTCCCCCATGATCGCGGGCTTGGACGGTTCTTCCATTCCGCGCGACATGGGTTATCGCGGCATGGCGATCTTTCAGGGCGAGTCCGACCCGGAACCGGCCCTGTACGTCTCCACCTACGCCTCGGCGCGCGGTCCCGGCGCACTGATTTTGCGCAGCCTCGACGGCGAGGAATTCGTTCCGGTCTCCAAACCGGGACTGGTGGAGTTGCCGACCAACTCCATCCGCACCCTGACGCCGTTCAAGGGACGGCTGTTCACCGCGCCGACCGGACGGGCCGGCGGCCAGCCCAACACCTCCGGCATCGCCGTGGTTTACGAAAGCCGCGATCCGCTCAAGGGCGAATGGCGCCCGGTCAACGAACCGGGCTTCGGCGACCCCGACAACGTGGTCGTGTTCGAGATGACCGCTTTCGGCGATCATCTCTACGCCGGCACCGGCAACATCCGGCAGGGCTACCAAGTCTGGCGCACCCGCGCCGAGGGCAATCCCCCCTATCGCTGGGAACTGGTCATCGGCAAGGGCGCCAACCGGGGCGTGTTCAACCAGATGGTGATGAGCTTCCAGGAGTTCAAGGGCGCGCTCTATATCGGCAGCGGCATTCAGAACGGCGGGATCGACCTGGCGAACAAAATCGGCCCCGCCGCGCCCGAATTGATCCGGTTTTACCCGGATGGGGACTGGCAAGTGGTGGTCGGCGCGCCGCGCGACTCCAAACCGGCAACCTCCGGCTATCTACCCGGCTTCGGTAACGCTTTCAACGGCTACTTCTGGCGGATGATGGCCCACGATGGCTGGCTCTATATGGGGACTTTCGACTGGAGCCTGATGCTGTATTTCGCCAACCAGCAGCTTTGGGCGGAACGCTTCCGCAGCATCGTCCATCGCGTCGGACTCGACAAGATCATGGAGCGGCAAGCCGGCGGCGATCTTTACCGCAGCTTCGACGGCGACAACTGGCTGCCGGTCACGACAGACGGTTTCGGCAACCGTTATAATTATGGTTTTCGAGTGCTGGTTTCGACCGAACACGGCCTGTTCGTCGGCGCCGCTAACCCTTTCGGTCCCCGCGTGGCGGTGCGAGATGGCGATGCTTGGGCTTACCAGGATAATCCGAAAGGTGGTTTGGAAATTTGGCTG
>RRZU010538034.1_pt1 | contig 17850 bp, 20 predicted proteins | sample 2165561 | NCBI WGS metagenome assembly RRZU01 (sample SAMN10456909, study PRJNA506462) | wastewater metagenome | isolation source: wastewater sludge | place: USA: Moscow, Idaho | reverse complement strand
GACCCTCCCTTTCCTCCGGACTTCTTCTTTACCAAGATTTCCAGAATTTTATTATTCTCTAGCCAAAACACATTCCCATGCAAAGCCACCGTACCATAGATACGCGGTATTACTGCACCATAGGTAGAAGTTTGTATAGTTAAGTCGCTGAGTCTAGGGCCTGTTACAGTAGGGCCTTTAGGTGGGTCAAGAAGACCCCCAGCCATCATGCCTAGCTGTGCGCCTAATGCTACACCAGCAAAACTACCAGCCGGACCTAGAAAAAATCCGGCTACTCCTCCTACTACTGCACCTACAATTTGTCCAGAAGAACTCATGTCAACTCTTTTACCCCATCGATGCCTACAATACGGGATAGCCACTCACTGCACACATCATGCTCACACCACATGCATCATACAGAGTAAGCATGGATAACCCCTGTACCTGTACATATCCCTACATGCTGAGGCTCTTTTCGCAACCGGAATAGGAGTATATCCCCTTCTTGAGGTATATCTTGTAAAGGTACACTTTCTAAATCTGGCTGTGAATTTAATGCTTTACGTAAGGCTCCATTATTAGGAGTCTCTCCGTAACCCTGTACATCTACAGGGTTAAGACCGACTCCTCTTGCCGCGTAGATGGCCACCCCTACGCAATCTAAACCCACCCCTGGCACCCTACCCTGATGCTGGAAAGGAGTGCCTAAGCACTCTCTAGCAGCTAGTACCATGTTATGAGCAATGCTCATCCTACTCTACCTACATGAGCATAAGTAGAGCCAGCGGGAATATACAGGAACCCACCAAAATTCACTACGTTCGACCCACCAACTCTATCCTTACATGCTTGTAGAGTCTTTCTACATCCTCTGATAGCGGTATAGTTATCTCCTACTTCTGGCATGTAATAGAAACTGTCAAATGTTCTAAACTCACCCGTATGGATGTACTCCTTTATCTCTAGTGGCTTCAACCCAGCATTAGCCCCTGACGTGAATTGGATAGTGCCCGCTCCGAATGTATCATCGGCCTCACCGCGAGTATCATCAATGAATGAACTAGCACTATTTACATGGGTTAGCGTACCCGTCACAGTACTTAGAGACAGGTCTGCCTTACACCCACCAAACTCCTGCCCACCAAATGTCTTTGGGCAGGCTGCACCATAGGTGTATCCAATAGTTTGATTAAGAGTATCAATTAGGCTTACACCACTGATCGTATATCGATCATCCATGAGTACAGCTTTTCCAAATATACCTGCTGTAACTGGTTCTTCATCCTCTACTGGAGTTGTCCAGTCTGTTGCAAATACATAACAACGTGCACCGTCAAAGATACCACTAGAAATACCAGGGCGATCAATACCAGCGATACCCGCAATACCCTCAATATCAATACTGGCTGGAGAAAAGTCACTGGTAGCGCTATACCCTGTGAACTGGTATCCAGAAGTACTAATATACGTATGACCAGAAATCGTCAGATTGTTGACGTAATCAGTAAGATAAATTGTTGAGCCAATAATAGGTACTATACGCATGCATAGTACTCTATAACGATAGTCAGCAACTGTAGTTTTCATGGGGCGATTAGCTCAATAATTTCAAGGTTGCAATCTCGTACATCAGAGGATAGTGATCCTACCTCAATTTTTGAATTGAACCGGAACGGTAAGTCAAAGTAACACCCTGCTGTGACAGACTCTCCAGTTTGAGGATTTAAGTTCAGTGTGCCTCCACTAACATAAGTACCATACCCTGAAGACGTGTTTATGTTTACGGTAATGGACACGCCAGGGTTGACACTGGTAATTACTCCGCGTTTCCCATTAATTTCTGTCATACCTACCACACCAGATATATGGGCTGACTCGGTTACAAAATAAGGTCCGCCAGTAGTACTGATTACTGCCTGAGATGCTTTAGTGATTCCAGTAATTGTACTTGTCTTGTTCATACCAAATGTAATAATACCTGTGGTTGTGCTTGCTGTCCAGGAATAATTCATAGCTACTGAATTAACGCCTACCAGTATAGAGCCAGCAATAGGCTTATATATCTTTCTATAAGGGAATCCGATAGAAAGAGGAGTACCAGCACTGCCGTAAGCCTTGGCTATTTGATAGGTTGTGTCTGTTAGTTTAACTGCTGTAAAGTCAAACGCTGTTGGAATACCAGTATAGTTATTTGTACTGTAGTCATCTACACACCTTACTCGAAACCCAGCATAAGTACCATAAGCTCTATGGTATAGGTCAAGTACTTGACCCGCTAAGTCATTACGAAGCATAGTAAAACTAATAGTGCCAGTACGGATAGGGTGAGGGTGTGTTAGCTTTCTGTACTCCACACCGCTTGCTGTAGTAGTGATCTCCACAGCATAACCGTCTACAAAACTAGCCCCCAGCCTAATATTGACAGGTAATCTCTCTTCTAGGAAAGCGCCCATTGATTAATCCTTATACGTATCTATGTGCCGCACTAATAAAGGAAGCTGCTTCCCTGGCACCTTGACCTGCGGCTCTGCGCACATCTTGAGCATTATTATTTCCATTAACATTTACAGTAATGTTATAAGTACGACCCCCACCACCTTGAGCCTTTACCCCTAAACGACCAGCACTATCCCTAGACAGTGGCATAACTGCTTCAGGTGCTTCTTCTGCAAATATTCCGCCACGGGCAAACTTATGGAGCTTCCCAAATGAGAATTCTACAGGAGATGTCTGAACTGTATTCACATACTGGTGCAGTGATGGAGAATCAGAGAACACGTTTCCTTTTGCACTATCGATATGGCTAGCAGCTAGGTTTGCGAAATCTCCAGAGCTAAAGCCGCCACCGCCCATGCCTAGCATCCCAAGTACACTGCTTACAATACCACCGAACCCGCCACTATTCTGGCTAACCTTAGCTAACATAGCCTTAGCTTCAATCTTGGCAATATCAAGGATAATAGACTTGGCAAAGTTTGCAAAATTTATCTTTCCAGTAGTCAGGAACTCATTTAAGGCATTATCTATTGCTGACGACATCACTGAGAACGAGTCTGCAGCTTGCTTAGCTGCATTGGTGGCATCGTCTGACCAGGTTTTGAAAGCTTCTTTCCACCCTGTTGAGTACTCACGAGCATACTCCGCTTCTTTCATGGCAATTTCAGATGCTTCAACAGCTTGTCTATCCCTTGCACCACTAAGACGATCAATATCAGCAGTTAGTGCCTTTATAAGGGTGCTCTCCTCGGAATATCCAGCATACCTAGCACTAGCTACTTCAGCTTCTAGACTAGCAATAGGCTTTTCAAATGTCTTCTTAGTAGCCCTGAAAGCGTCGAATCCAGCAGACTCTACTGGAGTAAGGTCTAACTTACCTCTTGTAGCTTCAAGGTCGTCGATAGCTTCACGTGTACGGGCCGCTTGTTCAACGATTAACTTAGTGACATTTTCAGATGACTTTTTTATTCTACCTAACTCTGCGGCTGAGGATTCTGCAGATCGCATAGCCTCATCGAACATGAACTTACGGTGAGCCGTCTTCAAATCCGTTAGCTTTTTCTGATACTGAATCCTTTGGTCCCCACTGGCAGAATCTGTTAATTTTGCTACTCTGGCAATACTATCAGAATACTCCTTTTCAATCTTTGGCCCCCATTCCTGATAGATTGCAGCTAAACTACTCTGATATGATTCTTCACTGATAAGGTGATTTTTATGGATAATATCTAGGGCTTTTATATTCTCTGCCTGTTCCTCTACCAAGGCCGCTATTGTAGATTTCTCTAGTTCACCAGTATAGTCCTTAACACGCGGAGTAGTCTTAGCGCCTCCACCCGTGGCGGCTTTTGGTTTGCGCTCATAGGATAGCGAAGTATCGGAGAAGAACGCTTGTCTGCGCGCTAACTCTATCTTAGTGGCTTCGCTCTCTGAAGTGCGAGGGTCTATAGGTAAGAGTTTTGATGCCGCCCGCCCCCTTTCAATCTCACTTTGGAGCGTCTTTTTACGTGCTGCTATCTGAGCCTCTGACCCATAGAACTTGCCCTCTCCTAGCTCTTTCTCAGCCAACTTTGCGTTTTCTATTCTTGCCTTGAGTACTTTATTACTCAGTTCTACTTCTTTATATGCATTCTCCTGCTTATCTTGGTACTCTTTACGCCTACCCTCCATTCCTGCTCTAATTGAATTAGACGCAGACTCTTCTAATTGAGAGTTAGCCTTTTTAGCCTCTTTTAACAGTGAATGGTAGGCATTAAAAGCCTGCTCGAACTGAGGGCTTGGATTAAAATTTATATCCTCTTTAGAGAACTCTGGGGCATTTAACCTAGCTTTGGCTGCAGACAGGTCACTTTGTATCTTTATATTGTTAGCCTTAGCACTGGCATACCCTAAGTTATCCATAGAGGCACTTGCGGCATCAGCAGCAGACTTGCCCTCTCTTAATAGCCTGATCCTCTCTGCTTGCAAACTATTAGACTGCGCTAAGGTAGCTAACCCAGAGGCCATTGAACTGTTTAGTCTTCCTTGAGCATCTGTTAAAGCTATAGATGAGTCAATAACTTTTCTCTGAGTATCGTCTAGCTCGCTCTGCTTCAGTGCTACTGTAGCTGCTATTACAGCTACAGCTCCTAAACCAATTGCTAGAGGCCCTGAAAGGGCTGCTCCTAGTGCACTTGCTAGTGGTACAGCAGTTCCTAATGCAGCGCTCATAGAGACAAACGGGGTAACAGCAGCAAGTACAATAGCACCAACAGTCTTCAGTACACTAAAGCTGGCATACCCAGCAATCACGACTCCTATTGCTGTTGCGTGCTCTTTAAGGAACAGTGTAAAGTTCGCTACAGCCTCTGCCATTGAAGTTAGCGCAGCTTTGAATTCAGAAGATTTAACTAGTTCAGAGATACTGTATATAATAGACTTAATCTGTGGCTGTACACTATTAAACACCTCTGTAAAGGTAAGCTCAATGTTAGATTTAAGGGTTTTTACCATTCCCTCAGTAGATTGGCTAATAACTGCCGATGCCTCGGACATAAACCCGAGTCCTTTAGATGAAAGCTCAATTTGGCTGAGCGTCTTTTCCATCTTCTCTAGGTCTGATAAGAGGATATTGGCAGCCTTAGCTCCACGCTCGTTAAACATATCCTCAAGGAATCTGGCCTTAGATTGACTAGTCATCGCGGATGTTACACGTGACAACTGCTTTAAATTCTCAGTGAATTTTTTAGTGCTGCCATCCGCATTAAAAATTTGTATCCCAAACTGTTCCAAGGCGTAAGCTGCTTTGTCAGTAGCTGGGCTAGACAACTCCTTTACCATATTTCTTACAGCAGTACCTGCAGCAGACCCTTCAATGCCTCTATTAGCTAGTGTAGCCAAAGCTGCTGATGTTTCTTCGAGTGATACCCCAAACACATTTGAGATGGAAGATGCCTGCTTCATTGCTTCCATCATTTCTTTAACAGATGTAGCAGACAACCTGGCAGCAGTAGCTAAAGTGTCACCGATATGAGATATGTCTGTAACACTTTTACCAAAGGTATGCATTATGGCGGTAGCCGATAATGCAGCATTGGCTAGGTCGGTTTCACCTACAGTAGCCAGCTTTAATACATCAGGCAGTGCAGCCATAGCCTCAGAGGTCGAAAGACCGGCCTGTGCTAGTACTCTTAAACCGCCCGCAGCTTCTGTAGGGGTAAACATAGCTCCCTGTACAGCTTGACTAAACTTATCCAGGGATACTGTTGCACCTTCTGTAATTGCTTTAATATACGTAAATTGATATTCAAGGTCTTTACCTGTAGTAAAGACTGACTTTAAACTGCTTGCTAGTGCTGCTGATGCTAGAAGGGGTACTAATGATCCATATGTGATCCACAAACCTCCCAGAGACCCTGCCAGACCCCTTGCTATAGCATGACCATCATTCGCTACTTTATTCCAATGTACTAAATGCTCTGCACTTTTCTGAGCGCTACCGCTGACTGCATCATATGACGTAGCCGTGTTCATTAAAGAGTCTCGTTGTGAGACAGGTTTTACTACTGGCTTGGTTGTACCTTGGACTACAGAAGAGTGCGTGAGCAGGGAATTAGTAACTTGGCTAGCTCCTACAGCCCCCATCAAAGAGTTATACTGCACTGCAGATTTTGCTATGGCAGGTATAGAGGCTGCTACCCTGCTATTTGATGCAGCGAGTAACATATTTGCATTAGTGAGCTTCTCCGCTGATTGTGCAGCAATCCCCATCAAGGAATTGTACTGGACCATAGAACGGCCCACGGCTGGAACAGACGAGGCTACTCTCGTATTCGAATCCGCAAGCAGGGTATTGGCTTTGGCTAGTTCTGCTACTGTAGTAGCTGCGGTCCCCATCAAGGAATTGTACTGGACCATAGAACGGCCCACGGCTGGAGCAGACGAGGCTACTTTCGTATTCGAGTCCGCAAGCAGTGTATTGACCTTGGCTAGTTCAGCTATAGAACTGGACGCATCTTTGGTAGAGTTCTTTAGCTTGTCTAGTTTACTTTTCTGTGCATCTACTACAGCCTCTAGTACTTTTATTTTCTGGCTAGCAGCTAAAGCCTCAGTACCTAACTGATTTAGTCCAGTACCTCCACCAGAAGGCGCACCTAAAGCAGACCTTAGTGCCCTATATCGAGTCTCTAGGGCTTCTAGGTCTGCTGCGGCTTTTACAGTATCAATTCTTAGGGTTAAGGTGGCTGCTGCGTCGGTACTCATCAATAAACTCCTAAGACTTTGACATTTGCGATAGTGCTGAAGATTCCATTATTCGTATTGCGCGAAAAACTTCTCTCTTCTTTTTCACCTTCATTAGAGACATTACCCACTCCACAGCCGTATAGTCTAATCCTGTGGGTCCACTATAGCCAACTCTCCATTGTGTACTTAACTGGCTAAACACCTGGAAAGGAACCCAGTTCTCAGGCCATACCTGGAAATCGGAAGTGTCAGTAACATCTTCTCTTAACAGGCCAATCGCTTTTAACTCATCATCTGACGGCCCAGGGTCATACATCCGGGCTGCCAGTTCTGTTAGTTTTTTTGCCCGCCCTCAAATAGACCCTTGTTATAACCCTCGAAGATTACACGGGAAGCTGCTGGGTAGTTATCCAAGAGTACATCAAGAGTGGTTGCATCATAAGGAACGTCTACCCCTTCCCATGTCTCGATTAGCTCTTGCAAAGCGTCTAGGTCAGTGCGTGCAGTGTCCCCTTCACCAAGAGAAGCAAAGAACTCTTTAAGGGCCTTACGTCCCTTATGCTTGAAAACAAATGTGATCGGAGATTCACCATCAGTAGTAGGAATATTAACTACCTGTTTGAATGTAGGGTTTGGTTGTAGAATAAACATGGTATCGCCTCATGTGATTAAACCGCCTCTGGTTATGCCACTGACCTGTCCGCGAGGCGGGTACGGACACGGCCAATGCCGTTGGTCAGTGGGTATTAAAGTTGCACGCTAAGTGCAACAAACATATTACGTAGAATAACGAATCGGCTCCGATGCGTAACTCAAACTGATCTGAGTCATCAGTGCCTCATTCTGAGCCATAGTAGGAACATCCAAAATAGACCAGTAAGCATTCGCCACCAGTTTAGACCCGTTGGCAAAGTCCATCTTAAGGGCATAAGGTGAACGAGCATCATCGGCTGCAGATACGTCAGCGTACCAGGAAAGAGTAGGGTCATCGTACACGTCAATAGTCATGGCCACAGCATCTTTAATAGTCGGAATCTGGCGCTTGACCGTATCAGTGATCGAAGTGATGTCTGCGAACTGCTGTGCCCCACCGGAAGCCGATACCCCTTTAACCTGAGACAGTTGCGACCATGCAGTAATCTTACGAAAAGTAGCAGGTACACCTGTGGTTGCTGGGTATTTAGTAGTATCACTAGTATCTACCCCTTCAAGGGTGAAGGCTGTAGTTCCAGTAACACCTTGGACACGACAAACTCGATGGTCCAGAAGACCCCAAGAAGAATTAATCAGGACGTAATCTCCGGCACTGAGAGAATGAGTAGCCGTGACAGATGCAGGGCTGGTATTGCTAATAGCAGTAATCGTTGTACCTGCAGAACCGAGTGCGGGGGAATAGGTTTTGGCGATGCTCATCGTTGAACCCGTAGTCAGTGTGATGCTCATGGTATATCTCCTATGATGGAACGCACATTATCGTGCTTACAGGCATTTTACGCTAATGGGTTATCTCTACCATACTATTTCCCGTCCATGTATAATAAGCTTGTACATAGACGGAAAATATAAACATGACCCCAGAAAAGCTACGGGAGGTGATGGACAGTAACCACCTAAACGTGAAAAAAACGGCAGACCTTCTTGGTGTTTCCAAGGGTGCCGTCTATCACTGGAGGAATGGGACTAGACCAATCTCTAAACTAACTTGGGATTGTCTTATACTAAAATTGCAGAAACAATCTTGTATTACTATTATTGGTGGTTATTGGGATATTTGAGTTACTGTAAGAAATAAAACGGCACAATCAGATCATGACTCGTCCACCCTCCACGGCTCTGCTTCTTACCCGGAGTAGGGCAATCTAAATCTACACCTGTGAGTTTCTGGTACTTTAGAAGCTCTCTCAGATAATTCAGTTTCGTTAAAGCGTCTCTAGTACCTTGCCCATCCTTAGCAAATAGTTGAAGTATAACCTCACCATAGCTAGCCGTATAAGGAGCAATATCAATACCTTGTCTTACGCTATCTGTAAAATCTACAATCACTCGAAGAAAGCAGGGTCCTACTGCATCTAAGTCTACTTTCACTGCGTTCTCGTAGAATACTTTAACTGTTGGATAGGTGGATACCCAAGCAGAATTTAGATAGGTTATGATGGCGTCCCTAGCTTGTACTTCAGTAGTCATACTCCTATACTCCTAAGAACTGCCAGTTCAGGCTTTCCGATATGTTTAAACCTGTTTCGTGTAAATAGTACACCACGAGCAGCTACACGATCAGCATTTGGGTTAACAGAGCGAAAATCAATTTGACCTAGTTCAATGTCCCAGGCATAGCTTGTGTCGTGTTTAGCCGAATTTGACAAATAAATAGATGTGCCAAGTGGTTGTGACTTAGCCGATAATAGTCTAGCTGATGCCTTGCTAAGTGCGTAGCCAATAGCATTCTCATCACCTTTTTGATAGGGGTCTACAATTCCAGCCTCTATCATAGCCCTGTTAATGAGTTTGGCCGGCCTCCACATATTAGTAGAAGTATTAAAGCTAACCTCCCACCCAGAAACAAAATCACCTGTATACTGTGGAGATTCATCTAGTACCCTATTCAAGGTTACTGTCGCTAGCCCTACAGCAGCTTCTTGGGCAGCTACCTTCACTGCCCCAAACCATGCATTCACTGTAGAATCAAAACTCTCAAGCCCTTCTAACATGGCAACTCCACGTTAATCCCTCGTCCTGTGTAGATAATACTCTCCATGTACCATCGGACATAGTGATTGTATCTGGTGGATCAGGGGTGATAGCTTTTAGTGTGATTATGGTATGGTCGCCTCTCTCATATGGCTCAGAGGACTTACTGAAGTACTCGAAATGCTCTGACCACTTCACTCTAAAGACTTTTACTGTGGACGAAGTATCAGTATAGGCATCTGTTATTGGACTATAAACCCTAGACTTAAATGTGGCATTTTCAAAGTTTGGCGATTCAATGATATTAGATAAGGAAATACGCAACCCTGATGTAGATATGTATGATTGCTTTACTAGATACCACACAGAGTTAAGACTGATGAGAGAGTTAGCGGGAGCGCTCTCTCCACCAGCTAAGAATATTTCATACTGTGGTGGGTATTTAGAGGAGTCCTCTGTATCAGGGAGATACTTGGAAAACACAAGTGCGGCATATGCGGTAGTGGCAGCGGTCCCGGCTAGCTCTGCTGCTATTGTAGTAAGACTGGCTATACCATCAGCCCCTTGAATAACATAGTTAATTCTGATGACAGAATCACGCCAATAGTCTGGTGCCCCATGTCCGATTAGATAAGTCTGCCCATGTATGGTTACAACTCGTCTCGCTGGAATGGTAACATCTGGACCAGTGCTGATTTGTCTTTTCTTAACGGCTACGCCGTCTATCTTAGAATAAGATAGAACCTCAAACTGACACTTGAATGTGGCAGAGCTATAGGCATCTGTAGCGGTCGTGTCATCAAACCGCATAGCCGCACTGTGTAGGTCCATTATTCGATAACCGGATCAGTGCTAGGTGTAATCACAGCAAAATAGGACTTTGATTGTGATACTGTCGTGGTAGTGGTTATGGCTGCGAACGCGGCCAGTAGTCGGCTCCTAGCCTTTTCATACTGAGCTAGTACCTGTGCTACTACATCTTTATAGGGATTATCAAATCGACTTACCTGAGCCTTACCGTCAGATAACTGCTTAGCTGCAAACAGTGGCATAGCTGCGGTAAGTTGCTTGGCAACGCAATAGGTTGCGAAAAGGTTACAAGCAGTAATGAATCGCGTCTCTGCTGCAGTAGGGGTAGGAAGTGCAGATTTAGTAGTATACGTGGTTTCCAAGTCTAGGCTAATTTCCTCAAACTCTTGGGTGAGAGAATCACTATAAACATCTAACGATAATACGGAGTCTTTTATATCGTCAAGGCTTACGCCAAGGGCTGCTCGTATATCATTATAGGTAGTGTAAGTAGTTATCATCTGGAACTCCTTTTCCGTATTTTACCATGTAATGTTCCGGTTAGTTTATATTGACAGGACGACCTTGTGTTGTTAATATAACAACTTTAATGGAGGTTGAAATGAAAACTGAAAAAATATTTACCTTTCGCATTCCTACTACTTTGCTTGAAGCAGGGCATGTACTGGCGGAGTCACAAGACCTTACCTTGGCGCAGTTGATGCGTCGCTTGTTACATGAAGCTGTGCTGAAAGCAGGTCAACAGCCATGACTTTTTCTAAAAGAGTAATGATCGAGGCATTGTCATTTTCAGAGCTTCCAGACTATAGGTTCATGGGTGTGTACTATATCCAGAACCTTGTCACCAACAGGTTCTATATAGGGTCTAGTGCTGATGTCTATAGTAGGATCAAGTCTCACTTGAATATGTTGCAGCGTGGAATCCATAGCAATATACACTTACAAAGGTCTTACAACAAGCACGGTCAGGGTAAGTTTGCTTGGGGTGTTTGTGAGGAGGTTTTCGACATCGATCAGTTATTGGTAGTGGAGCAGACATGGATTGATGTCATGGGAGATTACAATATTTGTACCGAGGCTGGGAGTACTAGAGGTTATAAGGCTACGGAAGAGACCAGGGCTAAATTAAAGATACTGAATAGTGGAAGTAATAACCCCATGTACGGTACTAAGCGGCCTGAGGTAGGAGAAATATTCCGTAAACTTCACACTGGAAAGGTCCTGTCTGAGGAGCACAAGCGTAAATGTAGCGAGGCCCTTAAAGGCAAACGCGGACCTTGGGATAATCCAGAAAACGTAGCTAAGATAATCGAAGCCGCGAGAGCTTCCAATACCGGAAGAAAGCACTCTGATGAGACTCGTGCTAAGGTTTCTGCTGCGGGTATGGGACGTGTGGTTTCTGAAGAGACTCGGGAGAAGATAAGGGTTAAGTCAACAGGTAGAGTTCATAGTGATGATACAAAGGCTAAACTCAGTGAAATGAAAAGAGGTAAGACCTTGAACTTATCTGATGAAGAGAGGGCTAATAGATCAGCAAGGGCTAAGCTAATACGCAGTAAAATGACTGATGAACAAAAAGCGGCCCTAGTCCAGAAGATGTTAGAAACAAAACGTCTTAAAGCCAGTATTAAGAACTAAATTAAAAACCCGGACATGTCCGGGTTTTTAGTATTATTTGTTACAGAATCAGATTAAGTCTATGGAATGCACGGTCATAGAACCTATTTGCGCACGCTCCGAAGTCTACACGAAACTTTGTTGACCTGCGAGTAACAAAGTTCTCAACTGACGAATAAGACGCGGTACTGGACTCATGCAGAACAATAGCGTTCGGCTTGGAAATACCAAGAATAGTATTAACAGGCCAGCTAGTATCCGTGACAATGTAGATAGGAAGATTAGAGGGCCACAGCGGGTCCATGACCGTCTCAATAACATCCATACGCTGACTATTCTGGTTATCCGTAGTAATAGTCGGACGGCCAGTACGATTCTGGATAGCCAGGGCACCATCAATGTCCGTGATTACATGAGTAATCGGAGAACGCTTACTGTACTTGGCAACCCACTTGATCCACGCTTTTTGAGTCAGGACACCAGCAGCACCAATGGCACTGTCAATGGTCACTGCCTTTTCAACCTGTTCACCTGACAGGGCAGCCATACCAAGGTCCGCGTCACCAGCCATCATAGACAGCAGCCAACCATCTGCACGTTCAGCGATGTCATACGTAGCCATAATGGACATACACTTTTGCACTTCCGCGAAACCGAAGTAATCCATTGCCTGATCACTGATTTCCAGACCCGAAGCAAAGATCGGGATTGTGCCGGATGTTTCACCAACAGTCAGCAAACCGATAGACGTAGGTTCTGCCAACTGTGCGACAGGCTTAGCTCGGCTATTTCGTGCAGGGTCATAATTGAATACCGGCTTTTCGTAGCGATTACCGCTGACGCTTTGAGTGAAAGCGACCAGATTCATGAACTGTGCCAGAGCACCCGAGCGGTCTTCATAGAGGTCATTCTGCACCCCTGCCAAAATGGCTGCCGGAGCTACAAAACGAGAGATACCCGTATTACCTGGAGCAGTAGAGGCTGCGGACATGCCACTACAGTCATCCAGAATTGCCCGAATCTTGGCAGGCTTAATACCAGCTTTCAGGTCTGCAGTACGGTACAGGCCGCATTGAGCAAACAGTTGCTCACTCGCCGTTGGCATCCCTTGAGGAGTAGGGTATTTACTATCCAGGGCACCGACAAAACCTTGCTCGGATTTATACAGGCTCATGTCCAGAGTGATTTCGTGCTGGCCTGTGCCGTCTTGAATTGTTGCTTTAAATTCCATGCTGGCTCTCCTTAGAGCAGTTCAATAACAATGGCAGTGCCCACGGCACCAGTACCTACAGGTCCGAGTGAAACCACACGGGCTTTAAATGGAAGACCTTTTGCTGTAGCTTGCGTAGTAGCGCTGACCACCCGAAGAGTAGTGCTCAGAGTTTCTGCTACCTGTACTGCAGCCGGAGCAGCCGCATAGACAAACTCGCCAATAGCAATAGTTCCAGTACCTGGAGTGGCTTGCAGTCCATAGGCAGTAGCGTTGACATATCCCTTGGTCTGGACCCCGCCAAGTACATACCCATCGTATACACCAGTTTCTACACTGGTACACACACCTTCAATGGGATCAGCCGCTGAGAGCAAATTGTATTGAGAATCGCCTGTGAGTTTAACACCTTTACCTACATCAACATCAGTAAAGCGAGTATTAGAAGCATTAGCCCCAACCCTAGCTGTAATAATATTTTGCGGAAAAGAACCCGTAGTTGGTGAAATAAGAAACTTTGCCATGTTAATTTACCTTTATTTAGTCCCACGTACAGCATTAATCTGCGCCTGTGTCACATTAGTCATGACATAGGTATCATCCTTCTTTGGTGTATCAGTTGCAGACACTGCGGCTACTCCACCAATCGGAAATTGAGTTTGGAACAGTTCCGAGAACCGAACATGCTCTGCCAATACCTGTTCTGGAGTACTACTCAGTGTAACAGTAGGCGCTGCTTTAAGTGCCACTGCCATATTAGTTACAGACTTAACAGCGATGCTGAGCAACGGGTCAATAGTAGCTTTAAGAGAGTTAACTGATTCTTCCAGCTTGGCAACTTTAATCCCAGACTGCAAAAGTTCAGTATCTTTCTCTTTAATCTGCGACTTAAGAACCAAGACCACACTATCAACTACTGTCTCTGCCTGTGTAGTAACTACCGACTCCGCAACAGTTTCCGGCTTTACTGGATCAGTGGCTACATCAGTACTCGGTGTTTGCTCCTCTTGATCTGGTTTATCTTGAAGTGCATCAAGAGTCACACCAGATGCCAAGGCCGCAATATCTGCTTCTGTCAAAGCTTTCCTTGCCATACCTTCATCCTCGATTAAGTTGGACGTAGTGCCCAACAACTTAAATTTATTACTGTTGGAATTATCCATTGGTTTCGGTAATGACGCAAGGATTTTTTTACGTAGTCCACCAATTACGGCATCAAATGTGGTAACACCATCTGTCAGGCCAACATCCACAGCCGCCTGCCCGATAAACTCTTGCCCATCTGCCATTGTCTTGTCTGTGTACTCGTAAGTTCGCCCGCGCATCTTAGCTACATGGTCAACGAATACCTCGTAATTAGCGTCTGCAATCGCTTGAATTTGAGCTTCCGCTTCTTTTGTGAGAGGTTCATTAGGATCAGCTAGGGCCTTGTACTTTCCTGCTCTAATGACCGTGACCGTGATCCCTTCCATAGCATTCTGCTTGGAATATTCCCTAAACGTAGCTTTTACCCCAATACTGCCCACTACTGAGGCCTTACTAGAATAAACCTTGCCAGCGGCACACCCTAACCAATAAGCAGCGCTGCACATTGTATCTGCATAAGTAGTTACTGGTTTAACCTTAGTCGCTTCTCGAATCAAGGTAGCTGTATCGGCACATCCAGATACAGCCCCACCACCAGAATCTATATCCAACAGGATTTGTTTTACTTCAGGGTCACTTACTGCTGCCAGTACTGCGTCCCGAATCTCTGGATACCCTGTCAATCCGAACCATTCCAAACAAGGGCTGTCACTATTCACTAATGGTCCATGAATAGTAATAACAGCCAAACCATCTGAAACTTCTAAGAGTCTAGGGTCTTCTTCAGGGTCTTCTGTGTCATCTTCTTGTTGTGGGTAATCCCCAGCCAGAAGCTTCACTTCTGCTGCTAGTGCGGATTCATAGCTTGCCGTAGACCCCGCCCAGCATCGTTCTTCTTTAATATTCATTAAGTTCTCCATCCGGCGAGTCTATTATGGAAATTGGAATAGTAATCCATTAGTTCTTCTATATCTAATAAGTATGTCAACAAGTCCAAGATTTATACGGATTCATGAGGGCGGGGTACTATGCAGAAATTACCGGGCCAAACATCGGTGCGGGCAACGGCAGCGGCGTCGTTGTGTTATACACGACTCCTTTCCGCCATTGTGCATCTTGCCCTGCGCGGTCCCCATAGGTAACGACCCGAACACCAGAGCACGAGGCATGCGTAATGATCAATGCCGTGGCATCTGACCCATCGATAGCCACCGAACTTACTGATTTCTCAGCCCCTCCGTCATATACTCGGAACAAGCTGTTTGTTCCGTCACTGTAGTTTTCCTCCCCAGACTTTGCGGCGGCCAGAGCTTGACTGAATTTGACATTGGTATGTGTTGAGTCCGTGCTGGTCACAGACACCAAACGCGGGCCAGTGCCATCAATTCCAGGAAGTCCAAGCACATGCTGCGCGTAGGCCAGGGCAAATCGTCGTCCTACCTCTTTGTGCCCAGCAGTGCTCACGTGTATATCATCTGGAGATGCATTGCGCGGAACATCATGGGTGACAATCATGTGTGCGTTCAGGTACGAGAGACTGGTAATCTCGTCAATTCCTTCCAGCGTGATGGTGAGATCCGTTGCGCCGCTGGTGCGGTAAATAGTGAAAGTCGTTCCAACCGAATCAAAAATCCATGTCCAATACCCGGCCGAAAAATTCGCGAAAATCTCCGTAGCACCTGACGTCAGTTTGATGATCCCGGTCCCGACCGACCGAATGCGCACTCGGTATTTGTGTCCAGACTGCACCGCAGGAGTGTCGACACGAAAACCGAGGGCTGTTGTCCCATCTCCGATCATGCGGATCACGTTCCCTGAGAACGAAATGGTGTTGGTTGCGTTGGTTCCTAGCGCAGTCATGGACAGCGTACCGGATAGTGTAGTTACCGTACCAGGGGAGCCTTTGTCCTCTACGTCGCACATTGCTTGCCCTGCATGGCGGTGGTACGTAGCCGTTGCGCCAACATTACACGTAGATAACTGAGCGTACAAAATAGGCGCAGATGGGAAGTAACTGCGAATGTCATCCCACATCCGATGCAGGCACCCGGCGTACTGATTTTTGTACACCCCTGTGGTTAGAGACTCAGTAATTGCCGGACCACTCTCATGGCCGAACAATACAAAGACAGGACTCCTGCTTTCAATTTTCACATTGTCTGCGCGCGCATGCATCGCTCCGAACAGCGTCGTCATATCCTTTTGCTGTGCTGGCAAGCTCCACTGGTAAAATGTGGTGCTCCCAATCGCGCAGGGCACAAGAAGGGGAGTTATTCCAGTCAGTGCAGAAACGCACTTACCCATTGCAACCGGAAAACCGTATAACGGCGAAGGTGTAGCCCCACCTGGATTGTTATTTACCCATCCAGTTCCAATAGCCCCTGCAGGTTCTGAAGCAATTCGTATGTTTTCTGTTTTGTCATATAGAGCGACTTTCGCTGACGGCAGGCCAGAAGTGCCGTCAGATACTCCACGACCATCCGCATTGCTTTGTCCATGTATTACAAATACCTCATCCCATCTGTGATCAAAACGATTTGATGAAACAACCGACCACTCGTTTGTGCCAGTGCGTACTATTTCCTTGCTCCCGTATCTAGCAGGGATGAACAAGTCTCCGTGAATTGTTACTCCAGCGCCAGCGGCAAAAGCAGCACTCCCTACCCCTAGCCTACAAATACTGATAGAGTTACTACCAGCCCATCCTACTGTAGTGTCAGAATCAATTGTAATAACAATAGGAGTGGAAGAGTTACAGATGAGTACTTCACCTGTATCATTAATAGTTACAGACCTTGAAGCTGTAACAGTTACATTCATATCAGCTTGAATAACTCCTAGTGTATCAATGCTAGCAATAGATACACGTCTTCCCCCTGCTTCATAACCGATACTTCTCTTATCATCTGTCTCAACATTGAATTGAGGTTGTCCACGTACAAGTGCCATTATGATTTCCTAATGTTTGGGTCCTTACCTTGGCCCATATAGTTTATACCCCAACCAGCATACTGATTACTCTTTGCAGATTTTCCATGTATTGCTGACTCACCAAATCTTACCACAGACCCTAACAAACCTTTGAAATAAGCTGCTACATCAAAACTACTTTGCTTATTGTCTATGTACATGGATTACTCCAGATAATAAGATTTTACTAAAGCCTGTCTGCTTTCTTGTCTAGCTTATCCTCGATCTTATCAAGCTTTGCAAACAACGCCTTCACGCTTGATTCGAGGTCTTCTCTCTTAACGTAGTTTCCTGCTACCAGCAACTGCACTTCACTTAACTTAGAGGCAAGCTCTACATCTGCCTTCTGCAACTCCCTTAAACCTTCCCATACTACTTTAAGGATAAAGGCTAGAGCTGCTCCAAATCCACCAATTATTGCATTTATGATTGTTTGATCCATTATAGCTTCTAGTATTTTCATTGGTTATTATATAAGAGCTAATTCTACTCATACTGACCACTTATAGGATCAGACTCAGCCTTCCTATTCTGACCACGGCCTGTAGTAGGTGTGGTCGGTGCTAAGTTTTGATTTAATGTGCTCCCGCTATTTGTCGGATTACTGGTTGAAACCTGGGCATTAGGCTGCTTAAACATCGTACCTGAAAGGGGTTTCATACCAGGAGGGGCAAGTGAACCTGTTAGTTGCAGGCACGCTTCATCATCGGAAATCAACCCTAAGCTCAATTGTTCTAAGACAATCATCTGCTTAGTTTGTTTAAATG
>RRZU011850212.1_pt1 | contig 17852 bp, 16 predicted proteins | sample 2165561 | NCBI WGS metagenome assembly RRZU01 (sample SAMN10456909, study PRJNA506462) | wastewater metagenome | isolation source: wastewater sludge | place: USA: Moscow, Idaho | reverse complement strand
GCCGATGCGGTGCTGACTTTTGCCGGACTGGCAGGCATGTGCCGCTGACGGCGCTGCAATGCCCGCGCCATGGGGATAGAATGCGCGCTGATCTTTGCCTGTCATGGCCTGACTGACCCATGTTCCGAGCCTTGCCTGCCGCGCAGCGTCGCGCGGCGCGCGCGCATCTGCGTGCGGGTGGTGTACTGGCCTACGCTACCGAATCCTGTTTTGGCCTTGGCTGCCTGCCGGGCAACGCGCGCGGCCTGCGCACCATCCTGCGCCTGAAGGGGCGTCCCAACCACAAGGGCATGATCGTGGTCGGACGGCGCTTTGTCGACCTGCGCCGGCTGGTCCGGCCAGTGGATGCTGCCGGGCAGGCCCGGCTGATGGCCCGCTGGCCGGGGCCGACCACCTTCCTGCTGCCGGCCGACCGGCGGGTACTGCCGCTGTTGCGCGGCCGGCACCGCACGCTGGCCGTACGCGTGTCGGCGCACCGCGGGGTGGCCATGCTGACCCGCGACCTCGGGCCGCTGGTGTCGACTTCGGCCAACTTTGCCGGCAAGGTGTCGCTCAAGAATGCCGCTGCCTGCCGGCGTACTTTCGGGCAGGAAGTCATGGTCCTGCCAGGCCGGACCGGCCGGGCCAGACGGCCGTCGGCCATCATCGATTTTGCCAGCGGGCGCGTGTTGCGCTAGATTGCCCGCGCCGCTTTGTTTGCGTATGTCTTATTGAACCCAAGGTACTGTCGTGGAAGCCACTCAATCCCTGTCGGTCGTCCAGCTGATTCTGGACGCCAGTCTCCCGGTCCAGCTCATCATGGCACTGCTGGTCGCCATGTCGGTCCTGTCGTGGACGCGCATCCTCACCAAGGCGGTGGAAGTCCGGACCGCGCGTCGTCACACCGAGGATTTTGAACGGGCCTTCTGGAGCGGCACCGATCTCAACCACATCTACCAGCAGGTGTCGGCCAAGCCTGACGGCATCGGCATGGAAAAGATCTTCCAGTCCGGCTTTGCCGAATTCCTCAAGCTGCGCCGTCAGCCCGGTGGCGAGCTGTCCGACATCATGGACGGCACCCGCCGCGCCATGAAGGCCGCTGCCCAGCGCGAGCTGGACGATCTGGATCGTCACACCTCGTTCCTGGCCACTGTCGGCTCGGTCAGTCCGTACATCGGCCTTTTCGGCACCGTGTGGGGCATCATGCATGCCTTCATCGGCCTGGGTAATGCCGGCAACGCCACGCTGGCGACCGTGGCACCGGGCATTGCCGAAGCGCTGATCGCCACCGCGATCGGCCTGTTTGCCGCCATTCCGGCAGTGGTGGCGTACAATCGTTTTGCCTACGACATCGACCGTTTTGCCACCCGCTTCGACACCTTCATGGAGGAGTTTTCCAACATCCTCCAGCGTCAGGCGGCCAAGTAAGCGCGCCGTTCAGCGTTGAAGAAAAACCGGGCCGTCAGCGGCCCGGTTTTTTCATGCCCGTTCTTCAGCCAAGGGCAAAGTCCGCGGCAAAGCGGGCGTGCAGGGCGGTGGTGTCGAAGAGCGGCAGCGACGTATCGCCGGCCGACACCAGCAGCGGGATTTCGGTACAGCCCAGCACCACGCCCTGGGCGCCGGCTGCGGCCAGCCGGCCGATGATGTCGAGGTAGGCCGTGCGCGAGGTCGGGCGGATGTCGCCGAGGCACAGTTCGTCGTAGATGATGCGGTGGACAGTGGCACGGTCGTCGGCCTCCGGCACCAGCACCCGGATGCCCCGGGCTTCCAGCCGGGCGCGGTAGAAGTCCTGCTCCATGGTGAAGCGGGTGCCCAGCAGGCCGACACAATCGAGGCCGGCAGCCCGGATGGCGGCGGCAGTGGCGTCGCCGATGTGCAGGAACGGCAGGTCCGTGGCCGCCTGCATGGCCGGGGCCACCTTGTGCATGGTGTTGGTACACAGTACGACGGCGTCGGCACCGGCTGCTTCCAGCTGGCGGCAGGCGCGGGCCAGCAGTGCGCCGGCAGCGTCCCAGTCACCGCAGGCCTGCAAGGCTTCCACTTCGGCAAAGTCCACGCTGACCAGCACCAGCCGGGCCGAGTGCAGGCCGCCCAGGGCCGCTTTGGCGTGTTCGTTGAGCAGACGGTAGTAGGTGGCAGTGGATTCCCAGCTCATGCCGCCGATCAGGCCGAGGGTTTTCATGCAGGCTCCAGAGGGCAAAGACGCCATCCTTGCCGGCTGGCGCCGGACTGGCAAGCCTTGCCGGCATGAAAAAGGCCGCCCGGACCGGGGCGGCCTGACGGCATGCGGGGGCATCAGCCCAGCTTGAGCGAGGTCCAGGTGCGGTTGAGGTCGCGGCGCGCCTTCATCGGCACTTCTTTCAGCAGGATCAGCTTCTGCCTGGCCGGGTCGGCCATGATCACCTTGTTGGCCTTGATGTCCGGCCTGAAGTACGGCGTGGCAGCGGTGTTCGGGTTGACCGCACCCATGATGTTCGATACGTCGGCCGCGTTCTTGCCGTCGAGCAGGAAGTTGACGAACTGGTTGGCCAGGTCCGGCCGCCTGGCACCCTTGAGGATCACCAGGCTGTCGAGGCCGAGGATGTTGCCTTCCTTTTGCAGGTTGTAGCCGATGGTGAACGGCCGTTTGGCCGCCCTGGCGTCGTGCATGGCCTGGAAGAAGTCGTTGGTGAAGCCGTGCACCAGCCAGATGTTGCCGACGGTCAGTTCCTTGATGTAGCTCTGGTTGTTGAACGCGGCCCAGTAGGGCTTGGCTTTCCTGATGACGTCGGCGGCGGCCTTGAGGTTGGCCGGCGAGAGGTCGTTGGGGTCCCGGCCGAGATACATCAGGGCGGCAGCCACCAGCTCGCGCTGGCTGTCCATCACCGTGACCTTGCCCTTCAGCCTGGCAAGGATCTGCGGGTCGAAGATGGCGGCCCAGCTGTCGGTGGGAATGCCGAGTTCCTTGATCTTCTGCTCGTTGTAACCGATGGCGGTGATGCTGGAGAGCAGCGGGGCGCCGACCTTGTTGCCCGGATCGAATTCGGCGTTGAGCCTGAGGTAGCCCGGATTGAGGTTCTTGAAATTGGGGATCTTCGCCTTGTCGAGCGGCTGGGTCTTGCCCTGCTTGATCAGGATGTCCATGGCGTAGGCGGTCGGGACCACCATGTCGTAGCCCGAGGCGCCGGCGACAAGCTTGGCCAGCATCTCCTCGTTGTCGCCGTAATAGTCTTCCTGGACGCTGCACTGGCAGAGGGCCTCGAAACGCTTGATGGTTTCCGGGGCGATTTCGTTGTTCCAGTTGAACACCCTGAGCACATCCTTCGCCATGACCGGGCCCGACAGGGCGGTGAGCGTGGCGATGAGAACGAGCTTGTTCATAGGGCAAAGATCCTCAAAAAAAGTTGGACGGAGAAAGGTCAGGGAGGCAAGGGAATTCCCGCAGGGTTACAGGTTGACGAGGTTGTCGCGGTGGATGAGCTCCGGCTCGCCGACATAGCCGAGCAGGCGTTCGATGTCGCGGGTCGGGTGGCGCATGATCATGCGGGCCTCGTCAGAGGAGTAGTTGGCCAGTCCGCGGGCCACTTCGCGGCCATCGCTGTTGACGCAGGCCACGGCGTCGCCGCGCAGGAATTCGCCTTCCACCGCGATGACGCCGATCGGCAGCAGGCTGGTGTGGCGGGCGGTGACGGCGCGGGCGGCCCCGTCGTCGAGTACCAGCCGGCCGGCCAGCCGCAGGTGGTCGGCCAGCCACTGCTTGCGTGCGGCCCAGCGGTCGTTCTGCGCCACCAGCTGGGTGCCGATGGCTTCGCCGTCCGCCAGCCGGGACAGCACGTTGGCTTCGCGGCCGCAGGCGATGACGGTGGTGGCGCCGCTGCGGGCGGCCCGCTTGGCGGCGAGGATCTTGGTCAGCATGCCGCCGGTGCCGACGCTGCTGCCGGCGCCGCCGGCCATGGCTTCCAGCTCCGGGTTGCCGGCGCAGGCTTCGTGGACGAACTCGGCATCTGGATGCTTGCGCGGATCGGCGGTATACAGCCCTTGCTGGTCGGTGAGGATCACCAGTGCGTCGGCCTCGATCAGGTTGGTCACCAGCGCGCCGAGGGTGTCGTTGTCGCCAAGCTTGATCTCGCTGGTCACCACGGTGTCGTTTTCGTTGATGATCGGCACCACGTTGAGCGACAGCAGGGTCAGCAGGGTGGTGCGGGCGTTGAGGTAGCGGGTGCGGTCGGCCATGTCCTCGTGGGTCAGCAACACCTGGGCGGTTTTCAGGTTGTGGGCGGTGAACACGCGCTCGTAGGCTTCGCACAGGCCCATCTGGCCGACGGCGGCAGCGGCCTGCTTTTCGTGCACGGCCGACGGTTTGGCGCTCCAGCCCAGGCGCTTGATGCCTTCGGCGATGGCACCGGAACTGACCAGCACCACTTCCTTGCCCCGGCGCATCAGGTCGGCGATTTCGGAGGCCCAGCGTTCCAGGGCGGCATGGTCGAGCCCGGCACCGTCGTTGGTGACAAGACTCGATCCGACTTTGACCACGATGCGGTGGGCGGAATGGATGACCGATTGCATTGGGACGACTCCAGCAAGACAAACGGCGGCGGAACGCGCCCGTCGCCGTTTCAGGAAGATTTGCCCCGGATTATCGCCGGGGGGTGGCAAGCGAGGGAAGGGCCTGTGGTCAGTTTTTGCCGCATACCGGACAGGCCGGGTCGCGAACCAGCCGCATGCGTCGCCATTCGCCGCTGCGGCCGTCCAGCAGCTGGAGCTGGCCGGCGGCCTGCGAGGGCAGGCCCAGCAGCAGTTTCAGGGCCTCCATGGCCTGGAGGGAGCCGATGACACCGACCAGCGGGGCGAACACACCGAACAGGGCGCACGGGCCGTCGCTGGTTTCGCCCTCGTCGGGGAACAGGCAGTGGTAGCAGCCGGTGTGCGGCGTGCGGTAGTCGAAGACGGCGAGCTGGCCGTCAAACCGTACGGCCGCACCGCTGACCAGCGGGACGCCGGCGGCGACACAGGCACGGTTGACGGCATGGCGGGTGGCAAAGTTGTCGCAGCAGTCGAGTACCACGTCGGCTTCGGCCACCAGGGCGGCCAGTCGCTGGCCTTCGACGCGTTCGGCCACGGCGCGCAGGCAGATGTCGGGGTTGAGGTCGCGCATGCGCCGGACGGCGGATTCGGCCTTGTTGTCACCCAGCCGGTCGCAGGCGTGGATGATCTGCCGTTGCAGGTTGGTCAGGTCGACGGTGTCGTCGTCGCAGATGGTAAGGGTGCCGACGCCGCTGGCGGCGAGGTAGAGTCCGGCCGGGCTGCCCAGTCCGCCGGCGCCGATCACCAGGGCGTGGCTGGACAGCAGTTTTTCCTGGCCGGCGATGTCGATGTCCGGCAGCAGGATGTGGCGGGAATAACGGATCAGCTGTTCATCGTGCATGATGGGCGGGCAGGTAGGGCGAACGGCCCATCCTACACCCGCCCTGGACGGGGTTACACCTCTTCGGTGGCAACCTTGCGGCTGAAACGGACTCCCAGCTGCTTGAGCTTGCGGTAAAGGTGGGTGCGTTCGAGACCGACCTTGAGGGCGACCCGGCTCATGTTGCCGTTTTCCAGCGCGATGTGGTACTCGAAATAGCGGCGCTCGATCTGTTCGCGCAGTTCACGCAGCGGCTGGTCAAAGTCGAATCCCAGCTCTTCCACCGGTTTTTCGACCCGGAACTGGCTCAGCACCCGGTTGACCTCGGGGGCGTCGATGGTGTCGTCGCCGATGGTCAGTGCCAGGCTCTTGATCAGGCTTTTGAGCTGCTCCAGGTTGCCCGGCCATTCGTACTGGCGCAGGGCATTGAGGGCCGCAGTGGTGAAGCGCTTGAGCGGTGCCTGGCGACTTTCCACCAGCTCGGCCAGGACCTGGTTGCTGAGGTCGGGGATGTCGTCGGCGTGTTCGCGCAGGGCCGGAACCGGCACGATCAGGCTGGCCAGTTCGGTCAGCAGGCGGTTGTCGTATTCCGGATCGGTCAGCAGTTCGGCCAGCGGGCGGCTGCAGGCCACCAGCACCCGGACGTTGTAGCGGTCCAGCTTGGACAGCATGAACAGCAGCCCCTGCTGCGCACGGCGTCCCAGGTGGGCGATGTCGCCCAGCCACAGCACGCCGTTGTTGGCCTTCTGCAGCAGTTCCAGCGGCGAATCGGCCAGCAGTTCCGGCTTGGTGAGTGCCACCCACGGCGTGTTCTTCTGGTGCAGGGCCCGGGCGACCAGCTCGAAGCCGACGCCGGCTTCGCCGGTCAGCAGCACCGGTGTCTTGAGCGTGGCCACACGCTCAAGGTCCTGCTTGAGTGTCTGCATCGGGCCGCTCTTGCCGAGCTTGGCCAGGTCCAGCGTGTGCGCGCCCTGCATGTCGCCGTACTTGAGCGCCCGCTGGATGGTGGACAGCAGCTTGGCCAGCGCGATCGGCTTTTCCAGGAAGTCGAACGCGCCGATGCGGGTGGCTTCGACGGCGGTATCGATGCTGGCATGGCCGGACATCATGATGACCGGCATGTTGAGCTGGCCCGATTTGGCCCACTCTTTCAGCAGGGTGACGCCGTCGCAGTCCGGCATCCAGATGTCCAGCAACACGGCGGCCGGACGGGTCTGGCTGCGCAGCTGCCGGGCGGCTTCGGCGTTTTCGGCCAGTGCCACGGTATAGCCTTCGTCAACCAGGATTTCCGACAACAGTTCACGGATACCGACTTCGTCATCGACGATCAGGATGTCACTGCTTCGCATTTTGTCTCCGAAAGCGGCAGGGTGACGCACAGACGCGCGCCGTGTGGTTCGAGGTTTTCGGCGTGCACCGTACCGCCATGTTCTTCGATGATTTTCTTGACCACAGCCAACCCCAGCCCGGTGCCCTTGGTCTTGCCGGTGACATAAGGCTCGAAGGCCCGCGCCAGCATTTCGGGCGGGAATCCGGGACCATTGTCAGACACAGCAAGAATGATGCCGTTGGCATGAAGTGCCGTGCTAATTTGTATCATTGCTCCCGGTACGTCAAGCGTCGCGTCCTGCGCGTTGACCACCAGATTGTGGATGACCTGCCGCAGGAGTGCGGCGTCGGCCACGATCGGCAGCGGGTGCGGACACAGCGCCAGCCGGACGGACGGATTGGATTCGTACAGCAGGGCCACCTCGCTGACCACGGCATTGAGGTCCGTCGGTGTCATCTGGCCGGCTGGCGCACGCGCGTAATCACGGAACGCATCGACCATGCCCTTGAGGGCCGCCACCTGCTTGATGATGGTATCGGTCGAGCGGGTCAGGAAATCCGCGCCCGCTTCGTCCAGCCTGGGGCTCAGCTTCATGGCCAGCCGTTCGGCCGACAGCTGGATCGGTGTCAGCGGATTGCGGATCTCATGGGCCAGCCGGCGCGCCACTTCGCGCCATGCCGCATCACGCTGGGCATGCACGAGATCGGTCACGTCGTCGAACACCACCACCCAGCCCGCAGTCTCCGGCAGCCGGCTGGCACGCACCAGCAGCAGCCGGTCGTCGGTCAGCTCCACCTGCTGCTGCCAGTCACCGTCAGTCTCGAAATGCTGGTAGAGCATGGTCACCAGCGGTTCCAGCTCCGGCTGCCAGACCAGCCATTCCGGCAGCGGATACTGGCCCAGCCGGTCAAAGTCCGCCTCCAGGATGCGGGCAGCACTCTGGTTGGAGGCGGTCAGCCGCAACTCGCCGTCGAAGGCCAGCACGCCGGCGGTCAGCGAGGTCAGCAGGCGCTCAAGATAGGCGCGGTTGGCTTCGATCTCGGCCCGCGCTGCTTCTTCGGCGCTGCGCGACTCGGCCAGCTGGCGCGTCATCCGGTTGAAAAGCGCAGTCAGGATGCCCAGCTCGTCACGGCGGTAGATCGGATGCTGGCGGGAAAAGTCGCCCTGGGCCACCGCCCGGGTACCGGCTGCCAGCGCCGTCAGAGGAGCCGACATGCGGCGCGACAGCACCGCGCCGATGGCCACGGCGGCAAACAGCGACAGCAGCAGTGTCATGCCGAGGGTCAGGCGGTAAAACGACTTGAGGCCGTCGCGGGCCAGCACCAGTTGCCGGTAATCGGCCCGTGCGGCTTCCACTGCATCGGCGTCGGCTGCCAGCAGCTCCGGTACCGGCTGGGTGGCCAGCAGTACCAGGGGTGATCCCCAGCCCAGCCGGTCAAAGCGGTGGGCCACCACCAGTTCCAGCCCCTTGCCGTCGAGGGTGGGCAGGATGGCCTGCCAGCGGCCCTGCGGATCCAGGTCGAGCGTGGCCGGCAGGTGCGGCGCCGCATTGTCGCCCGGACCTGCATCCCGCGTAGTGACGGCGATCAGCTGGCCGGAGCCGTCAAACAGGGCCAGTTCGCGCACGCCCAGCTGTGCACGCAGGCGCGGCAGGCGTTCGCCGTAGGTGGCCGGCGAGGCCAGGGCCAGATCATCGGCGGCGGCATCGGCCCGGCTGGCTAGGTTGGCCAGCAGCACGTCGAGCGCCGAGCGGCCCAGGTTCAGTCCCCGGTCCAGTGCCGTTTCGATGTTGACGTTGAACCAGCTCTCGATGCTGCGGTTAAGGAACTGTACCGACATGGTGAACACCAGAATGCCGGGCAGGACTGCCACCAGCATGAACAGCGTGGTCATGCGCAGCGTCAGCTTGGCGCCGAACACCCGCTGGCGCACGGCGCGGCGCATGCGCAGGAGCTCGCGTCCCAGGAACAGGGCCAGCCCGAGTCCCAGCAGGGCATTGAGTCCCAACAGCAGCCAGTAGTGGTCGGAGAGCAGCGAGGTGCTGCCGGAAGCCTGTGCCAGCAGGTAGAGCAGTACCAGTCCCAGAAGGCCGGTCGCCACGATCAGGCTGTTGATCATGGCGTTTCTCCGCTGACGGTGATCCAGCCGGAATCCAGCGACCAGTCGGTGGATTTCAGGATGTTGAGCTGGAACGGCTTGGGCAGCTGGGCGGTATCCAGCCGCAGCCGCAGGCGGCCGGCAAACGACTTGAGCGGCTGGCCGTCGACGCTGCTGCGCGGCAGTACCTGCCAGTAGCGGGCCGAGCCGATCATCGCCAGGGCGTCCTCAAGTCTGGCAAAGCTCAGGTACAGGCCGCCGAAATTCACCCGGTACTGGCGGGTCAGCGGATGCCAGCTCAGGCGGTAGAACTGGCTGATTTCCGGTGAAAATCCGCTGGTCAGCTCCTGCCACCACGAGGTCGAGCGCGGGCGGGTCAGTTCGAACTCCAGCCGGAAGGTCAGGGTGACGCCCTGCTCCAGGGCTTCGACGAGGGTGGGGTTGAGGGTGACGGCAAAGCGGCTGTTGACGACCAGGCTGCCGTCGGACAACACCAGTTCGGCCAGCCGGTTTTCCAGCGGCGCTGCGGCGGCATGGGCCGCGGGCTGAAGGCCGACCAGGGCCAGCAGCAATGCCGCCAGCGCCAGCCAGTTGTGCCAGCGGCGGGAAGGGTCAGCGGCGGACGAGCACGGCATAGTAGAAGCCGTCGTGCGTGTCGTCCGGAACCAGTTGCAGGTCGCGTTCAAGGGCGGCATCGGCATGGCGAGCAAGGAAGGCATCGATCTGCTCGCGGTTTTCGGTCGGAAAAATCGAGCAGGTAGCGTATAGCATTTTGCCGCCACTGGCGACGAGCGGCCAGAGCGCGTCGGCAATGCGCCGCTGGGTCTGGGCAAACTGGTTGAGGTCGCTGGAACGGCGCGTCCACTTGATGTCGGGATGGCGGCGCACCACGCCGGAGGCCGAGCAGGGAACGTCGGCCAGGATGCGGTCGAACGGCCGGCCGTCCCACCAGGCAGCCGGGGTGGCGGCATCGCCGCGCACTACGCGGGCGTGCAGTCCCAGACGCTCCAGGTTCTGGCTGACGCGGGCCAGCCGGCGGGCATCGGCATCCAGCGCGGTCAGGTCGAGCGTGCGGGCCTCCAGCAGGTGGCCGGTCTTGCCGCCCGGTGCGGCGCAGGCGTCCAGCACGCGCATGCCGTCGGCTACGTCAAGCAGGCCGGTTGCCAGCTGGGCGCCGGCATCCTGCACCGAGCACAGGCCTTCGAAAAAGCCTGGCAGCTGGCTGACCGGGCACGGGCTGACCAGCTTGATGGCGGCGTCTTCGAGCAGGGTGGCGGCATGGCCGTGGCTGGCCAGCTCGTTGAGGTACTCGGCCGGTTCGACCCGGCGGGTGTTGACGCGCAGGGTCATCGGCGGATGCTGGTTGCTGGCACTCAGCACGGCTTTCCAGTCGCGCGGATAGGCCCGGCGCACGGCGGCAATCCACCATTCCGGGTGGTTCCAGTGTGCCACGGTATCGCGTTGCAGCAGCTGCTCCAGTTCGTCCTGCCGGCGCTGGGCATTGCGCAGCACGGCATTGACCAGTCCTTTCAGCCGCGGGGCGGCCTCGCCGGCGGCGCGGACGGCATGGTCGACGATGGCGTAGGGTGCTGCGCGGGTGGCTTCGAGCTGGTACAGCGCCACGATCAGCAGTCGGTCGACTACCGGATCGGTCAGCGGGCGTTCCAGCAGATGGTCGAGCTTGACGCGCAGGCGTCCGTAACGCCGGAGCGAGCCGTGGGTGAGATCCAGCAGCTGGGCGCGGCGGTCACCGGTGATGTGGGCGGCCTCGCTGCTCATGACGTCGGTCAGGTTGTGGCCGGACAGCGTCGCGTCGAGAATGCGGGCGGCTAGGAGCTGGTTCTGGTACATGGCAAAAGAAACAGCCACGGAGTGCCGTGGCTGTCGAAAAATCAACCGCTTGGATTATACGCTTGCGAGCCGGCTCATGACCAATCGCCGCGAGCCATGGCCTCCAGGCGGTTGATGCGTTCCTCGGTGCGCGGGTGGGTGCGGAAGAGGTCGCTCATGCTGCGCTGGCCCGACAGCGGGTTGATGATCATCATCTGTGCGGTTTCCGGATGGGCTTCGGCTGCCGGCAGGTAGCGTCCCTGGGCGTAGTACTCGATCTTGCGCAGGGCCGCAGCCAGCGCCAGCGGGTCGCCGGAGATTTCCGAGCCGATGCGGTCGGCACCGAATTCGCGGGTGCGCGAGATCGCCATCTGGATCAGCGAGGCCGCGATCGGGGCGAGGATCGAGACCAGCAGCATGACAATGGGGTTGGTGTTGCCTTCTTCGTCGCGGTTGCTGCTGAAAATCGATGCAAACATGGCCATGTTTGCCAGTGCGGAAATGGCACCGGCCACGGTGGCCGAAATGGTGGAGATCAGCGTGTCGCGGTTGCGTACGTGTGCCAGTTCATGCGCCATGACGCCGCGCAGTTCGCGGTAATCCAGGAGGCGCAGGATGCCGGTGGTGGCCGCCACGGCTGCATGCTGCGGATCGCGGCCGGTGGCAAAGGCGTTGGGCTGCTCTTCGTCGATGATGTAGACACGCGGCATGGGCATGCCGGCACGCTGCGCCAGCTCGGCCACCATGCCGTAAAACTCGGGCGCGATGCTGGCATCGACTTCGTGCGCGTTGTACATGCGCAGCATCATCTTGTCGGAATTCCAGTAGGCCCAGAGATTGAGCCCGCCGCCCAGCAGAAGGGCGATCAGCATGCCGCCCTTGCCGCCAATGGCCCCACCGACGATGCCGAACAGCGCCAGGATGCCGGCCATCAGTATGGTGGTCTTGATCCAGTTGTTGGTCATGGTGAGCCTTTCGTCAGTCGTCACAAAACGTTTGCATGACAGGTGTGCCGTGCAAAATATTTCATCATTTCAACGACTGGCGCTTAAGTCGGGCTTAGGCCCGGCCGGCCCGGGCCAATTAGCGGAAATCCTTGACGACATGCTGCTGGCGCCGGCTCACCGCCACCCGCTCGGGTGAACCGTTGAGCATGACATGCCAGACACCTTCGGTATTGCGCTCGAAACCGGCAATGGCGTGGCGCATGACGAGGCAGTTGCGGTGCACGCGCACGACCAGCGGGCCGTATTCGTGTTCCAGCTGGGTCAGCGGCACGTCGAGCAGGTGCTCGCCGTCTTGCGTGCGCAGGGTGACGTACTTGAGTTCGGCCTTGAGGAACAGGGCGGATTCGACCGGGATCAGCTTGACCCGGCCGCGCTCGGTGACCGTGAAATGCGCCGGGGGATTGGGGTTTTCCGGGCCGGCAACCGGAGCGATGCGGCCCAGGGCATCTGCCAGCCTTTCCGGGCGGACCGGCTTGAGCAGGAAGTCGGTGGCATGCACGTCGAAGGCACGGACGGCGTGCTGTTCGTCGGTGGTGCAGAACACGATGGCCGGAGGATGAGGCAGGCCGGTCAGCGATTGCGCCAGGGTCAGCCCGTCCATCTGCGGCATCTGGATGTCCACGAAGGCGGCATCCGCCTCGTGGCCGGGGGTACGGAACCAGGCCAGGGCGGCCAGTCCGTCAGGCAGGCTGGCCAGGACCCTGACCCCTGCGTCGGTAAGTAGCTGGCCCAGGCGGTCGCGGGCCAGAGTGTCGTCGTCGACAATAACTGCGGTTAGAGCATCCATTGCGTTTTGCCGTGCTTTTCGATCAGTGTTCGATAGGCAACAAGCAGACGTTGGAACTTGACGTTGGCCGGGTCGGTATGACGGACGTGTTCGAGGTAGTCGTGAGCCAGCGAAACATGGCTTTCATGCCATCCCTTGCGGTGGACGAACGCCAGGATGGCGTTGACTGCGTTGAGCATGATCTGCATGTTCGACGGCAGTTCTGCCACGGCCTTGTTGAACAGGGCCACGGCTTCGTCCAGCTGGCCTGCCTGCGCCAGCCGCACGGCTTCGTTGTTCAGATCAACTACCGACTGGACGTTTTCGGCAATGATGCGTTTTCCGTCCTCGGCACGTCCTACATCCCGGAACACCTGCTCGATGGTCTCGAGCATCAGCTCATCGTCGTGGTTGTTCTTCACGATCTGCTGTACCAGGGACACCGCCACGTCTTCGCGGCCCGAGTGATAACAGGCACGGACGAATTCGAGTTCGGTGGTTTCGTTCAGCATAGGCGATAGATCGCGATATTTTTCGATTGCGTTGTCGATCAGCTCGCGGCCGCGGTGCGGTTGCCCGGACTGGGTGGCAATCTGGCTGTCGATGACCGTGCCGACCCAGCTGGCCACCTGGTCGTGACGGAACTCGCGCCGCAGGGTGTCGCTGGTCTGCTGGGCCGCCTTGGTTTCGCCGGCCGCCAGCTGGGCCCGGGCCAGTGCCGCGTAGTCATTGACGCTGCGGTAGGTCGAATACTTGGCCAGATCGATGGTGCGCGACAGCGCCGACTGCGCGGTGGAAAAATCCCCCGCCTTCATCGACACTTCGGCCAGCTTGCGCTGACGGCGGACCACTACCGACGACAGCTGGGTGGCCTGCTGCAACACCTGCTTGGCGTTGACCGGGTCCTGCTGGGATTCGTAGATGCGAGCAAGCCAGTCGTAGCACTCCATCACGCGCGGATTGTCGTCGAGCACCTCCTCGAAAAGCTGCTTGGCGCGCGGATAGTCCTTTTCGCTGGTCAGCGACTTGGCCAGCCCCAGCTGGGCCCACGGCAGCGCCTTGATCGCCAGCACCTGCTCGTAGACCGACTTGCCGCTCAGGTGGTCGCCGATCTTCAGTGCCAGCGAGCCCTTGAGCTTGAGGAAGTCCATCATGAATTCGTCGCGCGCACCGATGCGGCGGTCGCATTCGGCAATGGCCGTCAGGTATTCCTCTTTCATCAGCGCCTGGTCGACCGTCTTGAAGGCATCGCGCTTGCGCATGGCCTTGTCGAGCCGCTGGCGCAGCTTTTCGCCGGTGAACGGCTTGAGGAGATAACCGTCCGGGGCCAGCTCCGCCGCGCTGATCACCCGCTCCACCCGCGCCTCGGCCGTGATGATCATGAACACGCTCGACGGCTTGAGCAGGTTGCGTTCCTTGGCCTCCTGAAAGAGGTAGAGGCCGTCGTAATCGTTGCCCAGGTCGTAGTCGCACAGCACCACGTCAAAGTCGAAACGGGCCAGCTTGGCCAGCGCATCCGACGCCCGGTTGGCGTATTCGACCTTGTTGGCGCCGAACGTGGCCAGCGTCATGGAAATGGCGCGCTGCATGTCCGGCACGTTGTCGATGATCAGGAACAGTTTCCTGGCATACGGGTTGTCATCACGGGTCTGCATCCGGGCCGGACGCAGGGACAGCTGGTTGTGGGGAGCGGTCGGTTGGGACATAAATACCTCAGAGGGGCGTCAGGCGGGCATGGCGCAGGTCCAGCCATTTGCTGCCGTGGTCGGTGAAGTTCACCTCGACCCGGGCTTCATCCGGCTGGCCTTCGGCGCGCACGATGACGCCGGTACCAAATTTGGGATGGGCGACAGTCTGGCCGATTCGCAGCCCGCCGGCCAGTATGACGTTAGTCTTGACCGGTCGCGGCGCGGCCGGAACCGGAGCCGCCGTCCGTGGTGCGGCCGGGCTGCCGTTGACCGGTGCCAGCAGCGGCAGCGGAATCTCGTCCAGGAAGCGTGACGGCAGCGGATAGCGCGACTGGCCGTGCAGCATGCGCGACTGGGCGCACGACAGCGTCAGCCGGCGGCGGGCGCGGGTGATGGCGACGTACATCAGCCGGCGCTCTTCCTCCAGCCCGTCCGGGTCGGAAAAGCTCTGTTCGTGCGGGAACAGGCCTTCTTCCAGCCCGGTGACGAACACGCTGTCGAATTCCAGTCCCTTGGCCGCGTGCACGGTCATCAGGGTCAGCGCCGTTTCGCCGGGCGTGGCCTCGTGGTCGCCGGCTTCCAGCGCCGCGTGGGTCAGGAATTCCGTGACGGTCTGTGCCGGATCGTCGGGCTGGAAACCGACGGCGGCGTTGACGAGTTCATCGAGGTTTTCCAGCCGGTCGGCGCCGTCCTTGTCGGCTTGGTACAGGGCGCGCAGTCCGCTGGCGTCGATGATGTGGCTGACCAGCCCGGCAAAATCCAGCCGGGCGGCATCCCCTTGCAGCGATTCGATCAGCTGCACGAAACGGCCGACGCTGGCGGCGGCCCGGCCGCCGGTACGGCAGGCAGCCTGCCACAGGCTGGTGCCGGCTTCACGGGCGTGGGCCTGGATCGATTCGACGGTGCGGGCACCGATGCCGCGTGCCGGCACGTTGATGACGCGCAGCAGCGCATTGTCGTCGTCCGGGCTGGCCACCAGCCGCAGGTAGGCCAGCGCGTGCTTGATTTCCTGGCGCTCGAAAAAGCGCAGGCCGCCGACCACCCGGTAGGCGATGCCGGCCTGGAACAGGGCGTGTTCGAGTGCCCGGCTCTGGGCATTGCTGCGGTAGAGCACGGCCATCTCCGACAGCTCGACGCCTTCGCGCCGGCGCAGGCGCACTTCTTCGGCGACGAACTCCGCTTCGTCGGCGTCGTTCCAGCCGCGGTAGACGCGGATGGCTTCGCCGGCAGCGTCGTCGGTCCACAGTGATTTGCCCAGCCGGCCGTGGTTGTGGGCAATCACGGCGTTGGCGGCATCGAGGATGGTGCCGGTGGAGCGGTAGTTCTGCTCCAGCCGGACCGGTTCGGTGATGTGGTAGTCGCGCAGGAAGTCGTGCATGTTGCCGATTTCCGCACCGCGGAAGGCGTAGATCGACTGGTCGTCGTCACCCACGGCAAACAGGGTGGCCGCGGGGCCGGCGAGGCAGCGCAGCCACTGGTACTGCAAGCGGTTGGTGTCCTGGAATTCGTCGACCAGGATCTGGTTGAAGCGCGACTGGTAATGGGCGCGCAGGGCTTCGTTGCCGGTCAGCAGTTCGAAGCTCGCCAGCAGCAGCTCGGCGAAATCCACCACGCCTTCGCGGCGGCACTGGCGCTCGTATTCGCGCCAGATGTCGATCAGCCGGCCGTCGAAGGCGCTGGCGGCCTGCACGCGGTCCGGGCGCAGTCCCTGTTCCTTGTGGCGGTTGATGAACTGCATCAGCTGGCGCGGTGGATAGGTGTCGTCGGACAGGTTGAGCGCCTTCAGGAGCCGCTTGATGGCGGCCAGCTGGTCCTGGCTGTCGAGGATGGTGAAGGTGGCCGGCAGGCCGGCGTCGCGGTGGTGCAGGCGCAGAAGGCGGTGCGCCAGCCCGTGGAAGGTGCCGATCCACATCATGCGCGGATTGACCGGCAGCATGGCGCCGACGCGGGTCTGCATCTCGCGGGCGGCCTTGTTGGTGAAGGTGACGGCCAGCACGCTGGCCGGCGAGGCCAGGCCTTCGCGCAGCAGCCAGGCAATGCGGCTGGTCAGCACCCGGGTCTTGCCGCTGCCGGCTCCGGCGAGCACGAGCGCGTGGCTGCGGGTCGTAACGGCGGCGAGCTGCGCCGGATTGAGGCCGGCGAGGAAATCGGAATTCATGGCGGGTTCACGGCAAGACAATCGGCTGATTCTACCAATTTCTGCCTGACGCCCGGCGACGGCGGGCGGCTTGAATTCAAACAGTCGTTTGATGCATGATGAAGGAATGTGCCCTGGCGGGCTTTACGATAAAGGGAATTCCATGCCGCAACTTCGCTGCGAGCGTACTGGCGACGTGTTCGTGATCACCCTCGACAATCCGGCGGCAGCCAATGCGTTGGACGACACCACGCTGGACGAGTTCAACGCCCATCTGGACGCCATCGAGGCCACCGAGGGCAACGTGGCGTTGCTCATCACCGCCGAGGATGACAAGTTCTTCAGCAACGGCATCAACCTTGCCGCCATGCAGGACAAGGGCGGCATCACCTATCTGGTCAGCGATTTCGTCCCGCGGCTCGACCGTCTGCTGGTGCGGCTGGCGTGGTTCGGCTGCCCGACCGTCTGCGCCATCAACGGCCACGCCTTCGGCGGCGGCGCCCTGATCGCCTCGGTCTGCGACTTCCGCACCATGCGTGCCGACCGCGGCTTCTTCTGCTTCCCCGAAGTCGACATCAAGCTGCCGTTCACGCCGGTGATGACCGACTGCGTGGGCAACCTGCCCAACGAGGCGGCCCGCCGCCGCATGGCGCTGACCGGCCAGCGGGTGGGCGGCAGCGACATGCTGGCCCTCGGGCTGGTCGAGGCCGTGTGTCCGGCAGACGAACTGGCGGCGACCTCGCTGGCGCTGGCCGCCCAGCTGGCGCAGAAACACCGGCCGACCTACACCGCCATCAAGCGCAGCCTGCTGGCGCTGCGCTGGCAGAAGTGGCTGGCCTGACCGGCTGACAGGGCTTGGTCTGCTGCGGGCGCGCGGGTATCCTCGCGCCCGTTTCCGTTTATTGCCGAAAGTCATGCCATGCAACTCGAACGCCTGCTGCACCGCGAAGGCTGGTCCTCGCGCAAGGGCTGCCGCATCCTGATCAACCAGGGGCGCGTGTGCGTGGCCGGCGAGGTGGCCGACGATCCGGGGCTGGAAGTCGAGCCCGAAGGGCTGGCCTACTCGGTGGACGACGAGGCCGCCATTGCCCGCGAACACCTGTACCTGATCCTCAACAAGCCGCTGGACCTCGAATGCTCGCGCAAGCCGACCGTGCGTACCGGCGTGCTGACCCTGTTCCCGCCGCGCTATTCCGAGCGCGGTGTCCAGCCGGTGGGGCGGCTGGATGCCGACACGTCCGGGCTGCTGCTGCTGTCGGACGACGGCCAGTTCATCCACCGCATCACCTCGCCCAAACATCTCGTCCCCAAGACCTACGTGGCCACCTGCGCCCGCCCGGTCGAACCGGAACACCTCCGGCAGCTGCTGGCCGGCGTGGTGCTCAATGACGATCCCGCTCCGGTGGTCGCCCGGTCGGCCCGGACACTGGACGAACGCACGCTGGAACTGGTTGTGACCGAAGGCCGCTACCACCAGGTGCGGCGCATGATCGCCGCCGTCGGCAACCATTGCGACGCCCTGCACCGCAGCCGCATCGGCGAGCTGGTCCTCGACGGACTGGCGCCCGGCCAGTGGCGCGAACTCACCGCCGCCGAACTGGCCCTGCTGGGCTGACCTGCTCCGTGAGCAGCTGG
>RRZU010038108.1_pt1 | contig 17853 bp, 12 predicted proteins | sample 2165561 | NCBI WGS metagenome assembly RRZU01 (sample SAMN10456909, study PRJNA506462) | wastewater metagenome | isolation source: wastewater sludge | place: USA: Moscow, Idaho | reverse complement strand
TTCTACTCCTGCTTTAGAACAAGCCCAGATTTTTCTATTTGTCCTTGGACTGACGCTGCATCTGACACTGTTGGCGGTATCCCTGCGGCGCGAGCGTGAGCGTCATCGCCAAGCCTCGGTCTATCGCGATCCAGCCACTGGAATGTTAAATCACGCTGGATTGGCAAAAGAATTTCGCCGTTGGCATCAAGTGCAACGGCCATTTGCCTTAGCGGCGCTGAACATCAATTTATTCGAGTCGATCTTAATCGTTTTTGGCAGTGACACTGGTGCCCGCATTCTGGGGTTGATGGCGCGCAAGTTAGAACAAGAGCTGCCAGCAGGCTGGCCAACGGGGCGCTTGTTGGGTGGCATGTATATTTTGATGGTGCCGCTAGATGAAGCCTTAACACTGGTTGAATTGGAGCGCATTGCTGAAGCAGTGGCCGAAGTGCGGGTGCCGTGGGAAAGTCATTTTTTAGACATTCGCTGCAATATGGTGTTCTTACGCCAGCCCAGTGAGGATTACGAGGTCAGTCTGCATCGTGCCACTGCCGCTGTGCAAGAAGCCGGTGCGCGTCGCCTCCCGGGTTTGATGCCGGCGGAACAGGTCTATGGTGAAGAAATCCATGCTGGTTTGCATTGGATTAGCCGCTTGCAACAGGCGCTGCAAGAGGGCCGCTTTACCTTATTTGCCCAGAAAATTTTGCCGCTGTCTCCACAAACTGAAACCGGTTTACATTTTGAAATCCTGCTGCGCTTGCGTGATGAAGCAGGAAAATTAGTGTCTCCGGGGGAATTTATTCCGGCGGCTGAACATTTCCGTATGATGCCGATGTTAGATCATTGGGTGATCGCCAGCACCATCGAGTGGCTCGCCAACCATCCGCACTATCGGCAACAAGTGGCAAAGTGTGCGTTAAATTTATCAGGGCAAACCATTGTCGATGCCAGCGTGGTGGATTTTGTGCATCAAAGTTTAATGCGGCATCCGATTGAAACCGACAAGCTATGTTTTGAAATCACAGAAACCAGTGCCTTGGGCGATTTAGGCCGCGCCCGTGCTCTGGTGCAGGGGCTGCGCGGTTTAGGATGTAAAATTGCCCTTGATGATTTTGGTAAAGGATTTTCTTCGTTTGACTACCTCAAACGCTTGCCTGCTGACTTTTTGAAAATCGATGGCAGTTTTGTGCGTAATCTGGCACCCCATTCGGTCGATGAATCCATTGTAAAAGCCATGGTCGATGTGGCGCAGGCCACCGGTTTGCAGACCATTGCCGAATATGTCGAAACCCCTGCCTTACAAGCGCATCTACAACAGTTAGGGGTCGATTTCGCGCAGGGGTATGGCGTGGCAAGACCGATGCCGTTAGAACAATTCTTCCAGCAGGAACTCGGAGAGTTGGCTGATTGCGTTAGCGAGAAGAACTGATCTTAGTTGGCATCACAAAAGGAATGATGCGTGAGCTTTTCACCGGCTCGGATGGGAGCTCAACGGGTTCAATCGTTGGCAGCGGTGGCGGGCTATCACAGAATAATTGCTGTCCCAACTCGTCCAATAATTCGCGGCCGGCCTGTGCTTGCACAAACTCCGCGCCAATGCGCCAAGCATCGCTGTGACGCGCTACATGGCGAATTCGCAACGGCCAAGTGGTATCTAAGCCATCGATGGTCAAATGATAAACCGCCCGCCCGGCCAGAATTTTTTCTGAAAAATGGAATAACAACGCCCTAGCATTGACTTCCAATAGCCAGCCATGCCCAAAACGGGTGCCATCGCTTTCACGGGCTAATTGCACATGGGTACGTTTTAACCATGCTTTACGCAACTGTTGTTGATCCGCATGGGGGATGCGGTGGGACATCTCAGCGGTGATCGCCGTGGTCTGGCCGGTTAAGCCCAGTTGTCGTGCAAACAGTGGGGGACAATGGATCAGATGAAACGCGCCATGAGGTAGGCTCTCGATAGCCTTTAATAACAACTGACAAGCGCCTGTACCAATGGCGCTGACCTCGGATAAATCGAGATAGACTGGCAAGCGCAGGCTCTGTGCCTGTGCAATCGCCTGTTCCAATTTGGTGCGCAAACCGGTGCCAAATTCTCCCACCGGCACCCAGCGCACCTGATCGCAGGCAATATGAATAGCGAAAGTGCGATCAAGCATGGCAATCATTTATTTGGTATGAAAAAAGAAAGCCCATAATAAAACGGGCTTTGTAAATACGCAATAGAAAATTGTTGCTTATCCGTTGCTTTTTAATAAACGACTCTCCAAAGCGTTACATAACGTACGCAAAATTTTCAATCTTGCATACAATTTGTTATTGGCTTCCACTAAAGTCCACGGTGCAGATTGCGTGCTTGTTCTGTCGATCATATCGCATACGGCATCCTTATATTGGTCCCATTTTTCACGATTGCGCCAATCTTCCTCAGTGATTTTAAAGCGCTTAAAGCCTGTTTCTTCTCGTTCTTTAAAGCGTTTTAATTGTTCTTCACTCGAAATGGCCAACCAGAATTTCACTACAATGATATTGCCAGCCACTAATTGCTGTTCAAAATTGTTAATTTCATTATAAGCGCGCATCCATTCATGCTCAGAACAGAAGTTTTCTACCCGTTCGACTAAAACACGGCCATACCAAGAACGGTCGAAAATCGTAATGCCGCCTTTTTTCGGTGTTTCACGCCAAAAACGCCATAACCAAGGTTTGGCTCGCTCATCTTGACTGGGGGCCGCAATCGGGACGATGCGATAACGTCTGGCATCTAAGGCCGCCGTCACCCGCCGAATTGCGCCGCCTTTGCCTGCTGCATCGTTGCCTTCAAACACGATCATTAAAGCCTGTTTTTTGAAGTTGGGATGGCGGGTTAATTCATGTAATCGACCTTGTAAAACGGCCAGTTCCGTTTTGTATTCTTCCTTATCCACCGTACGATCTAAAACCAGCGTATCGAGCAATTGCAAGCCATCGACAGGTGGCAACAGCGGGGCAACCTCGGCGGCGGCATGATGGCGGCGTTCTCCGCCACGGTTGAGGCGGCTGCGCAATGCTTGATAAATCACCCGTGCCACCGTGAGATCACGGTAGCGCGCATCTTCTCCTTCCACCAATACCCACGGCGCCTCACCTGTGCTGGTCATGCGTAGCAATTGTTCAGCTTGGTGATAAATACGGTCATACAGTTTGTGATGATTCCAATCAGTTTCTGTTACCCGCCATGCACTTTTTTTATCGGCTTCTAAAGATTTGAGACGTTTTTTCTGTTTTTCTTTTGAGAGATGAAACCAGAATTTCAGAATCAGCGCACCTTCGGCACACAGTTTTTTTTCAAAGGCTAAAATCTGCCCAATTTGCAACATGGCCTGTTTTTCATCGGTCTTATCATACACCCGACCAAATAAAACATCTGAATACCACGAGCCAAAAAATACCCCTGTTCTACCTTTTGGGGGTAAAGCGTTCCAATAACGCCACATCCAAGGCCGTTGTGCTGATTCTTCAGATGAAGAAAATAAAGCTGTCTCAGCGCTGACCTGAATTAAACGTGGGTCCATCCATTCATTTAGCTGGTGTAATGTTTCGCCTCGTCCCGCCCCATCAAATCCGTTAATTAAGATAATCAGTGGAAAATCGCCTTTTTCGCGTAATTCATACTGAGCATCCAGTAATGCTTGTCGCAATTCTGGCATTTCTTCCTGATAACGGGCCTTGTCGATCTTATGCCCGAGTTCAGCCGATTCAAACATACGTTTTTTCCTTTCCTTGCTTGACGTGTTTTTTGTTGTTTGTTGCACAAGATACGCCAGCTAACGCATTTTGTGCACGGTCTTTGCATTACTTGTAGTGGTGAGCCGCTATCCCTTAAACTCGAGAAGCATTTGTTAAAAACAATAAAATGCAGAAAATTACAATAAAACATTGGGTTGAAGCATACAACTACTCTTAAATAGTGCGGGAGTCACTTATCATGTCTTTAAATCTTAGCTTTCGCAGTAAAATATTGCTCAGTATCAGTGGTCTTGCCGTGTTGGGTTTTACTGCCTCCATCGGTTACGCGACGTGGGCGAATCAAAATTATGTATTAAAAGAAGGCGGTGAGGCAGCGGTGATTCACGCTAAACTGCTCACCCGTAACATCAGCAGTGCTTTATTTGGTGGGCGTGATTTAGCCAGCTCGATGGCTGAATTGTTGGCCACTTTGTCACAAGCCAGCGTTAAAGATCGCGACCTCATCAACAAGATTCTTAAAGACCAATTACAAGCTAGACCTAACACGTTAGCCCTTTGGACCGCATGGGAACCCAATGCCCTTGATGGCCGTGATGCTGAGTTCGTCAATCGTAAACCTGATCATGATGCCACCGGTCGCTATATCCCATATTGGGTACGTTCTGGTGACAAAATCATTGTCGAACCGTTAGTCGATTACGATAAACCCGGTGCCGGTGATTACTACTTATTGACCAAGAAAAATAACGCGCTGACCTTCCTCGAGCCATATCTTTATCCGGTGGATGGCAAAACTGTGCTGTTGACGTCAATTGTGCAACCAATCCCAAACAAAACCGGTTCGCAGTTTCTTGGTGTTGCGGGGATTGATGTATCGCTAGATGCGTTTAGCGAAGCGCTGAGCAAGGAAAAACCCTATGGCACCGGTGTGTTGTCACTGGTGTCGAATCAAGGCAACTGGTTGGTGCATCCAGAAAAAGACAAAGTGACAAAATCGGCTAATGACCTGCCAGCAGAGGCTTTAGCGGCTATTAAGGCTGGGCAAAGTTATCAATTTACCGATCAAGATGATGTGATGCACTTTTTCGAGCCGATCTCGATTGATAAAACGATGGAGCCGTGGTCGCTACGTGTCTCGATTCCAAAATCCAGCCTGTTAGCGGAAGCCAACTCAGTACGCAATACCACGCTGTTGATTAGTGTATTGGCGGTGGGGGTGATGTTGTTATTGATTGCGGCGATTTTGCGTAGCTTGTCGCAACCCTTGGTGCGTTTGTCGAACACCATGCAAACGTTGAGTCAAGGCGAAGGGGATTTAACCCGTCGTTTAGACATCACTAGCCAAGATGAAATCGGCCAAACCTCAAGTGCGTTTAACCAGTTTATGGATAAGCTGCGAGGCATGTTCCATGAGGTGAAGCATCATGCTGGCGTGTTACATGAAAGTGTGAACCAACTGGCAATAGTCAGCGCACAAGTGGAAAGCAATGCACGGCAACAAGCCGATGCGGCCAGCGCGACATCTGCCACAGTTGAACAAGTGACGGTCAGCATCAGCCACATTGCCAGCAATTTGCAAGAAGTCGAAAACACGGCGAAGAAAAACGGCGAAATTGCCAGCCAAGTGGCGGCGTTGGTGAACACCACAGCTAAAGAAATCGACACGGCAGCAACGGCAGTGCAATCGCTGTCTGGCACGTTGGGGGTATTGAACCAACGCTCAGAACAAATCTCGAGCATTGCCAATGTGATTAGCGATATTGCAGATCAAACCAACTTGTTGGCCTTAAATGCCGCAATTGAAGCGGCACGGGCAGGTGAACAAGGACGCGGTTTTGCCGTGGTGGCGGATGAAGTGCGGAAACTGGCAGAACGCACCGGCAGCGCAACACAAGAAATCACACAGATGATTGCCGCGATTCAAACCGAAATGCGGGCTGCTACCAGCGGGATGGAAGATGCCAACAGCCAAATCAACAACGGCGTCAGCATGGCACAAGAGGCCAGCCGTGCGATCTCGGCGATTCATCAAAATGCACAAAATGTGATGTCGGCGATTGCTGAAATCTCGCGGGCGACCACGGAGCAGTCGTTGGCGAGTAATGATATTGCACAGCATGTCGAGCAAATCAGCACCATGGCACAACAAACCGACCAAGCAGTACAACAAGCGATTCACACCACCCAGAGTATTAGTGTGTTGGCGGGTGAATTGGGACAACAAGTTAACCGCTTCCGCACCTAAGACGTTAGAATTCTCTCATCCGCTGGTTTGATTTGTATCAAACCGTTTAAAGCGGGTGAGATAGACACTCTCTTTTTTGCTGGTTTGGGGTTAGGGATTTTATGATAGACAGTGTGTTTCCTCCGTTGGTATTGCGTGGCCAGAATCTGTTACCCGTGGTGCAAGGAGGTATGGGGGTTGGTATCTCGGCCCACCGTTTGGCAGGGGCTGTGGCGCATGAAAATGCGGTTGGTACCATTGCAAGCGTCGATTTGCGCCATCTGCACCCCGATTTAATGGAGGAATCGGCACACGTCACCGATGCCACCGGTTATGATCGTTTGAATTTGATTGCACTCGATCGCGAGATCAAACAGGCTTTAGCCATTGCCGATGGCAAAGGGATCGTGTCGGTCAATGTGATGAAGGCAGTGGATGCCCACGCGAAATATGTGCAACAAGCTTGCGAGTCGGGCGCTCAAGCCATCACGATGGGGGCCGGTTTGCCATTAGACCTGCCTGATATGGTCAATGATTACCCCCATGTTGCACTGCTGCCGATTTTGAGTGAATCACGCGGAATCAGTATCGTATTAAAACGCTGGATGAAGAAAAACCGTTTGCCCGATGCGATTGTGATTGAACACCCTCGCTATGCCGGTGGTCACTTGGGTGCTGCTAAACGTGATGAAATCAACCACGAACGGTTCGATTTTGCCCGTGTGTTGGAAGAAACCTTCGAAGTATTCAAAACACTGGGCTTAGAACGCGAAAAAGTGCCGCTGGTGGTGGCTGGTGGTATCAATAGTTTTGAGAAAGTGAAGACCTATGTGGGGCTGGGCGCTTCAGCGGTGCAAGTGGGTACGGCCTTTGCGGTCACCCAAGAAGGCGATGCCCACGACAATTTCAAACGTGTTTTGGCAGAGGCCAAACCAGAGGATATTGTCGATTTTATGAGTGTGGCCGGTTTGCCTGCGCGTGGTGTGATGACCCCTTTCTTAAAGAGCTATTTACGCCGCGAAGACAAGTTGCAAGCCAATGCCAAAGCCGATCCTGCCCGTTGTACTCAAGGGTTGAATTGCTTGTCGGTATGCGGTTTACGCGATGGCTTGTCAAAAGTGGGTCAGTTCTGCATTGATTTGAAACTGGCTGCGGCTTTCCGTGGCGAAGTCAATAAAGGGTTGTTCTTCCGTGGTTCGGAAACCCTGCCGTTTGGCAGCGCCATTCGCTCGGCACGTGAGTTGTTGCACTATCTTACCACCGGCGAAAAACCCGCTAATCTTGCTTGCTGATTTAACTGATCAAACGAGATATTCTGCTCAAGCGCTGCCGCAAGGTGGCGCTTTTTTGTTACAGTGCAACAATTATGAGCGCCTTTACCAGTTGTAACCCCGCCAATGGGGATGTGTTATTTACCCGACCCACGTGGCCGCCGGAAAAACTCTTGTCTTGCTTTCAACGAGTTAGACAACAGCATCCCATGTGGGTAAACAGCGAAACCGCGCTGCGCGCACAACTTTTACTCAATTTGGCCGACCGTTTGCACGATCACCGCGATAGATTGGCTGCCTATGTGACACAAGAAGTGGGGCGGCGGACGGCAGAGTGTTTGGCTGAAATTGATAAATCCATTTTATTGATCCGCTATTATGCTGATTTGGCGCCGCGTCTTCTCGCTCAACAAACCATTGCCACGTCTGCCAGCCGCAGTGCCGTTGCTTTTGAACCTCTCGGTATTGTGTTGGCGGTCATGCCGTGGAATTACCCTGTGTGGCAGGTGTTGCGATTTGCCATTCCTGCTCTAATGGCAGGCAATGCCTGTGTAGTGAAACCCGCGCCATCGGTACCACAAACTACGGCATTACTTGAACAGGCGATTGCAGAGGCGAATTTAAGCGATTATCTGCAAGTGGCATGGATTGACCATGAGCACGTCGAACAGGCGATTGCGTTGAGTGATGCCGTTGCCTTTACTGGTTCGACACAAACCGGACGCCATATCGCCAGTCTGGCCGGTAAACATCTCAAAAAAAGCGTGTTAGAACTGGGTGGCAGCAATCCATTGATTGTGCTGGCCGATGCAGACTTAACCTTGGCGGCACAAGAGGCCTGTCATTCACGATTCCGTGATGCGGGCCAGTCGTGTAATGCTGCCAAGCGGATTATTTTGGTGCCAGACATTGCCGAAGCCTTTATGGCGATATTTTTGCCTCTGGTGGCCGAACTGCGTTGTGGCCCGCCGAGTGAAGACCTCACCACCCTTGCGCCCTTGGCCCGTGCCGATCTGCGTGAAAAACTCCACGCGCAAGTGCTTGATGCCGTGCAACACGGGGCACAGTGCAAAATCGGTGGCGTGATGCCTGAAGGCAGTGGTTTTTTCTATCCGGCAACGGTACTCGATCATGTCACTCCCCAGTGTCGGGTCTATCACGAAGAAACTTTTGGCCCTGTCGCCAGCGTGATACGGGCACACAATGAGGCTGATGCCATTCGGATTGCCAACGATACCGCTTTTGGCTTAGGTGCCTCTATCTTTACTGCTGATGAAGCACATGGTTGGCACTTGGGACAGGCATTAAATGTTGGTAGCGTGTTTATCAATCGCTATACCAGCTCAGATTTACGTTTGCCATTTGGTGGGGTAAAAGCGTCGGGTTATGGCCGCGAATTATCCGAGTTTGGCCTCTATGAATTTGTGAATGTCAAAACCTATTGGCAGCGTTAACGGGTAGGAAAAGTTTGTGGATACTGCACCTATTTTGTCTCGACTCCGTCAAATTGTCGGTCATGAATGTGTCTATACCGATGCCACCACAACTGCCCCTTTTGTTATCGATTGGCGCAAACGCTTTCATGGTCAAGCTTTGGCAGTGGTATTGCCCAGCACCACAGAAGAAGTGGCTGAGGTAGTAAGGTGCTGTCAGCAATATGGTGTGCAATTGGTACCACAAGGCGGCAATACGGGTCTGGTTGGCGGTGGGGTGCCGGATGCGTCAGGGCAGACAGTGGTATTGTCTCTGCGCCGCTTACGGCAGATTCGTCATATTGATGCGAATAACAATACGATGACTGTCGAGGCTGGCCTCACGCTGGCGGAACTGCATCAACACGCACAGACTATTGAACGTTTATTCCCATTATCCTTAGCTTCTGAAGGCAGTTGTACCATTGGTGGCAATATTGCGACCAATGCCGGCGGGACAGCGGTGCTGCGCTATGGCAATATGCGGGAATTAACCCTAGGCTTAGAAGTGGTATTGGCCAATGGTGAGGTGTTATCCGAACTCAAAGGGCTGCGGAAAAATAACAGTGGCTATGATCTAAAACAGTTGTTTATTGGCAGTGAAGGGACGTTAGGGATTGTCACTGCCGCAACAGTGCGGCTGTTTCCGTTGCCTACTGCGTATTGCACTGCCATGATTGAAGTGGCTTCGCCCGATGTGGCTTTGGCGTGGTTACATGCCTTACAAGCGCGCTTTGATGATCGTTTAACCACGTTTGAATTGATTTCAGGACGCTGTTTGCAGTTGGTGCAAACCCATATCAGTGGCGCCCGCGTGCCGTTTCACGCGCCTTGGGCGGTGTTGTTCGAGTTATCGGATGGCGGCGAAGACGCGCATCTTGAACAACAATTATTGGAATGGTTGCCATCTGCTCCGCGCTATGGTGAAGCCGTGATTGCCCAAAATCGCAAAGAGCGCCAAGCCCTATGGTTGGTACGCGAGGCCATCTCTGAGGCACAAAGCTGTGAAGGTATCAGCTTAAAACACGATATTGCGGTGCCGGTATCAGCCGTACCGATGTTTTTACAACAAGCCGGTGATAAGTTGCGTGCGACTTTCCCCGATTGTCGTATCACCGCTTTTGGTCACTTGGGTGATGGTAATTTGCACTATAACGTCAGTCAGACTGGTGGTGCTGATATCTATCAAGATGAGCCACGGGTCAATCGGATTGTTTTTGAAACGGCCTACCAGCTTGGTGGTACGTTGTCGGCAGAGCATGGGATTGGCCGATTGCGGCGAGAGACGCTATGGCAATATCGCTCGCCATTAGCGCGACAGGTGATGCAACAGCTTAAACAGGGGCTCGATCCAACTGGGTTGTTTAACCCTGGCGTGTTGTTTCCTGCACAAGAAAAGGATAGCTAAATGTCTGCCGAATATCTTCCAGTTGACCGTGTGATGGCACTGAAAAAACTGATGAATAATGCCGAACTGCATCAAACCTTATGTGGCATGTTTTTACAGCGTTATGCTGATGCAGAAACCGTATTCAGCCTGTGGCAAACCGAAGAGCAAATGGCTGCAGCACGTTTATTAGCGCATAGCTTAGTCAGTGCGGCCAGCATGATTGGGGCAAATCAGCTCAGTGTTTTAGCCCGCCAGTTCGAAACCGCACTGCGTAAGCAAGAACTTGAACAATGTCCCGCGTGCAGTGAGGCCGTACGAACTGAATTGGCAAAAGTGATGGTGTGTGTGCGTGAGTTATATCCGAGTTAACGCTGAGGATTGCCGGTAATCCAACGGCGAATCACCTGATTAAACGGTTTGATAAATTCTGGGGCAAATTGATCTTCACAGGCATTGACTTCAGCGACGGCACGCAAGGCAGATAAGCTGTGACCGCGATGGCTATGTTTGAGATTCACCGCTTCAAACGCATCAACAATCGCCAAAATTTTTGCACCGGCACAGATATCTGGGCTGAACAAACCTTGTGGATAGCCGCCACCCAGCGGTCGTTCATGGTGTTCACGCACCATTCGTGCCGCTTCATCCCATCCCTTCATCCTTGCCAGCAAATCCGCTGCCCAATTGGGGTGTGATTGTAAAACGGCACGGTCGCTATCGCTTAACCGTTCAACTTTCAACCACACGGCTTCTGGTAAGAACATCATGCCAACATCGTGCATATATACCGCCGCCTCTAATTGAGCAGGGCTCACCGGATAACCTGCCTCGCTATTGGTTTCTTCGGCTAATTTCAAGACCCGTGCTGTTCGGCCAAGCAAATGAGGCGAACGGGTTTCTAATTGTTGGGCGAGTGAGCGGAAAAAAGCGAGATCTTGTGCTTCTTGGCTAGTATGAGGTTCGGGTTCAACCTCAGTCGGCATAGCGCCATTGCTGCTGAAAGGCGCAAAATTGAGCTCATGGGTTTGTTCTGGTATTGCAACAGGACGAAAGCCGGTGATGTTTTCAATAAAAATTGCTGCTTGGGTTTCGATGCGGTCCTTCGGTTGTACCGACAGCATTTCAAGCCCAATCAACATTTCATGCAGATGTAGCGGGGCAAGGGTGCGGTGTTCGGCCAGTGCTTCTATGGCTTGTTCCAACCGGTCTAAGGCAAGCAAAAACACTTCACCAATCAGTGGGGTAAAGATTAGCTCGTTATCTCGCATCCGCGACAACAAGCTTTCAATGGGGAAGCAAATACGCACCCCAAGTTCTAACTTACACAGGGCTGAGTCGCCCTTTAGATTATGTACTGCACGAAATAGGGCAGTCAGGATATCGCGAGAAGTAGGGTTGTCGCGTAGGCGTGCGACATCGCGTTCAATTGCTGGCGCTAAATCTGCCAAAGAATCAACAAAGTCGGGAAAAGAATCCGTATCAAAAACACGGAATATCATTTCATCACTACCGTACATACCCCCACTCCCTGTCTATGACAAATTCGGGTTATTTATCAATAATAATCAATTAAAATGATGTGTAAATAATCCGTATTTGTAACAAAAAACCTGTCCCGCTTGATATTGTATTTAAAAGGGGACAGGTAAAACTGAAATGTTTTTATGCCAAAGCAGCTAAAGCTTTGGCATAATCTGGTTCTTCTGCAATTTCACCAACTAACTCAGCATGTAAGACACGATTATCTGCATCCAACACAATCACGGCGCGGCTGGTTAAACCACTTAATGGGCCAGATGCAATGGCGACACCGTATTGTTCAGCAAAATCTTGATTGCGGAAGGTAGACAGCGTCAACACTTTATCCAAGCCTTCGGCAGCACAAAACCGCTTTTGCGCAAAAGGCAAATCAGCAGAAATGCATAATACCACCGTATTCGCTAACGCTGCCGCTTGCTCGTTGAATTTACGTACCGAGGTCGCACACGTTGGTGTATCGATGCTTGGGAAGATATTGAGCACTTTGCGTTGCCCTGCAAAGTTATCTAAGCCCTGTTCTGACAAATCTGCAGCAACCAAGCGAAATGCTGTAGCGGTCGCACCGACTTGAGGAAATTGGCCGTTCAAAGTGATGGGATTGCCTTTTAAGGTAACGCTCATGGTGATGACTCCTCACGAAAAAACTTGACTTAATGCAAATATTGCGAACTTGGCTCAGGAAATTACGATCTTGGCCGATAAATTTGCAAATTTGTCATTACAATGAATACTTAAGTAATCCCTTTTGACGAAAGGTTAACGCATGTTTGCACAACTCTCCATGCGCACCAAGCTAATGGTCTTGGTTGGCGTGGCGCTGGCCGGTTTAATTGTTCTTGGCGTGGTCGCCATGTACTCCCTTAAGGCTGCTATGTTAGCCGACCGAACCGACAAAGTGCGCAATATCACAGAAGTAGCTGGGGGGGTCATTGCTTATTTTGAGGAGCAAGCGGCAAATGGCAAGTTATCAGACGCACAAGCGCAAAAATTAGCACAAGAGGCCTTTACTAAAGCGCGTTATAACGGAGTTGAATATGTGTTTGTGATTGCCCCTGATAGCACTTGGTTGGCTTATCCACGCGCTGACTTGTTGGGTAAAAAAATGCGTGAGGTGGTGCCAAGTTTGTATCAACTGTTTGAACAACGGTTGCAAACCGCACCCAATGGGGTGGTGATTGAATATGTATGGAAGAAAAATGACGAGGTTGGTGAGGTCGGTAAGGTAACCTATGCGGCCATTTCTCAGCGTTGGAAATGGTGTTATGGCACAGGGATTTATGTAGATGATGTGCAAACCGCATTTTTGAAATCCAGTTTATGGATGGGCATCGCGATTGTTATTTTGGCAGTGATTTTATTGGGATTAAGTGGGCTGATTACGTCACGTTTGATTCGTGAATTGGGTGGTGAGCCAGGCTATGCGGCCGATGTGGTCCGCACGATTGCTGCGGGTGATCTACGGCAAAATATTCAACTTCGCCCTAATGACCATAGCAGCTTATTGGCGGCGATTGCTGATATGCAACAACGGTTGCGTACCCTGATTCGCGAAATTGTCGGGAATGCCGATTCTCTAGGTAGTATGGCTGGCAATATCGCTGATCATGCCGACCGTACGGCAAAAAGTTCTGAAGACCAAAGCAGTGCAGCCACTGCGATGGCTGCCTCGATTGAAGAGATGACGGTCAGTATCAACCACATTGCTGATCATGCAGAGCAAGCGCGGCAATCGTCTGCTCAAGCAGGCGACCTAGCTGGGCAAGGTGCTTCGGTATTGGGACAAGCTGTCACAGAAATTCAACGAATTAACCAAGCGGTAGAAGAGGCCTCCTGTACTATTGTGCAGTTGACCGATAAAACTGAAACCATCTCGTCAATTGCCAATGTGATTCATGATATTGCCGACCAAACCAATTTGTTGGCCCTCAATGCAGCGATTGAAGCCGCTCGCGCTGGTGAGCAGGGACGTGGTTTTGCTGTGGTGGCAGACGAGGTACGGAAATTGGCGGAACGCACCGGCACTGCAACGCAAGAAATCAGCCGCATGATTGCTGATATCCATACCAGTTCAACTGTCTCGCGTGAAAATATGGAAGAAGCCGTGGTACGGGTGCGGGCAGGGGTTGATTTGACTGAACAAGGTGGCAGTGCGGTAAACCGGATTCATGAGGGCTCGTCACAGGTGTTGCATGTGGTGAATGATATTTCTCATGCTTTGCGTGAACAAAGCCAAGCCAGTAACGACATTGCAATGAATGTGGAAAGAATTGCTCAAGTTGCAGCAGAGAATGCTGTGATTGCTCACGAAACGGCCCAAGCAACCAATCAAATGCACCAAATGACCGATAGCCTGAGAAAAATGGTGAGCCGATTCCAAATTTAATTATTTTGGTAGTTTAATGAACTATCTATAAATAAAGCATAAGCATTTTTATTTAGGTGGCCTCTCTGGGCCACCTTATTTTTTGCCTATCGATTTAGGCTATCCATAACATCCTTTTCTGTAATACACTTTCTTTAGCACGTAAATATCATACAAATAAAGTGTGCTAAGTGAATAAAAATTCCAAAAAGCCGTTAAAGGCACCGGAGAAATTGGAGAGGGACGATGAGTAGCTGGTTTGACGCTATGACGGTACGAACAAAATTACTGACGCTGATTTTCATGGCCCTCGTCGGCTTGTTGGTCGTTAGCGCCGTTGCCCTATTCGCCCAACGCGAAACAATGCTGTTAGACCGTAAGGAGCGGATTCACAATCTGGTTGAGACTGCTCGCAACATTGTTGAGCGTTACGAGGATTTGGCACAAAAAGGCGCACTCTCTGAACAAGATGCCAAAGAGCGTGCCCGTGCTGCGCTTGGGGCGATGCGCTTTGACAAAGATAACTACTTGTTTGCTTTGGATGGTGACATCAATAAAGGCGAACTGAATTTCCTTGTGCACCCACGAGAGAAACTGGTGGGGACGAGTTTGTTAAAGCTCAAAGACAGCAAGGGGGTGAATCTTGGCGAGCTGTTTATCGGTGGGCTGAAATCAAATAACGGTAAGGCGATGGCACAGTACGTTTGGAAGAAAAACGATACGGTGGGTGATGTCATCAAAATTTCCTATATGGAAACGTCAGCCAGATGGCAATGGCGCGTCGGGACGGGCATCTATATTGACGATGTCGATGCAATCTTTATGCAAAATCTGCGGCTGATTGGTTTGGTCTGTGTCGTGGGGATTGCGATTATGCTTTTGTTCTCTTTGTCGATGATGCGGAACCTGTTAAAACAGCTTGGTGGTGAGCCCAAATATGTGGTGGAGGTGGTAGGGAAAATTGCCAATGGCAATTTAACCGTTCCTATCCAAGGGGCAGAGCGTTATCCGAACAGTGTGTTGGCGTCGGTATCGACGATGAAAGACACACTACGTGGGTTGATGCACGATATCGTGACCACCGCCCAGCGGCTGTCTGAGATGACAGAAAACATTGCCCGACATGCGAATCAAGGGGCACAAAACGCCGAGGCCCAAAACCAAGCAACGACGGCGATGGCAGCCTCGATTGAAGAAATGACCAGCAGCATTAACCACATCGCTGAACGGGCGCGTGATGCTCACCAATCTTCCCAACAATCTGGTTCGCAAGCCCAGCAGGGGGCGGACGTGATTCGGGCGGCAATTGGTGAGATGCAACGGATTCGTGAGTCTGTGGCCTCATCTTCTGACACCATTGCCGAGTTGGCCAAGAAAACTGATGCCATCTCGAATGTGATGGCTGTGATTCGAGATGTGGCAGAACAAACCAATTTGCTGGCGTTGAATGCCGCGATTGAAGCCGCTCGCGCAGGGGAACAAGGCCGGGGTTTTGCGGTGGTGGCGGATGAAGTGCGTAAGTTGGCAGAGCGCACTGCCCTATCGACCAAAGAAATTGCTTCGATGATTGCAGAAATCCAAACCAGTTCGGATGCTTCACGTCAAACGATGGAAGAGGCGGTGCAACGGGTGGTGCATGGGGTGCAAATGGCGGAGCAAGGCGGTGAATCTGTGCAACATATCCATGCCAGCACTGAGCAAGTTGTCAGTGTGGTGGACGATATTTCACTGTCCTTGAGTGAACAAAGTAGTGCCAGCAATGAAATTGCTCAGCATGTGGAAAAAGTGGCGCATAGTGCATCAAATAACGCTGCGATTGCCCATGAAACTGCCGTGGCAACCAACGAACTGCATGCCATGACAGACAAATTGCGGCGTTTAGTCAATCAATTCTCTGTCTGATCATATACGTTTAATCGGTAGGCGCGCCTTGGCAACATGGCCGCCTGCCTTGGCTTGTGGTATCGTGCGGCCTGCCGATTCTCTGGTCAAGAATGCTCTTGCTGTGTCCAATCTTTTTTCTTTTTTGCCCCGTTTTTACCCAAAATCGTTTTTACGTTTATTGTTAGCTGGATTTATGCTGGTGGCTTTGCCGGCAATTTTTGTCTTGCTACATACATTATATGCCCTTGATCAAGTGGCTTCAGAAAGCCGGATTGGGATTGAACATGCCGCGCGTTTGACCGGCGGTGGGCGGCAGATGGCTGAACATAGCGTGGTGATGGAGCGTGCTGTCCGCCAATATCTGGTATTGGAAGAAAAAAATCTGTTGCAACGCTACCGCGAAGCACGCCAACACGCCCGACAAACTGCGTTATCCCTGCGTCCCTTGGCTTCGCCTGCGCTGGCGATTCGCCTTGATGAATGGTTAGAACAGGATGAACTGATTGCCACGGCGCTGTCACGTTTTCCTTTATCGCAGGAGCAAGGACAAAAGCTCATTCGTTATTTCTCACATTTGGCTGAAGTCAGTCATCAGATTGTCCAAGTCAGCCAAGGTCAAGTCGATGCACAAGCCAACCGGCTCTTGGCACAAATTGACCGACAAAAACACACGCTTACCCTGCTGTTATTCGCAGTGGTGGCAGCGGCGATTGTATTGGCAGTCTTTCTGAGTCATGTTTTGCATCGTCCAGTGCGGCAAATGGACAAAGCGATTCGTGATTTGGGGGATGGTTTGTTGAATGAGCCCATTCATATCAAAGGGCCGGCGGATGTGGAGTATTTAGGCGAGCGTTTGGAATGGTTACGTGGTCGTTTGGCGGGGGTTGAGCAAGAGAAACAACGTTTCTTGCGTGATATGGCTTTTGAATTGAAAGCGCCATTGTCTGCGATTCGGGAGAGTGTCGAGTTACTCGATACTGCACAACACAATGCCATGCCACTCAGCAGTGAACGACAACAGGACGTACTGACGTTAATGAAAGAAAACAGTCAGACGCTACAAACCTTAATCGAGGATTTACTGGCCTATAACACTGCTCGCCTTGTTACGCCACCCTTGGCAAACAGCAGTGCCTTGGCCGAAGTATTAGAACAGACTTTTGAAAGCTGGCAGCATCGGTTGCCACAACAGCGGCTCAATTGGTCGGTGATGCCCCATTTACATGCTCCATTTGATGGCGGTATTGTCGTGGCGATGATTGATAAATTATTGACCCACGCCGCTGCCTCATCTCCGGCTGACAGTGAAATTGCTATCAAAGTGTATGCTGACCACGCGGCTTTACAAATTGAATGTCAAGATGCCGGTTGTTTGATCACCGAGGCGGAGCGTCGCCGAGTATTCGACCCTTTTTTCCGCAGTAGCCGCCGCCACGCCCAACCCCGACAAGGTGGGATTCACCTTGCTTTGGTACGGCGCTATGCCGAACAGCTGGGCGGCACAGCTCAGGCCCTGCCGACCGATCAGGGCGCACTATTTCATATTTCTTTGCCACTGCATGGCCGAGTTTCTCATCAATCTCTTGCTTCCTGAATGGACTGTGCCGTGCGCCATCGCTTAATTGTATTGCTGATCTGCGGTGTCATGATGGGCTGTAGTACAACGACTCCTCACATACCACCATCAGCCGTACCTGTATTGCCAACACCTTCACCTCTTCCTGCTACTACTGCCGTGGTGACGCCTGTGCAAAACGGTATCCCTATTGCACAAACCACCTCGCCAATCGAACTCTTAACTTGGTACGAGCGACTGAACCAACTGCCAACAGCAGAACGCCAACGTGAAATCCAAAGTGTGGTTCAACGTAGTCAGCGTCACAAAGGAGAGCTCTTGCGCTTACAAGCGGCATTAGGTCTTTCTACTTTGGATCACATCGAGGCGAAGCAACGTGCTCTGGTTTTATTAGAGCCATTGCTCAGTAGTAAAACACTAG
>RRZU011955641.1_pt1 | contig 17860 bp, 18 predicted proteins | sample 2165561 | NCBI WGS metagenome assembly RRZU01 (sample SAMN10456909, study PRJNA506462) | wastewater metagenome | isolation source: wastewater sludge | place: USA: Moscow, Idaho | reverse complement strand
TTTGAATTTGAAAATAGAGTTGAGACTAACAAAAATGCAAAAGAGATAAAAGTTTACAATTATGACAATATCGAAATAACAAAAGGTGAATGTTTAGGATATTTTAAAATGGGTTCAACTGTTGTTATGATTTGGGAAAAAAATAGTGTTCAAATTGATAATTTACTAAATCAAAATGTGAAATTTGGTCAAAGAATCGCTTTTCATAATATATTTATGAGACATATGTAGTTTATAAAAATACTCTATTTTTATAAAATCTCATAATCTAGATAGAAATTAGAATTTAATTAAAAAGGTAAGAAATGACATTATTTATATTAAATAATCAACCATATGATGGAAGTGATAAAACATATAATGCTTTAAGATTAGCAAAAAATCTTAAAGATAAAAAGGAAAAGCTCAAAATATTTTTGATGAGTGATGCAGTTAATTTGGCAAGAGATGCTACGAAAAAACCAGATTTTTATGAGTATGACTTAGTTCAAATGCTAAAAGAATTATATGAAAATGGTGTGGAATTAAAAGTTTGTGGAACTTGTATGGCAAGATGTGGATTAAATAAAAATGAGCCTTATTTTAATGATGAAATAAAAGGTACTATGGATATTTTAGGAAATTGGACTATATTAGCTTCAAAAGTTTTAATATTTTAAATTACTCATTTTATAAAATTTTAAAATCTATCTAGAAAAATTTTTAAACAAAAGGATAAAAAATGCCAAAAGCTTTTTTACAGATTACATTAAATATTAAACCAGAGAATAGAGGAACAGCAGCAGGTGTTTATACAAAGTATAAAGAAACTTTTCTAAATGAAATTATGGGTGCTAAATCAAAAGATTTACTAGTAAGAGATGAAGATGTTCAAGTTTTACATGGATTTGAATGTATTGACAGTGCAAATGCATATTTAAAATCTGAATTATTTGAAAAAGATGTTGTTAGAGAATTATCTCCATTATTAGAATCAAATCCTGAAATTAGGGTTTATGTAGTAGCTTAGAATATATCCCCAAAAAAGTGGGGATATATTTTAGATATAAGGAATTAATATAAAAAAGTTTAGAATTAAAAAAGTACAATTATTAAAATCTACTAAACATAGAAGTGTTTTAAAATATAAGCTATTTACTGAAAAGAAAGAAATCATATTAAATATTTCAAAAAAAGATACTGAAAAAAAATTAATTTTAGAATATATAAAGCCTCCATTTTTTGTATTAACATACAAGAATGTTAATAATGAAATCAGTATCAATGATAGTTTTGAGATTTCAAGTAATGAAGCAACTTTAGATTTAGAATGCGAATCATCTTGTGGAATAAATTTAAAAAAAGAAGAGTTGATATGAATGATAATTATGAAAAAAGAGTTTTAATAAATATAAATAAAATATTTTGGGATGTAACTAAAACAAAAGATGTTTTTAAAAAATTATTATCAAAAAAAGAAGAGGAAGAAACATCCATATTAAAATTTGAAAAAGATTCTATTTTAAATAGTAAACCCAAAATAAATAGTGTTGAAATCTTCGTTTTAGAAGGAACTTATATCAATGAATTTGGAGAGTTTAATAGTGGAACATATCTTCGTTTGCCAAAAGAGAATGAATCTTTTGTAAAGTCTAAGACAGGTTGTACTATTTTTAGAAAAATTAACTATTTTAAAGATGATGAACAAATTATTATAAATATAAATTCAACTTCTTGGTTACCAGGTCATGGAAATTTAGAAGTTAAACCATTATCAACTCAAACAGCACTTGTAAAATGGCCGAAAGGTGAAAGATTTATTCCTCATAAACATTGGGGAGGAGAAGAAATTTTAGTATTAAGTGGAACTTTTATAGATGAACATGGAACTTATCCACAAGGTTTTTGGATTAGAAGTCCACATTTAAGTGAACATTTTCCTTATGTTGAAGAAGAAACTATCATTTTTGTGAAAACAGGTCATTTATAAAATGGAACAAAAAGTTTTTGATCTTTTTTCTGAACTTGATAAAAAAGAAGTTGAAAAAATTAAATTTAAATCAAAATATGTTGAAATTCCAAAAGGTTCTATACTTTTTTATGAAGGAGATATTTGCAAAGATATTTTATACCTTTTAGAAGGAAATATAAAATTATCAGTTAGTGCAAATACACTTGATGAAATTCCATTATATGATTTTTGCCAAGGTGAACAATGTATTGTTAATATTGCAAGTGCTATTTCGCAAACAAAAGCAGTTGCAACAGCAGAGGCAAAAACAGATATTAAAGGTTGGTTAATTCCAACAAATGTGATTCAAGAATTAATTATTCATTCTCAATCTTATCAAAAAATGATTTTTTCTCTTTTTACTTTACGATATACATCATTAACGACTTTAATTGAAGATGTAAAATTCAAAAGATTAGATAGTAGAATTTTAGAATTTTTAAACTCTTTTAATTCAAAAGAGATTAAAATCACAAATGAACAAATAGCTATAAAACTAGGAACTTCAAGAACAGTAATAAATAGGGTATTACAGGATTTAAAAAATAAGAATTTAATTAAACTTTCAAGAGGAAAGATTACTTTGTTAAAGTAGAAAAGATATAAATCAATTAGTCCTGAACAAGTTATTTTTCCAAAATTTTTTTCTTTTTTATGTTTTACTTTGCTTCTAATAAATTATCTTACTATATAAATAATATATTTTATTTATCAACTTAAAATCTCAATCCTAATAAACTACCACTTTCATTTTCATCTGATAATGTTTTTCTAACAGAATTAGCAAAATCTTGTTTGAATGATTCATCCATTTCATTATATGGTATATTATCAGTATTTAATGTACATATATATTGAAATTGATATGTTTTTGATTGTTCATATGCTAATTTTAAAGCTTTTACAATTTGTCTTTCATCAACTCCATCAAAAATTGTACTATCATGAATTAATAGATGGAATCCATTTTGTTTTTTTGCTTGTAGCCTTGCTAAAACTAAATCATAACAAAAAGTTTTCATGAATCCTACACCTTGACTTCCTGATCTTTCAATATCAACATCAAACTTAAATCCAGAATTTTTAATATCAATAGATAAAATTCCTGGATTAGAATATAAATTATTTGAGAATTCATTAAATAAAGTAATTGCTTCATTAATAACCATTTCTCTTTCATCTAAATCTCTTTGAGCTTCAAGTAAAAGTGACTGTGCTTCTATATTAAGTTTTAATTCATTTTCTTCAATAGCTTTAATATTTTCTAAACTGGTAGTTACTTTTTCTAAAAATTCTTTTTTTTCTGTAAGTCTATTTTGAAGTAAAGTATATTCTGTCAAAGCACCATGAGTATGTAATATTTTAATTAATTCTGATTTTTTTTCACCAAGAGAATCTATATTAATTTTTAAAGATTCATTTTCTTTTTGAAGCCTTAATATTTCTTCATCAAGATATTCTTTTCTATTACTTATTATCTGTTTATGGAATTTTTCAATATCTTCAAATTGTTTAAGAGCAAGTTCAGTAAAAATTAATCCTGCTTGTTCATAAATATTTCTCAATATTTGTTGTTCTATATTTTGATTTCCATAGATATTTTCTTCATTTAATGATTCTTGATAACTAGTTAATAATAAAAAATTTGTATTCTTTTTTTCAAGTAAATTACTTACCTCTCGAGTAATTTCATTAGCTTCTTTTTGAATTGATTCATATTCAGGATGAACTTTAAATTCATCAATTGTTTTAAGTAAGGCTTTAACTTCATTCTCTAGCCTTACTTCTTTTGCTCTTAATTCACCTTTATTACCAGAAATATTTTCTAAATAGTTTAAATCACCAGCTTTTTTTAGTTGATTTATTGTTTCTTTTTTATCTTTTAATATTTGAAAATCTTTTGCATTTTCTGCATTTATTCCTAATAAAAATGTATTGCAAACTTGTTTATTCCATTCTCTTTGAGTATCACTAAATTTAAAAGGAGAAGTAAATGCTTCTATGTTTTTTCTAACAAAATAAGAAAATAAAGCTCTAAAAGTAGGTGAATATTTATTAGAATCATCAATATTTAAGTCAAATAATAATTTACCCATTTTCATATTAAATTGTTTGACTGGTATTTGAATATTTCCATCAAGAGTATAAAAAGAATCATCAAAATTAAGTAAATCTATATTTTGACCATTAATTAAAATATTTCCACTATGATTAATACTTCTTTGTATTGTTAAATAAACATTATTTATAACAACATCTAATCCAAATATAAAAGATTTTATTTTATCATTGTTTAGTGTTGCCAATGATTTTAAATCCGCACCAAAACAAAAATGAATAATTTCAATAAGAGTCGTTTTACCTAAACCATTTCTAGAATCTTTATCTGTAGAATCATCATGTCTGTGAGCTAATATAACATTAAAACCTTTTATATTAAACTCTATTTCTTTGAAATTTTCATAATTAGCAAACACTCTTTTTATCATTTTATTTTCCTTAAAACACCATTATTAAGCTCTATTAAATTTGCAATATATAAAAAATCCAATGTATAAATAAATTTTTCATAAGATACTTCAATTCTCTTTTCTTTACTTAAAGACCACAGTGAGCTTAAAGTCATTGGTCTTTTATCCAATTCCATTAATATTTTAGCACCAATGCCAATTAGTGCTCTTTCTTTTTTTAAATATTTATCTGGAAGTATCATGATTCAAAAATATCACAACATTCAAAATAATATGCTAATATGATAATAGCACCTACTTGCCGATTTAAATAAGGTTTACCACCTGTTGCAAAAATTTTCAATTCATTATAAATTTCATCTCCTCTATAACCTTCATCTACAAGTAAAATATATTTATTTATAAATCCTTGCTTTAATTTTGAAGAAAAACCTATTTTAGGATGATTATTTACAAAATCCCCAAATTTAGATATTTGAGAATAAGCTATTTGAATTTCTTGATGAACATTCAAAGATAATTTATTTTTATTAATTTTTTTATTAGGAGGTATAGGCATACTAATAGTTGTAATTTTAATAGTTTCAGGAAGTTCAAATTGATTATATACTTCTTCTAATTCAATAAAAGTAAGGCTATCAAATTCTAGCATTTCTTTTAAAATAGCTTTTTTTAATTTGGATTCATGTTGTTCTTTTATTTTAAAAAGTTTTTCTGTAGGATAATCTTCTACATGTGTTTTATCAATTTTTTTATGGCAAGTTGGACAAGCTAAAATTAAATTTTTATAACTATTTATAAATTTCTCATCTTTTGCTTTTTCTTTACAATATCTTGCAGCATTAGGTTTTTCCCCATATATATGTGCTTGTTCACCCAAGATATTTGATTTTTCACTAAAAACTAATGATATTTTACAAATATAACATAATCCACCACTTGCATACCATAATGTTTTTTCACTACCTTTAGGAATATATCCACTCATTTTAAGACCTAAAATTTGATTTGACTTTTATTCAATTATCTATTATAATTTTATCAAAAAAATGATTAGATGTCAAATTAATTATGAAAGAAAAAAAATGGTTAAAAATATAATATATAAGGAGTTTAGACACTCTAATTACAATTTAGTTTTTACTTTACTTATTTCAACTTTTATGAAAGAAAGAACTATATCTAAAAAAGTAGAAGTAGAGTTACTTAAAATTATTTATAATATTTTTGAAAATCATAATAATTGTGTGGTAAATGATGTAAATTTTACAGATGAATCTACATTAATAATATCATTTGAATCAACACCTAATATTCAATTATCAAGTCTTGTCAATAATTTTAAAACGGTTTCTAGTAGACTTATAAGAAAGAAATTTAATTTAGATAAAAATTTTTGGGAGCAAAAATATTATTTGCATACAAATAATGTCCCTAAGTGTTATGTGGAATAAATTCCTAAATATTATTATGAGCTTATTTTTATGCATAAGCCTATAATTATCGAAGAAATCATTGAAATTTCTATAAATTATTATATTAATTAACTGAATTAATTTGTGTCTATTTTTTTCGAAGCAATTCCATAAATTAAGTTTTATAAGTTTATAATTTATTATCTAACCATGAGGAATATTGAATGATGAAGATAGTTTTTTTTGTTTTATTGTGTGCAAGTATTAATTTATTTGCTGATAACTATGTTAATGGGTATTATAAAAGTAATGGTACTTATGTAAATGGATATACAAGAAGTAGTTCAAATAGTACAAAAAGTGATAACTTCAGTACTTATGGAAATGTTAACCCATACACAGGAAAAGAGGGAACAAAAACTTACGATGACTATAATAATTATGGTCGTTCTAACTCGAACAGTAATAGCAATTATAATAGTTCAGGCTACAAGAATACTTATGGTAAATAGGAGGTTAAATCCTATTTACAAATAGTCTCACAAGGAATACCGTCTTTATCTCTATCTAGTCTTGATACACCACACTCTCTTAGATAAAACATTGCTTCTTTACAACTTTTCATCTCTTTACAAGTTTTTTTACCTTCACACTTGAACTCTTGTTTTACTTCTGTTTTTTGCTTTTTTGTTTCTGCTGAAAAAAGAGATAAGGCAAGTAAAATTATTACCAAAATTTTATGCATAAAATAAACCCTTTTAGTTTAATTATAACATTTTATATTACATTTTAATTCTCACAAATAGGATTTTGAACATAAAAAGCACATTCTTTATTATCCTCAGTATAATCATTGTCAATTTGCAAATCACAAGACAAATCTTCATAGATTGCTTTATTATTTTTACATATGAGAACTACAGTAATTTGATTTTCATACTTTATTTTTAAATCATAATTTTTAAAGTTTTCCATTAATATATGATCATTAGTCATAAGAAATTGTACTATATCATTTGCAGAAACACCCTTTCTTTCTATAGCAGTATTTGCTCTTTTAGTAAGAGTATTTAAATTTGGTTTTAATTCAATTAAATCATCATTACTTTTTAAACTACAACCAGTTAAACCAATTAGTAAAATTATAAATAAACTTTTTTTTAATATTATTCTCATATTTTTTCTCCCCTTATGCCCAATATTCTAGTTTACCAGATGATGTTCTACCATTATCCAAATTCCAATCTGAAAAATATTCTAAATGAGTAACACCATTTTTAAATATTGCTTCATCTAAAACTTTCCAAGTTTGTTGTACTTGAAATACAGCTTTACTAAATATATCATCATAATGCATAATTTTATTACCAGGTACTTTTAAATTTTCAATAAACTCTTTTTTGTTTACTTCCTCAAACTTAGGGTATATTGCTCCTGCCTCTAATCCTATCACATGTCTTGAAATAGTAGGAAAATTCTGAGTTTCTTCTATTTTTGATACTAATGAATGGAATCTTTTATGCCATGTATCAAACTCAGGTTTATTAACTAAATATTCTTCTTTACTTAATACCGCTAACATTTTTCCCCATACTAAAGAAATTGTTTTATTTAATTTATCAGTATCCCCATTATCACTACACTCTTTTCCAAATAAAGATAATTGTTCCGTTTCAGAAATCTCTCCATAACCTGTGATCTTTTTATAAATATATACATCTTGATGCATTTCACAATTTCTATGAGCTGCTTCATGACCTTCATATGGTCCTACTTTTAATTCAACAACAGGATGAATAACTACATCTGTAACAATGTGTGCAGCAAGTCCACAAAGCCATGCGAAAGCTCTTCTTTTATCTTCTTTATCATTGATTGCTTTAACTTCTTCTATGCCTTTAAAAATAAAAGATTTTGTTTTCATTTCTAAGTGCATTAAATCTGCCCATTTTTTATGTTTTGCACTAATTGCTAAATATGGATAATCTGGACTAACAGAACCTAATTCTACAAAACTTGAGCAATCGGATAATGCAATTATAGCATCATTACTAAGACCTAATTTTTCTAGTATTTTTTCTGTAAATGCTTTATTTACAACTGTTAAGTGTGCGTATGCTCCTGCCATTATTTCCCCTTTACTTAGCTAAAATTAATTTAGCTTGTTATTTCTTTTAAAAAATAACTTTACAATATTTTTTGATGAATATTAAAAAATATATCAGATTGTAATACAAAATTTAATTATAAATAATTAACTTATAGTTGTTTTTATTGTTCTTATATAAAATTATTTTTAAACATATTGATAGACATAGACTAAAGGTTGTATAATTTATAGCACTCTTTATCTAAAGATACTAAAAAATAAGAATAGCCTTTTTATGGATAAATATAATATTAATGCAATATATATACCTGCTATTTTCTTAATGATACCAACCAGTTTTTGTAATTGAAGTTTTAAGAATTGATATTAATAAAATAATAAAAACTATGGGAACGATTAATCATGAGCTATAATTTAAAGACTAAAAAAGAAAATACAAAACTAAAAATAAGCAGTACTCTAGGCATCATCATCGATAAATCGAGAGAGGCAATTCCTATTCAGGGTGAACCTAGAGCCTATTGAACCAATTCTATTAAAAAAAGCCTTACAATCATATAAAGTTTATAAATACATCTAATAATTAAAATTTACTATTACTTTTATACTTTAGTTTATAAATCAAATTTTAAATATTCAAATGTTTCTTCAGGATTTTTATTTGTGCTTCTTCTTTTAATTAGTTCAATAATATCATCTTCGTTTAATATAAGTATCATTTTTTATTTTGATTTCTTAGATACTTGAGTTGTTTTCTTATTCCTCCCCTCCCTCATCTAAACCTTTTATTGTGAAAATAATTCAAAATTATCCATATGCTCGTTATTCTAAATAATCAGATATTTGTTGTAATTTGTCTATGTCTATTGTAGATTTATAATTTTTACATTCAATCATAATATTATTACTATTATACAAATTTCTAATAGTTTTCCAAAATTCATACGTTCCATTATTGCTTAATTATAAAACCTTTAATGTCCGTACCTAATTCATTGCTAACTTGTTCTTTTATAAGTAAATTACTAAATGAGTCTTCAAAAACATGTTTAATTATATATAGATTAATAAAATTTTTTTTAATTTATTTAGCTCAAAATATGGACTAATTTAATAGATTATTTTATAATAATTAAACATTTATGGACATTCTTATTTTTTAATTAGTATGATTTTATAGTATTTCGTAAGTGTCTATAAAATTAAAACTTATGGGTACTACAAAAATTACCATAAATTTATCACCAACAGAACTAAACAAAAAAGGTTCACATTTTGATTTAGCTATTGCTTTGCAAATAGCTTTTTATGATGATAAAAAAGTAAACTTTGATGATTTTTATTTCTTTGGAGAGTTATCTCTTGATGGAAAGATAAAAGATACAAATCTTATTTTTCCAATGGTACTATCTTTAGCAAAACAAAAACTAATTAATAAAGTTGTAGTTTGTGAAAATAGTGCAAAAAAACTTGCCAATATTCCAAATATTGATATATATGTGGTGAAAGATTTGAATAATGCAATAGAATTTCTAAAATCAAATTTAAAAGATGAATATTTATATAAAAAAGAGTTTCCTTTATATAAAACTTTAGAAATAAATGGTGAAAAGTACTTTTATGACACAAAGTATGCAGAAGATTTTAGTGATGTTTTAGGACAAGATATGGCTAAATATGCAGCTATGATTTGTGCAGCTGGAAACCATAATTTTATTATGGAAGGAAGCCCTGGTTGTGGGAAGTCTATGATATCAAAAAGATTACAATATATTTTATCTCCTATGAGTCTTGAAGAAATCTTAGAAAAAGCAAAACTTCAAGCACTTGATTTTAAAGATATAGATTTTTCACCAATAAGAGCTTTTAGAAATCCGCATCATACGGCAACAAAATCATCAATATTGGGTGGAACAAACTCAAAAATGGGAGAAGTTGCACTTAGTAACAATGGCGTTTTATTTTTCGATGAGTTGCCACATTTTCCAAATAATATTTTAGAAGCACTTAGAGAACCACTTGAGGATAATAAAATATTAATTTCAAGAGTAAATAGTAAGGTACTTTATGAAACAAAATTTATCTTTGTTGCAGCTTTAAATCCTTGCCCTTGCGGTAACCTTCTTTCAAGTGTAAAAGAGTGTAGATGTAGTGAAGTAGAGATACAAAGATATAAAAATCGTTTTTCTTTTTAATTTACAAAAAGTATAATAATTCTGTCATTTCTAATTAAAAGTGATACAAGAAATCTAATCAAAGATAATATGTATCAAACAAAGTGACATGTTAAAATTTATTAGAAATATTAAATAAAGCTGGTGAGAATAATTTGATTATCAAATCAAAATCCAATAGTATAATTACAAAAAATCAAAGAGAATATGGAATATTAAATTAATTAGTTTATTATCCTTACAAATATTTCACTTGGGAGAGTTGATGTAAGTACTAATTTACCTTCGAATCTATCGCTAACTTTTAGATTATTAAATATAGAAGAGAATAAAGATAATCTTTTATTTCTCAATTCATATATTTAGCATCAGAGTAAAAAGAAAATATAAAAATTAAAAAAAGCAATACTCTAGGCATCATCATCGATAAGTCGAGAGAGGCAATTCCTATTCAGGGTGAACCTAGAGCTTATTGGATTAATTCTATTAAAAAAAGCCTTACAAACATATAAACATTCAATAGTAAAAATTTATTATTCAAGTATTCTATTATTTAGAGAATAATAAATGTTCTAATTAATAGTCTATACTTAAAAATATAAGCTTCTTCTTTATAATTTATTTTTTAATGAAACTAAAAATGTAATATAATTCTTTATGGCAAGAACAAAAATATTAAATATAGAAATTCCAAATATTATCGAAATGAATGAATTTAAACCACATTTTGATAAATTAAATCCAGAATTTGCTAATGAACATTATGGTAGTTATATTCTTTTTAAAAATGATGAAAATAGTAGGGAATTACACAATCGAATTTATTTAAAGTATTCTTTAGGTAAAAAGTTTAGAGAAGTACTTTTAAATTCTAAAGATGTTGTTAATCGTATTACTGGATATTCAAATTATAAAAAATCTAAGATTTGTGTATTAGATGATTATTCTGAATTTGAGTTTTTTATTAAAGATTGCATTTTTAAAATTTTTCCAGAAAATCTCTCTAGATTGGGAATTATAAATTATTTAAATGGATTAGCAGTCTTTCTTCAAATTATGAGAATTATGAAATATTCACTTGGAAAATTTAGTGATCTTAACATTGAACATCAAAGTATTGCTTGGAATAATATAAACAAATTGAATGTTTCAACAGCAGAAGAAAAAAATCTTTATTCCTTTTTTAATCTGGTATTTAAGCATTCAGACAACTTTATTTTACAAAGAAAAAACTTTTCAAAAAACACTTCAGCAATTTTAGGTCTTCCTTCTACGACACTTTTTCAAATTGATTATTATTGTCGTAAAGAGATTGAAACTTATATAACTAAGTTTATAGAAACAAAGAAATGGAAAGAAGAATATGAATCAATAGGAGAATTATTTAGTCTTGCTAATCTTTCATTTACATTTTATGAGGGGTATGAGAATAATATAGTTGACCAAAGAGAGGTTTTTCTTAAATTGGCTTTAAAATTACATAATACTAAGTTAAATTGTTGGAAAAAACGTAATAGAACTAATGGAAAAAATAATTATATATACGAAAATGAAATACAAAAAGAAGAACATCAACGTTTATTAAAAATTGCAGAAAGTGGTTCAAATATATTAATTACAAATGAAAAAATGATTTTCTTTTGGATGTTAGAAACAATTCCTAATCTTTTATGTCCTACTCAAAAAGATTATAAATATGAAGATATAGTTAATTGGGAAAAATTATATTTTATAGGAAGAAGATCAAATATTAATATAAATCTTGATGAAGTGAGAAAAAGACTTTATCCTTCTGTAACTATGATATATCCATTATATTTATTCATTCTTGTTAGAGAAGGATTAAATGATGAAACTCTAAAAAGTTGGACTATTTCAAAATCTGATAAAGGAGAATATAGAATAGGTGAAGATTTAGGAATAGTTAGTATCATTCAAGGAATTAAAAGTAGAAGTAAAGATATTCAATGGACACCAATAAAGCGTAATTCAAAAACTAAGAAGTATATTGATTTTTATTTGGAGTGGTTAACTCTTATTTACAATCAGTCTGGTCTAAACTATTTTTTTCAATATGGTGTTCCTGGAGGACAAAATATATATGAATATGTTAGATCAAAAGTATGGAAAACTGCTAGAAAATCAAGAGATTGGTTTTTTAAAAAACATGAAATTCTAATGCCAGATCGAACTAGGATAGATTATATAGACCATAGACAACCGAGAGTAAATATACAATTTAATGATTACCTTAATGGTCTTGATGAATGGGAAAGACAATTTAAAAAAAGTCATAACAGTATTAATACTCAAATGCATTATGATAATATGGATGAACGAAAAGTAATACAAAGGTATAAGTTGGGGAAAGTTTTTAATCTGGCAGAAAATATTTTTAGAGGTACTATTAGCTCTTCAGAAAATAGTAAAATAAAAGTCTTCGATGGGTTATTTGCTGATTGTTCTGATCCTAAAAATCCAACATATCCAGGATCACAAAAAATTGGTAATGACGAAGTTTGCTCAAATTGGTTCATGTGTTTGGTATATTGTAATAAAAGTATTGTGGATTTTAAAATACATGGTCCTTCTATTATGGCTTATTTGGAATATATGAATGAAGAAAAAATCTATATGTCATACGAGGATTGGGAAAAAGAATATGGATTACAACATGAAGTTGCTATAGAAATTCTTGAACAAAAAATGACTGAAGAAGATAGGTTATATTGTAAAAAACATATGCATATATATAAAAGTTTAGTTAAAATGCAATTTAAAAGTAAACGTTCTCTTAAAGAATTTAAATGTTAGATATAAGAATTTTAGATGCTCTTTTAGAATGTAATTTTGAAGAAGAAATTTTCAATCTTCTAAAAGATGAAGTTTTTCCTGATTCAGATAATTCAAAATTTAGTGATGATATTTTACGTTTTAAAACTTCAACTTCTGAATATATGAATTTATATCCACGATTAGATGGAATTACAAATCTGGCATTTAAAACTATTTTACTTTTGAAATTACATGGTCACATAGGTGTTTCTCCTAAAAATTCAGGAATAAGAGCATATGCTAATACTTTATCACAAATAATTCGTGAATTGTTTACAGATGTGAAAGAAGAACTTAATGAAATAACGCCAATTAAATTTATTGAATCATTAAGAATAGTTAGTGAGCGAATAAAGGCTAAAACAGCTCAAGATTATATAGTTAAAATTAATGATTGGATAACTTTTGCTAATCCATTGCTACCATATATATTAAGAATAGATGAAAGACTTACTAATCAGAATGATTTATTAATTAGAATTAAAGAAAAGGCTTTTACTGAACATCGTGAATATATAAATGGTGTTGGTGGTATAAAATCTAAACTTTTTCCTCTTCAAGATACAAAAAATCTCATGAAGAAAGCTATTGATTATATAGAAAATTATTCCGAAGAGATTCTTTCTATTGTTCCTATATTTTTAAATAGAAAAGAAAATTATAATGACTATCAAGAAAGAAAACATATTGTAGAACATTTTAAAAAAGTAGATTATATTTTTAAGGAACCTAAATTAAAAAAATTTCAAGAAGATTGTTTTAATTTATTATCACATAAAGTTCAAAAACCAGCCATAAAACTCTTGTCATCTATTAGACACTTGGAGGGAGCATGTATATTTATTGCTTTAACATTAACTGGTTATAGAGCATCAGAATTTGTAAAAATAGAAAGATTCCCAATATTTAAAGAAGAAGAACATCCATTTCTTTCCCGAATAGTAACAAAAACTTCTATAAATGGTAAACCTGAAAACATTGAAATGCCTATACCTTCTATAGCTAGAAAAGCAATTGAAATTATTTCAAAGCTTACTGCATTGCGAGATGGTAAGAAAAAAGGAGATTTGTTATTAAATAGTTGGGAAAATAAGAATGTCAATAATGTTATTGTTGCTTCACAGCGTTTATCACTAGCTATTAAGTTTTTTTGTAAAGAATATAATATTTCTTCTCCAACTCCTCACATGGCAAGACACACAATGGCTTTTTTAATTGTGTATTTTAGTGAAGGAGATAGTCTAGAGCTAGCAAAACTTTTTCTTGGACACAAATCAATAACAATGACATTACGTTATCTTGGACATTTTAATCGCATTTATCAAGAAGCAATATCAGAATTTGAGTTTGATGAAGCAAAGTATCATGCAAAACAAATAGCCAATGAAATTAGATATGGAAACAGAACTTACGGCAAAACTGGTGAAAGAATTATTCAAGCACAATTCTCAGGTATTTATGTTGAAGAGTTTGCTGATCTTCTTGAAACAGGTCTTATTGAAATGGTAAAACTTTCTCAGTATGTTATATTGAGTACACCATATTGTTATTGTATTCACGATAAATCAACTACTAATATTATGCCATGTCAGAAGGGAATTAACTATACTACTTTTGAAAATCCTGTTGATTTTATACCTCTAACTGGACGATGTAAACCTTCTTCATGTGATAATGCTCTTTTTACAGAAGCAGATATTTTAAGAATTCAATCAAATCAACTTGCTGATTCTATTCCAGAAGAATTCAAAAAAAGAATATCAAAAAATATTTATTTTATAAATGATTGTGGTTTGGATGAACTTGACACTTCATTTCAAAAGATTATAAAACAGTATAATCAAGATCAAATATCAAATACAGGAGCTTAGAATTCCACAATTAACAAAACGAGAAAAAGAATCTAAAAAGAAAGCATTACGTGAAGCTGTTGAACAACTAAAGATTGAATCAACGCCAGATAATAATTTACTAACACAGGATAATGTTTGTAATCTTGCTAATCAAAGTAAAGATGCTGATACTTGGACTGCGCTTATTTCTGTTCAAACTATTAAAAGTAATAATACTAAGGGAATTGGTTTTGAAGCACGTAATGAAATTATTAATTTTAAAAAGAACATCAATGAAATAGTTCAATCTGCTGAAAAACAACTTATTGAAAAAATAAAAATTCTTAATCAAAAGAATGATCTTTTCTTTAAGCAAGTTGTAGAATTACTCGATAATGAAATTGAATTAAAAAAAGAAATATCACAACTTGAGATATTAATTGATAGAAAGAACGATGAGATTAAATTTCTTAGAAAAACTTTAAATAAAAGAGATTGAAACAATGGCATGGACATTAAAGACTGTTGAACATCCAACATTAAATGATAGAAATATAACATTGATTGTGGAGAATGGATTAGTTCACATTCCATCAGCTAGATTTCTTATAAAAGAAGCAAAATATGGGGGACGACATGGTTCGCCTGGAGGGCGTACTTCTCATTTGCAAAGAGCAAAACAATTAAGGGAATTATTAATACATCTTGAAAATATTGGTAAGACATGGGATAGTGCATTAGAAATTCATGTTGAAGCCATTCGTAATAGTATGCTACATTGGGATAAAAATGGCAATTCTCTCTCTAGGGAAGAGAGTAAAAAATTATCATTTAAAAAAATAAAAAATGATACTATGAATACAAAACTATCTTTATGGTTTAAGTTTTATAATTATATGAAAGAGTTAAAAGAACCACATAATTTAGTGTTAAGTGTTGTCAAAAAAATAAGTTATATGTCTAGTCAAAGTGATATGTTTGGTTACTCAAAAATGCGTTATGAGCCAAAAAAGATAGAAGTATGGAAACTACTCGTTCCTTCATCACCTAAAATGAAATTTTATAAAGCCATAACTCGTAAAGAATTTAAAAATCTTTGTACTTATTTAGCTCAACAAGACATAGTATTTGATTTAATTGTAAGATTAATGGGAGATACTGGATTACGCGTAGAAGCTGCAAATGAAATTACACCTGCTGTTTTTAGGAGTTATTTCAGATATTTTAAAAGTGGAAAGAGTATTGAAAGTAGAGTTCCGCTTATTTATAGAGGTAAGGGGAAAAATGAACCATTAGAATGTAATATAACAATTAGAATTATATCTGAAATACAAAAAGAATATTTGTCTTCAATTCATATTAAAAGATTAAAAAAGTACAAGGATTATTGTGAAAAACAAGGAATCTTGTATGATAAAAATATTATGTGGATTTTATCCGATGGTAGACCAGTTAAATATGCTGATATTTATAAGGCAATCAGAACTGCATCTGAACAGATAGGGCGTATAGTAAAACCTATTTCAGCACATTGGTTGAGACATAGTTTTGCGGTATGGAAAATTTTGGATTATAAAAAACGTAATTCAGGATTTAAGATTAATATTATGAATGCAAATCCTGAAATTATGATTTTATTACAAAGTGAGCTTGGTCATGCTGATGTCAAAACAACAATGATATATTCTTGGACTGCATTTCAAATTGAAGAACTTGAAAGATTAGAATTAGAACGTGAACCTAGCTATAATTATGATGGACCTTTAATGACTTTTCAGTTATTTAGGAATGATAAATATGCTCAAAATTTAGTAAGAGATATTGCAATTCAAGAATTTGGAATAGAGTTTGATGAAAATCGATTTGATCCTTTATCATACGCAATATCTAGAAGAATTGCTATTGATACTAAATATTAAATGATTAAAATTAATCAAACATCTTTTATCTATAATTTAAATAGTATTTTTATAATCTATTTCATAATGATTTTGAATTTGTATATCCCAATTTAATTAATTTTATTCCAAAAACTTTTGATCAAATCAATTCCAAAAATTGATTTGGTATTATTTTTATCATATTTAGATAAAATAAATAACAATTTAATACATTTAAGGCATAAGGTAAATATTTTATGACAATTTTAGAAATAGAAAATAGTTTAAATACTCTAATATCCATTTATAATGTATAAAGAAATGGCGAGTAAATAAACATGCAAAATTTATTATTTACTTTATTTGCACAATACAACATAGTATCGAATAATGCTAATTTGGTAGATAAAGTAACTGTAATTAGAGATACTTTTTCTTTAGATAAAGAGAATATACAGTTATTTTTCATTGGTATTTTATATGATTTTATAAAAACACAACCACAATACTTTTTCAATAGAGAAGTAGAAAATGAAGTATTTCATAGATTGAATCAACTTTTTACACAAGATAATGAAAAGTTTTCAAAAGCATTCTTTGCACAACAAAATAATTTATTTAATGCAATTAATTTGTATCATCATATTTTAGAAACTTACAATGAACTTGATGATGTTGCTTTTGATACATCCACAAAAATAAAAATATATTATTTGCCTATTATTACCCAGCTGATGGAATTTTGTTTAAATCATCTATATAGATTTGTTTTATACATTGAAGATGATTTTGTTGTTGGGAAAAACTATAAAGAACAAAATAAACTAGGGTCTTTGAAAAGTAGTTTAAATAAGTTTGCCTATAAATTTCTAACTGATATTGATATAGATTTTAGAAATGCCATAAGTCACGGACAGGTTGAACTAAATGGAGATGAAGTTATTTACTCATATAAGGAACATGGAACAAGAGAAGAAGTTTTTAAAGCAATTAAATCTTATGAACTTGAAGAGATTAAGAACAATTTATTTGATATCGCAAGTGGTTGTATAGTTGGAATAATTAAAGTTTTGATGAAAAATAATGTGATTAATGAGATATACTTATCTACTATTGATCAAAAAATAACTCAGGAGTATGTGAAACTATTTTT
>RRZU010777102.1_pt1 | contig 17867 bp, 15 predicted proteins | sample 2165561 | NCBI WGS metagenome assembly RRZU01 (sample SAMN10456909, study PRJNA506462) | wastewater metagenome | isolation source: wastewater sludge | place: USA: Moscow, Idaho | reverse complement strand
GCTTGCGCCGGCCGCGATGGCCTTGGCGAAATCGCCCGAGAACTTGATGCCGCCATCGGCGATGACCGGAATGTCCCCGGCGCCACGCACCGCATCCATGATCGCGGTCAGCTGCGGCACGCCCACGCCCGCCACGATCCGCGTCGTGCAGATCGATCCGGGGCCGATCCCGACCTTGATCGCATCCGCACCGGCCTCGACCAGCGCGCGGGCGGCTTCGGCGGTGGCGACGTTACCCGCGACGACCTGCACCTGATTGGAATGCGCCTTGATGCGGGAAACCGCGCGGGCGACGCCTTCGGAATGGCCATGCGCGGTGTCGATCACGACCAGATCGACGCCCGCCTCGACCAGCGCAAGGCTGCGCTCATAGCCTTCATCGCCCACGGTCGATGCGGCGGCAACGCGCAGCCGGCCCAGCTCGTCCTTGCAGGCCAAGGGGTTCAGGACCGAAAGCTCGGTATCCTTGAGCGTCAGAAGCCCGGTCAGCCGCCCTTCGGCATTGGTGACCAACAGCTTTTCGATGCGCCGCGCCTTCATCAGGCCGATCGCCTCGGCACGGTCGGCGGGTTCGCGCAGGATCGCCAGATTCTCGGCGGTCATGATCGCCCGGACCGGCATGCGGTCGTCGCTGGCGAAACGCATGTCGCGGTTGGTGATGATGCCGACGACCCGGCCCGAGGCATCGACGACCGGAAAGCCGGTGACGTTATAGCGCGCCTGCAACGCGCGGGCATCGCCCACGGTCTGGTCGGCGGTCAGGGTGATCGGGTCATAGACGATGCCCGATTCAAAGCGTTTCACGCGCCGGACCTCGTCGGCCTGTTGCTCGGCGGTCAGGTTGCGGTGGATCACGCCGATGCCGCCGGCCTGCGCCATGGCAATCGCCATGCGGCTTTCGGTGACGGTATCCATCGCGCTGGAGAGCAGCGGAATGTTCATCCGGATCTGCTTGGTGACATGGGTCGTCACATCGGCGGTCGAGGGCATCACCGAGGACGCCGCGGGAACCAGAAGAACATCGTCGAAGGTCAAAGCCTCACGAATCTGCATGGGAGCATCCTTGTCAGGGGTTCGTTTGGCAGTTTCCCCTTTCACGAGGCGGCGGGAATGTCCAGCCCGTCAGGCGATGGCGGCGTTGGTTTTGACCGCAAGCCGCCCCTGCGCCCAGCTTTTCCAGACCAGAAACAGGATCGGCACCACCACAAGGCTGGCCACGACCAGAAGCATGCGCGCCGGCCCCGCCCAGCCCGGCGCGGTATAGGACATTGCCAGCCACAGCCCCGCGCTTGCCGCAAGCGGGAATGTGAACGCGCTCCAGAACGGGGAAAACCCGGCCTCGGTCAGCCAGCGCACGCGCAACACGATTGCCGCCAGCACCGGCACCAGCGCCCAGGCGAAACCGGCCGCCACCCCGTGCCAGCCCAGCGCCGCGGCACTTGCGCCCAGCATCGCCACCGGGGCCACATGGATCACCAGCAACGGTCGCAGCGGCGCGGGGATATCTTCGCGCCATGCCTGACGTAGGCTCAGCGCCCAGATCAGCACCGCCGCCGCCGCCATCGGCCACCACAGCGCCGCCGCAAATCCGGTCCAGCCAAAGCCCGCCGCCGCCTGTACCGCGACGATGGGGCCGACGAAATTCAGCTGCCAGGCGGGCGTGACGCGCCCCTGTCCCGGCACCCTGAGCAGCACCGGGATCAGCACCGCCCAAAAGATCAGATGCGCGCCCAGCCCCAGGATCAGCAGGATCCGGGCGGCCGCCGGCGCAAAGGGTCCCAATATCTGGGCCGCGGCATAGATGCAGACCAGCGCCGCACCGACCCCGGCCCGCCCCGGCAGGATGCGCAGCTCTTCGGCCAGAACGGCGGGGCGGCGGGCCAGCTTGGCGCCATAGGCCAGCGTGGCAAAGGCCCAGGCGGCCATCGCGCCCCCCGCCAGCATCCCCGGCAGCGCATCCGGCAAACCGAATCGCTGTGCCGCCAGCCGCCAGGCCAAAGCCAGCCCGAGAATCCCCAGAAGCGGGGGGAAAATGGCCGGCGGGACACGGCGCCAAAGCCCGGGTGCGGCGGTTCGAACGGGGGCAAAACGCATGATGGGACTCCTTGACGCATGGTCATATCGTTGCTGATGCGACACGCCAGCGTTTTATGCCGTGGCAGAACGTCGCGTCATCCTATCAACATGATTGACGCAACCATGGCGCGTATTCCACGCTGAACAAAGTGGTTCGCATCATGCAGATCACCAGGGAGGGGAACAATGAAGAATATCTGCTACAGTGTCGGGATCGTCCTTGCCGGGGCTGCACCGGCGCTTGCCGGCGGGATCGAACGCGCGCCGCAATCGCTGGCCCCGCTGTTCGAGAATGGGAACTATGCCGAAATCAGCTTTGGTGGCGTCAATCCCAAGATCGAGGGCACCGACATCGCCGGTTTCGCAACGGGCGATGTGGCGCAGGGCTATGGGTTCTTTGGGCTGGCCTATAAGCATCAGTTCAACGACAACCTCTCGGGCGCATTGATCATCGAGCAGCCGTTCGGGGCCGACATTCTTTATCCGATGAAGCCAGCCCCCCTGCCCGATTACGACGTTCTGGACGGTACCCGGGTCGAGGTGAATTCGACCACCTATACCGCCCTGCTGCGTTACAAGTTCGAGAACAATTTCTCGGTCCATGGCGGGATCCGCGGCTCGCGCGCCGATGGCCATGTGCGCCTGCAAGGAGCGGGCTATCAGAGTACCTCGGGTTATGACCTGAAGCTGGACGGCGCCTGGGGTATAGGCTGGGTCGCGGGTATCGCCTATGAGGTGCCCGATATCGCGGCGCGTATCTCATTGACCTATAACTCGCCCATCGATCATGACTTTGACATGAAGGAAACCGGCGGTCGCCTGGGTAGTACCGTCTTGAGTGACGAGTATACCGTCAAGACGCCGCGCAGCTGGACGCTGGAAGGTCAGACAGGGATCGCCAAGGACACGTTGCTGTTCGGCTCGATTCGCTGGGTGAAATGGTCCGAGTTCCGGGTCGACAACTTCGTGTTCCCGATCGCGCTGCCCAATGGCGGGCGGGTCGAGCTTGTCGAGCTGGATGACACCACCACTTACACGATCGGTGTCGGGCGCAAGTTCACCGACAACTGGTCCGGCTCGGTCTCGTTCACCTATGAGCCGGAACAGGATGACCTGATCTCGCCGCTGGCGCCGGCCAATGGCCGCAAGGGCGTGACGGTCGCCGCAATCTATACGATGGACAACATCAAGATCTCGACCGGGATCAACTATACCAAGCTGGGCGGCCCCGATCTGGGCGTCGGTCAAAGCGGCAACAAGACCAAGGTCGCCGAAATGGATGACGGCGAACTTTGGGGGGTTGGCGTCAGGATCGGCTATTCGTTCTGATCCGGCGGCGCGGCCGCGAAATGACAAGGCCCCGGTTCAGCCGGGGCCTTTCGTTTTTCAGCACCTGCGCCGGTGGCGCCGCCGCATGGATATTTGAATGAAGAAGAAAGTCAGGGCGTCAGCGCCCGGACCAAGGCGGTGAAATCCTCGCCGCGTTTTTCGAAATTCGGGTATTGGTCAAAGCTGGCGGCAGCGGGGGCAAGCAGGACGGTTTCGCCGGGCTGTGCCTCGGCCGCGGCGCGGGCGACGGCCTGCTGCATGGTTTCGGCGATCTCATAGGGGGTCTGGCCGATTTGCAGCGCGAAGTCGCGGGCGGAATGGCCGATGAAATAGGCTTTGACGACCTGGCCCAGATAGGGCGCAAGGGCCTCGATGCCGCCATCCTTGCCCATGCCGCCGGCGATCCAGCGGATGCGCTGGAACGCCGTCAGCGCCTTGGCGGCGGCGTCGACATTTGTGGCCTTGCTGTCATTGACCCAGCGCACGCCGTTGATTTCCGCCACCGTCTGGCTGCGATGCGGCAGGCCCTTGAAGCTGTGGAAGGCGCGCTCGATCTCGCGGGGGGCAAGGCCGAGGCTGCGGGTCGCGGCATAGGCGGCGCAGGCGTTCTGGTGATTATGTTCGCCCGGAAGGCCCGTCACCTCGCGCAGGTCCAGCGATGCGACCTGCCGGCCCTTGCGGTATTCCGCCAGAAACCCCTTGCGGGCAAAGACCGACCAGCCAAAGCCTTCGAGCTTTTGCCCCGACGAGACCCGGATCACCCGGTCGTCGGTCGGGCCCATGGCCAGTTGATCGGCGAGATAGCGGCCCTCGATTTCATCGACACCGATGATGGCGCGGTCGGGGCCGCCCTCGGCGAAAAGCCGGCGCTTGGCAGCGAAATAGCCGCCCGGGCCGCCATGGCGGTCCAGATGGTCGGGCGAAAGATTGGTGAATACGGCGATATCGGGGGTCAGGGCGCGGGCCAGATCGGTCTGGTAGCTGGAGAGTTCCAGCACCACCACCTCGCCGTCATGGGCAGGGTCCAGCGACAGGACCCCGGTGCCGATATTGCCGCCGATCTGGGTCGGGCGGCCGCATTCCTTGAGGATGTGATGGATCAGCGCCGTGGTCGTCGATTTGCCGTTCGAGCCGGTGATGGCGATCACGCGCGGCGTGGTGTCGAACATCTCCCAGTCGCGGGTGGCGAAGCTGCGAAAGAAGAGCCCGATATCGTTGTCGACCGGGATCCCCAGATCATAGGCTTTTGCGATGACCGGGTGGGGTTTGGGGTAAAGATGCGGGATGCCGGGGCTGGTGATCAGTGCCGAGATGCCGGTCCAGTTCGTGTCGCGCGTCAGGTCAAGGACGGTCATGCCGTCGGCCTCTGCCTGTTCGCGGGTATCGGCGCCGTCATCCCAGACGACGACAGTGGCGCCGCCCTCGGTCAGGGCGGCGGCGGTGGCGCGGCCGGAACGGCCAAGGCCGAGCACCGCAATGGTCTGGTTTTCGACGCCTTGGACGGGGATCATGGTCATTCCTTGGTTTGTGGGCAACGCCGGGGGCGCTTCGCCCCCCGGACCCCCAGAGGATATTTCGGCATGAAAGAATGCGCGAGAGGGATCAGCGCAGCTTGAGCGTCGCGAGGCCGATCAGCGCCAGGATCAGCGCGATGATCCAGAAGCGGATGACGATCTGGGCCTCGCCCCAGCCCTTTTTCTCGAAATGGTGGTGGATCGGCGCCATCAGGAACACCCGTCGGCCGGTGCGCTTGAAGTAGAGCACCTGAATGATGACCGACAGCGCCTCGACCACGAAAAGCCCGCCGACGATGGCCAGCACGATTTCATGCTTGGTAACCACCGCGATGGCCCCCAGCGCGCCGCCAAGGGCAAGGCTTCCGGTATCGCCCATGAACACCGCCGCGGGCGGGGCGTTGTACCAGAGGAATCCCAAGCCCCCGCCGATCAGCGCGGCGACGAAAACCGCCAGCTCGCCGGTGCCGGGGACGAAATGCACGCCCAGATAATTGGCGAAATTGGCATTGCCGACCGCATAGGCGATCACCGCGAAACTGGCGGCGGCGATCATCACCGGCATGATCGCCAGCCCGTCCAGCCCGTCGGTCAGGTTCACCGCATTGGCCGCGCCAAGGATCACGATCACCGAAAACGGCACGAAGAAGATGCCCAGATTGATCAGCGTATCCTTAAGGAAAGGCAGCGCGAGTTGATTGCTCAGCGCATCGGGATGCATCAGTGTGGCCGCGATCCCCGCACCCGCCGCGATGCAAAGCCCGATCAAAAGCCGGATCCGTCCCGAAAGGCCGGCATGATGCTGTTTGGTTACCTTGGCATAGTCATCGGCGAAACCAATGGCTGCAAAGCCCATGGTCACCAGGAGCACGATCCAGACATAGCCATTGTCCAGCCGCGCCCAGAGCAGGGTCCCGACCAGCAACCCGGCCAGGATCAGAAGCCCGCCCATGGTGGGCGTTCCGGCCTTGGAAAAGTGGTTCTGGGGGCCGTCATCGCGGATCGGCTGGCCTTTTTTCTGTTTGCGGCGCAGCAGGTCAATCAGCGGCCGGCCGAACATGAAACCAAAGATCAGCGCGGTAAAGAACGCCCCGCCGGCGCGAAAGGTGATATAGCGGAACAGGTTGAAGAAATCCCCGCCATCCGACAGGTTGGTCAGCCAGTAGAGCATTAATCGGTCCTTTCGCCAGGCGAGCGGCCATGCCGCGTCTGGCGCAGCGCATCAACCACCGTCGAAACACGGGATCCCTTGGACCCCTTAACAAGCACAATATCGCCGATCGCCACCAGATCGCCGACCGCCGCCGCCAGTTCGGCAGCAGTTTCCGCATGAATGCCCCGCCGTTCCGGCGGCAGCGCGTCATAAAGCGCGCGCATGCGCGGACCGGCCAGATGCACCAGATCGACCGAGGCCATGGCCGGGTCATCGGCCATGGCGCGATGCATGGCCAGTTCGTCCGGGCCAAGTTCCAGCATGTCGCCCAGAATAGCCACCCGCCGCCCGCCCGTCAGCCGCGCCAGCGTGGCGAGCCCCGCCGAAAGCGAGGTCGGATTGGAATTATAGGCATCGTCGATCAGCCGGATGCCCGAAAGATCCTCGACCGCGCCACGGCCCAGCGGCGGGCGCCATTCGGACAGCGCGGCCGCCGCCTGCGCCACATCCGCCCCGGCGGCGGACAGCGCCGCGAGCACGCCGACCGCGTTCATCACGAAATGCGTGCCGGCGCTGGCAAGGGTGAAATCGACCGTCTCGCCCAGAATGCGGGCGCGGACCCGTGTGGTACCGTCGGTGGTATCGGCCTTGACCGGTTTGGCCATGCCGTGCTGGCCAAAGCCGATGACGATGGCGCCGGCCTCATCGGCGAAATCGCGCAGGATCTGGGTGACGGCCAGGTCCTCGGGGATGATGGCGGTGCCCGGCTGGGTCAGGCCGCGAAAGATCGCGCCTTTTTCGCGGGCGATGCCCTCGATATTGCCGAATGCCTCGAAATGGGCGGCGGCGACGGTGGTGATCATCGCCACCTGCGGGCGGGCCAGACGGGCCAGCGGCTCGATCTCGCCGGGGTGATTCATGCCGATTTCGATGATGGCGAAATCGGTGTCGGCGGGCATCCGCGCCAGCGTGAGCGGCACCCCCCAATGGTTGTTATAGCTGGCCTCGGCGGCGTGAACGCGGCCCTGCCCGGTCAGGGCGATCCGCGCCATTTCCTTGGTCGAGGTCTTGCCGACCGAACCGGTGATGGCGATGATCTTACCCCGCATGCGGGCGCGGCCGGCGCGGCCCAATGCCTCAAGCGCGGTCAGGACATCGGGGACGATCAGCAGGGGCGCGTCGGGGGCGACGCCTTCGGGGATGCGGCTGACCAATGCGGCGCCGGCGCCCTTTTCCAACGCCTGGGCCACGAAATCATGGCCGTCGCGCGCCGCCTGCAAGGCCACGAACAGATCGCCCGGCCGGATGGTGCGGGTGTCGATCGAAACGCCGCCCACGGCGAAATCGCGGGTCGCCCGGCCGCCCGTCGCGGCAACAGCGTCATCCGAGGTCCAGAGTGTCATATCTTGCCATCCAGCGCCGCGACGGCCACCGAGGCCTGTTCGGCGTCGTCAAAGGGATAGACATCGCTGCCGATGATCTGTCCGGTTTCATGCCCCTTGCCGGCGATCAAGAGCGCGTCGCCCGGACCCAGCGCATCGACACCGCGCAGGATCGCCTCGGCGCGGTCGCCGACCTCGATGGCGTCGGGACCGGCGCCGGCCATGACCTCGGCGCGGATCATGGCAGGGTCCTCGGTCCGGGGGTTGTCGTCGGTGACAAAGACCACATCGGCGAAATCGCGCGCCGCCTCGCCCATCAGCGGGCGTTTCAGGCGGTCGCGATCGCCGCCGGCGCCAAAGACCACGATGATCCGGCCCATCACATGCGGGCGCAGCGATTGCAAAGCCGAGGCCAGCGCCCCGGGCTTGTGGCTGTAATCGACAAAGACGGCGGCGCCGTTTTCGCGCAGCGCGGCCAGTTCCATCCGCCCGCGCACCGTGCTGAGCCCGGGCAGGGTTTCGAACACCCGCGCCGGCTCATCGCCCGCCGCCATAACCAGCCCGGCGGCGGCCAGCACGTTTTCCGCCTGGAACCCGCCGATCAGCGGCAGCCGCACCAGATGCGGATTGCCATGCCAGGAAAAGCGCAGATCCTGCCCGGTCGCGTCATAACGCTGACCCAGAATGCGCAGATCGGCGGCCCCGTCCCGGCCGATGGTGGTCAGCACCAGCCCGTGTTCGCGGGCGATCATCGCCATCTGGCGGCCGCGCGGATCGTCGATATTGATCACCGCCGCCGCGCCTTCGTCCAGAATATGGTTGAAAAGCAGCGCCTTGGCGGCAAAGTAATCGTCAAAATTCTTGTGATAATCCAGGTGGTCCTGGCTGAAATTGGTGAATGCGCCCGCCTTCAGCCGCACCCCGTCCAGCCTCCGTTGGTCCAGCCCGTGCGAACTGGCCTCCATCGCGGCATGGGTGACGCCGGCCTCGGCCGCCTCGGCCAGAACCCGGTGCAGGGTCAGGGGTTCGGGCGTGGTATGGGCAAGCTTGGCCTGATAGTCGCCCTGAACGCCCATAGTGCCAAGGCTGATCGCCCGGTATCCCAGCGCCTGCCAGATCTGGCGGGTAAAGCTTGCGACCGAGGTCTTGCCCGAGGTGCCGGTCACGCCGACCATGGTTCTGGGCTGGTCGCCAAACCACAGCGCGGCGGCCCCGGCCAAAGCCGCGCGCGGATCCTCGGCCAGGATCAGCGCGGCGTCCGATGCGGCCAGCTCGGCCGCGGCGATCTCGGCTCCCTTGCGGTCGGTCAGCACCGCCACCGCGCCCTGACGCAGGGCGTATTGGATGAATTCGCCGCCATGCTGCGCCGATCCCGGCAATGCCGCGAACAGGAAACCGGGCCTGATCTGCCGTGAATCGACGGCGATCCCGGTCACCTCGGGGTCGCGCCCCTTGTCCCCTCTCAGCCCCAGAAGGGACAGCCGCTTCGCCCGTTCAGCCACGAATACCCTCGTTCGTCTAGTTCGAGACGAGCTTTAGCCGATCCGGCAGAGGCCGTTCAACCATCGGCAATTCCTTCTCGGTGATCGGCCGCAGCCCCAGAAGCGGCGTGACGCGACGTATCACCTCGGCGGCGACGGGGGCGGCGGTCCAGCCGGCGGTGCGCAACTCGGCACCGCCCGCGCTGGTGACCGAAGGTTCGTCCAGCGTCAGCACCAGCACATATTGCGGCGCGCTGGCCGGAAAGGCCGAGGCAAAGGTGGTCACGTTCTTGTCGCGATAATAGCCGCCATTCGGGCGCGGCTTGTCGGCGGTGCCGGTCTTGCCGGCGACCTCATAGCCCTCGACATTGGCGGACCGCGCGGTGCCGCGCGTCACCACCTGACGCATCAGGGCCATCGCGGTCTTGGCCGCTTGCGGCGACAGCACCTGTTCGCCGCCGCGCGCCGCGCGGCCATGGACCAGCGTCGGACGCACGCGCTTGCCGTCATTGGCGATGGTGGCATAGGCGGCCGCCAGATGCAGCGGGCTTGCCGCGATCCCGTGCCCGAATGACACCGTCGCGGCCGTCACCGCCGGCCAGCGTTGCGGCACCAGCGGCTTGCCGGTCGGCGCCTCGCTCATCTCAAGCGGGGTCGCCTCGAAAAGGCCCAGCTTTTCAAGGAAGTCGCGCTGTCGTTCCGGCCCCAGCAGCTGGGCGATCCGCACCGTCCCCACGTTCGAAGATTTCACGATGATGTCGGTCACCGACAGCTGGCTGCCGTAATTGTGGAAATCGTTGATCAGATATTTGCCGATCTTCATCGGGGTTTTCGAATTGATCATCGTGTTGGGACTGATCAGTTTCAGATCCAGCGCCTGCGCCACCGGGAAAATCTTGAAGGTCGAGCCCAGCTCGTACTGACCCTGTACCGCGCGGTTGAAGAGCGGGCTGTCCGAAGGATCGCCCTTGAGCAGCGGCTTGGGCCGGTCATTGGGGTCGAAATCGGGCAGGCTGGACATGGCGACGATCTCGCCGGTCTTGACCTCCATCAGGATGCCGGTCGCGCCCTTGGCATTCATCACCTTCATGCCATTGGCCAGCACTTCCTCCATCGCAGCCTGCACGGTCATGTCCAGCGACAGGACCAGCGGCGCGCCGTCATTGGCCGGATCGCGCAGCCAGTGATCAAAGGCCTTTTCGACGCCCGCGACGCCGATCACCTCGGCGCTGGCGACGTCTTCCTTGCCAAAGGTGGTGCCGCCCAGGATATGGCTGGCGATATGGCCGTTGGGATAAAGCCGCATTTCGCGCGGCCCGAACAACAGACCCGGCTCGCCAATGTCATGGACGGCCTGCATCTGTTCGGGCGAAAGCTTTTTCCTGATCCAGACAAAGCTGCGCTTGCCGGAAAAATCCTTGCGCAGGCGGTCGATATCCAGATCGGGAAAAATCGAGACCAGCTTTTTCGCCGCGCCCTCGGGATCGACCATCTGCCGGGGATGGGCATAAAGCGAATAGGTCAGCAGATTGGTCGCCAAGACCCGACCGTAACGGTCGGTGATGTCGGCACGCTGGGAAATGATCTGGGCGCTGCCGCTTTGCACGCGCGGCTCGGTCGGCTGGCTGGCGGCCAGCACGCCCATTTTCACCCCCACCGCGCCAAAGGCCAGAACAAAGCTCATCGCCATGAAAACCAGCCGGTGGCGCGCGTTGTTGCGGGCGCTTTCCTGAATTTCGGCATGACGCTGGGCACGGTTCTCGGCCTCGATGGCGTCGGGATTTTCGCCCTTTTCGCGGGCACGAAGGATGCGGGCCAGGGGGCGCAATGGGGTGCGGATCATGGCGTGCTCTCCTTTGGGCGGCGGGGGGGATACCAGGCGGGGCGAGGAACCTGATCGGCGGGGTCGCCGCCATCGGCCTTGGGCTGGACGGGCGGGGGAAAGGCCACCTGCCCGACATCGACGAACTGATCGGCGGTAAAGGGCACCAGCTTCAGCCGGCTGAAATTCAGGTTCACCAGCTCACGCAGCCGGTCGGGGCGGTTCAGATAGGCCCATTCGGCGCGCAGGACGCCCAGATCCTCGCGCAGGCCGCCGATCTGGCGCTGCACATTCGACATCTCCGAAATGGTGGCCTGCGTGCGATAGTTTTCGCGATAGGCCCAAAAGGCCAACCCCATCACGATCAGCGTGGTCAACAGGTAAAGCACCGATTTCATCGCGCCCCCCGTTCCGGCAGAACCGGAAGGCCCAGCGCCTCGGGATCGACGCGGCCGGCCGGGGCATGGGTGCGGATGCCCACCCGCAACAGCGCCGAACGCGAACGCGGATTGGTCGCCAGCTCGGTCTCGTCGGGGCCGATGGCGCGGCGAAAAGGCAGCGTAAAGGCCGGCTCGATACGTTCGGTTTCGGGGGCATAGCGGCTGCCGCCGCCGGCGCTGTTCGAGCGTGCCTGCATGAAGCGCTTGACGATGCGGTCCTCAAGCGAATGAAAGCTGACCACCGCAAGCTTGCCGCCTGGGCGCAGCGCGCGTTCGGCCGCCGCCAGCCCCGCGACCAGCTGGCCGAATTCGTCGTTCACCCAGATGCGGATCGCCTGAAAGCTGCGGGTCGAGGGGTGGCTGTGACCGGGCTTGGGGCGCGGCAGGCAGGCGCCGACGATATCGGACAATTGCCCCGTGCGCGTCAGCGGGCGGGCCGCGACGATGGCCTTGGCGATCCGGCGCGAGGCGCGTTCCTCGCCATAAAGATAAAGCACGTCGGCGATTACCGATTCGGGCGCGCTGTTCAAGAGATCGGCGGCCGTGGGGCCATCGCCGCCCATGCGCATGTCCAAAGGCCCGTCGCGCAGAAAGGAAAAGCCGCGCTCGGATTGATCCAGCTGCATCGAGCTGACGCCCAGATCCAGCACGACACCATCGACCTGTGCCCCGGCCAGCCGGTCCAGATCGGAAAACGTGCCCTCGACCAGCCGCAGCCGGTCGCCATATTCGCCCGCCCAGGCCGCCGCCATGCCAAAGACCGACGGGTCGCGGTCGATGCCGATCACCTGATCCGCGCCCTGCGCCAAAAGCCCGCGCGCATAGCCGCCGGCGCCGAATGTGCCGTCCACCCAGACCCCGCCAACAGGTGCTACGGCCCGCAAAAGCGGGCCGAGCAGGACGGGCAGATGGGGTTGATCGCTCGCCGCCACGCCTAGCCCTCCGCCACGGGAGGTTGCGACAAAAGCGACAGCGGATCGGCGCCCGGCTCAAGCTCGGGGACGCGGGCTTCAAGCGCGCGCTCTTCTTCCTCGTAATTCTCGGGGGACCAGACCTTGAGGTTGTCGCCGCCAGAGATAAAGACCGCGCTGTCGCTCAGCCCGATCTTGTCGCGCAGCTTTTGCGGCAGGACCAGACGGCCGTCGCCGTCGATCTCGGTTTCCTCGGAATGGCCGTGATAGATATGTTCCAGATAGTTGCGGCGCGGGCTGCCACGATCGAGACCGGCGATCTGGTCGTCGATTTCGTTGATCGCGTCGATGGTGAACAGTTGCAGATATTTCCAGTCGCGGGTGCCAAAGACGATGACCAGCTGCGGGCGCTTGCCGGTTTCCCATTCGGGATCGGCGGATTCAAAGACGCGGCGGAACTTGGCCGGGATCGAGACGCGACCTTTCGCATCGACCTTGACCTCTTCCGAACCTCTGAACCTGCGCGCCACCGGCCCGCACTCCTTCCCACTGTCCCTTGCCCTTTCCGGCCTTTCCCGAAAAGGAAAGGCGGACCGGGTTGCTGCCACCACCCGATCCGCCGCCCTCGTTCCCATCTCTGGGCCCCGTAGTTTCGGGGATCGCGCCCTGCTGTCCGCGCCACCTGGGGGAGGTGCTGCTCGCGCGCGCAGAGCCATGTTCGGAAGCGGGTGCCTGTATGAAGCCTGCTTGTCGCCTTGTGGGGTCTTGATGCCCCTTCAGCCCGTCTCCGTATCAAAGGGATGGCATGGGAATTTATGGGACGCAACGGATTTATTTGGGCGCAACCTGGGTGGCGGCGGTGTTTCGCGCGTGAACATGGCGTGAACATTTTCACACCCGCGCGAGAAATGGGGAAGGTATCGGTCCGGGTAACAACCCAACCACTACATCTAGCGAAAATGGGCTTGTGGCAAAGAAGTCCCACCAAATCCCGTAATCGACAGGAAACCGCCGATTTCGCGCCAGAACCCGAATGGGAATCGACGGAATCCCGCCGATTTCCCGCCTGCTCCCATGCCGATCACCGGGAATCACGGGCCGGTGATTCGGAAATCAGACCGGCGTTCACAGGTTTTCCCAGCCGCCGTTCCCGCGTTTTCCCATGGCACACCCATGCCCATCGCGATGCCCCGCCCGCAGCGGCGGATGGCCTCGCCCGGATCGGCCATGCCACAGGGATGTCAGGCCATGGGATGTCAGGTCATGGGATATCAGGCCATGCCGCCCGCGATCAGCCGCTGGGCCAACCGGGTAAAGGCCTCGGCCACCGGCCCGTCGCCGGCCGCGACCGGGGTGCCCGCATCGCCGGCCAGCCGCACTTCGAGGTTCAGGGGGATCTCGCCCAGAAAGGGCAGGCCCAGCTGAGCCGCCTCGGCCGCGACGCCGCCATGGCCAAAAAGATGCGCCTCATGCCCGCAATTCGGACATATATATGTCGACATGTTCTCGACCAGCCCAAGCACCGGGGTTTTCAGCTTGTCGAACATGTCGATGGCGCGCCGCGCATCGATCAGCGCCACATCCTGCGGGGTCGAGACGATGATGGCGCCGCTGACCTGCGCCTTCTGGCACAGGGACAGCTGCACATCGCCGGTGCCGGGCGGCAGATCGACCAGCAGCACGTCCAGCTCGCCCCATTTCACCTGATTGAGCATCTGTTGCAGCGCACCCATCAGCATCGGGCCGCGCCAAACCACGGCCTCGCCTTCCTTCATCATCAAGCCCAGCGACATGGTGGTCACGCCATGCGCGCGCAGCGGCTCGATCATCTGGCCGTCGCTGGTCGGGCGCTGTCCGGTCAGGCCCAGCATCCGCGGCTGCGAGGGACCGTATATATCGGCATCCAAAAGACCGACCCGCCGCCCCTGACGCGCCAGCGCCACCGCAAGGTTCGAGGTCAGCGTGGATTTCCCCACGCCCCCCTTGCCAGACCCGATGGCGACGATCCGCGCCACGCCGCTGACCGGGGCCGGGCCGGCCTGTGGCGTCGGATGGCGCCCGATCTTCAGGCTGGGCGGCTCGCCCCCCTGCGGCGCCCCTGTCTGGGGCTGGGCATCGCCGGACCGCGCCACGACCTGCGGCGCGGGGCCGCGCGGGGCGGCCGGGGCGGTCATCACGATCTGGACCTTCTGGTCGCCCGCAAGCGCGGCAAGACGGCGCTTTGCCTCGGCCTCGGCATCGGTCAGCGCGCGCGCCTGGACGGCATCGGCGGCCTCGATCACGAATCGGATGGTCCCGGAATCGACATGCAGGGCGCGCACAAGATCGTCGGAAACCAGATTTCCGCCCCCCGGCACCGCGATCTGCGCAAGTTCCTGAAGCACACGTTCGCGTGATACCGCCATGACGACCCCCGATTTCAAAGCGTCATGAGCATGACAAGTTGCGCGGCGCTCGGCAAGCGGGTCCGGGACGGCACTCTGATAAGGTGTTGTGACCCCGCGTAATTACGACCAAATTCAACGGGTTTTCCCTGATTCCGCCTTTTGGACAAGGCTAACGACCCCCTAAAATTAATGCATTATTAACCACTTGTGAAAGAGTTCCAGAAACAGATATGCTGTTTCTGCATAGCAGCATTTCACCCGAAGCCATTGTGCAACCGCAGCAACAGGCCCATGTTAGCCCCAACGGCGAACGGGCAATCCGGCCCCGGCTGCCGACGCTAGATAGATGGAAGAATGAAATGGCTGTTCTCGTACTGAACCAAGGCAATGTCCGCAAAGAAGCCGGCAATGGTCGCATCGCGAAATTCGTCGCTGACCTGCGGGACAACATGGCACGCCGTTCGGTCTATCGCCAGACCATGCGCGAACTGAACGAGCTGAGCGACCGCGACCTGTCCGATCTGGGCATGTGCCGCGCCAACATCCGCAGCGTGGCTTACGAAGCCGCCTGGGGTGCGAAGTAAGGAATAGAATACCCGACCCCCTCCTCCTCCCTGGGGTCCGGGTTCAGGCGGCATCCTCCCTCCTCCTCCCTGAGGATGCCGCCGCAAAGATACGGTGAAGCCCTTTCCTCCCTCCCGGGCTTCACAGTACAGGCGGCCTCCCCTCCTCCTCCCAGGAGCGCCGCCAACCCATACGGCAAGACCCTCTCCTCCTCCCTTGGGTCTTGCGGTGCAGGTGGCGCCCCTCCCCTCCTCCCTGAGGGTGCCACCGAACCGATCCGCCGAGGCCCCTCCTCCTCCCTGGGCTTCGCGGTACTGGCGGCACCCTCCCCTCCTCCTCCCTGGAGGGTGTCGCCCCGAAATACCGCCCAGACGGCGGACATGAATGCGACGGTCCCCCTCCTCCTCCCTGGGACCGGTTGCACGCGGCAACAGGCGCCTCCTCCCTGCCTTTGCCGCGCCCCATACGCGGCCCCTCCTCCTCCCTGGGCCGGCGTTGTGCGGCGGCGCCCCCTCCTCCTCCCTGGGCGCCGCCGCTTTTCATTTCCGGGGTCCGGGTATAGGGGGATGCCATGTTGTCTTATCAGCACGCCTTTCACGCCGGGAATCTGGCCGACCTGCACAAGCATGCCTTGCAGGCCTGGATGCTGGATTACCTCATCGCCAAGCCGAAACCGCTGAGCTATCTGGAAACCCATGCGGGCCGGGGGCTTTACGACCTGTCGGGCGCCGAGGCGGCCAAGACCGGCGAGGCGGCAGCCGGCATCACCCGCGCGCTTTCGGAAAACTGGCTGGCAGCGGATCATCCGCTGCGCCGGGCGCTGTCGGATATCCGCGCCCGTCATGGCGGGACGGCCTATCCCGGATCGCCGCTGATCGCCGCGCATTTCCTGCGCCCGGATGACAGCGCCCATCTGGCCGAACTGCACCCGGCCGAACATCAGGCGCTGAGCCAGGTCGCGGGCTTTGCCCATCTGCACCGGCAGGACGGCTTTGACATGGCGCAGGCGCTCTGTCCGCCCACGCCCCGGCGCGGCCTGCTGTTGATCGATCCCAGCTATGAGATCAAGACCGATTACCAGACCATTCCCGGCCAGATCGCCAAGCTGGCGCGGAAATGGAATGTCGGGGTGATCGCGCTGTGGTTCCCGATCCTGACCGATGACCGGCAGGCGGGAATGGTCGCGGCGCTTGGCCGCGAACATCCCGATGCGCTGTTGTCGCAGGTGCGCTTTCCGCCGGCGCGGCCGGGGCATGGCATGGTCGGTTCGGGCATGTTCGTGATCAATCCGCCCTATGGCCTTGCCGACGAGGCGCGCCGGATCGAGGCGCTTTACGACCGGCGATAGGCCAGCGCGGCCGCGATCCGGCGGTCGGTCGCATCCTCGGGACCATCCGCCCATGGCCGAAACCGCAGCCGGAATGCCGACAGACGGTCGGACAGACGATCGGGCAAATCAGGATAGCCGATGCGGGTCAGGCTGTCGGCCAGCGCCCCCTCGGCCCCCGCCCCCTCAGGCCAGATCGCCAATCCCTGCAAAGCCAGACGCCGCCAGTCAAAGCGCGGGCCGGGGTCGATCTTGCGACCGGGCGCCATGTCGGAATGACCGATGACGCCATCCGCCGCGATGCCCCAGCGGCCCATGATCTTGCGCAACAGCGCCTCAAGCGCCGCCATCTGCGGTTCGGGAAAGGGGCGGTCGCCGGGATTGACCAGTTCGATGCCGATGCTGCGGGAATTCACGTCCTCGCGCCCCTGCCAGCTGCCGGCGCCGGCATGCCAGGCGCGGCGATCCTCGGGGACCAGCGGCTCGGTCAGGCCGTTCTCGTGGATCAGCCAATGCGCGCTGACTTCGGCCGCAGGATCGCAGAGCCGCGCCCGCGCCGAAGGCCCGTCCGCCATGCCGGTATAGTGGATCACGACCAGCTCGGGCCGCTGGCCCCGCCGGTCGCCGTGATTGGGCGACGGGCTCAAAGACCGGGCGCGTTGCGGACCGGACGCGGATCCCAGCCGCAGACAAAGCCGTCGCCATCCGGGTCCATGCCCTTGGGGTCCAGAATCGGCCCGCCCGCCGCGATAAAGGCGCGCTGCGCGATATCGGCCGAGGCATAGCCCGAACAGGTCCGCCCCGCATCCAGAACCGAGCCGCCGGTGCGTTTATAGATATCCGCGCCGGGGTTATGCTGTTCCTGATGGGCGTAGCGCACCAGCACCGGGGTCGAGCCGGGATAGGGCCCGGTCGTCGTCACCGGCATATTCGCCGGAGTATTGCCCGGCGCGGCGCTGGCGGTCACCGTGCCGGCCGTCTTGCCAGCCGTCTTGGTCTGCGCCTTGGTCGTCGCCGGCGCGGTGCCGGCGATTTCGGCGGCGGTCGGCGCCTTGGCGGGCAGCTGCACCGGGATCACCGGCGGCACCGCGCCAGTGCCATGCAGCGCAGCCTCGCGTTCGCGCATGTATTTGGCGTAGTCCGAGCCGTTGTGCATGCCGCTGTAATTCGGGTTCCAGCCCGAATTCTCGCCGCAAGCGGCCAGCGCCAGCACTGACAGGATCAGAAGGTTCCGCATCACTTTCTCCCGTAAAAGGCCGCTCACCACCAGCGCGCGGGTTTCGCCGTAAAGCCTGCCGCAGATTCGAGGGTCTGCGCAAGGTTCAACAAGCCGCCTTCGTCCCAAGGACGCCCGATCAGCTGCATCCCCAGCGGCAATCCCCGCTTGTCCAGCCCCGCCGGTACCGAAATCCCCGGCAGACCGGCAAGGTTCACGGTGACGGTGAACACGTCCAGCAGATACATCTCGACCGGGTCCTTGC
>RRZU011518553.1_pt1 | contig 17868 bp, 14 predicted proteins | sample 2165561 | NCBI WGS metagenome assembly RRZU01 (sample SAMN10456909, study PRJNA506462) | wastewater metagenome | isolation source: wastewater sludge | place: USA: Moscow, Idaho | reverse complement strand
CCTCGCAAAACGCCGCGGCACCGTCCAACGACGCACGAAACGCAACCACGTCTACCTCTCCCGCACCAAGCTCAACAAGCGGGCATCCTCAGATGAGTCAACGACTCAAACCAAGCGGGCATCTTGACATGAGGCAACGGGCATTCAACTATCTCGTCGAGCGGTGAGGTTGCGCGCCGCGGCCCCGTCCGGCCCAGTCCTCTCAGGCGGCGTCCCTGACCGCGGCCAGGAACTCCTCCGGCGTGGCGCCGATGGTGGCGAGGTCGAGCTTTGTCTCTCCGACCAGGTAGGTCGGAGTGCTGGAGACCCCAGCCGCCTCGAGCGACCCGTCGGCCTCGTCCGTGAAGTCGTTGAAGGCCACCTCGTCGAAGAGCGCCTGGAACCTGGTCAGCTCCTCGCCCTCCATGCCGATCTGGGCAGGTAGCGTCTCGCGCAGGAACTCGTCGGTGAAACCGGTCTGCTGTGAAGCGAACAGGCCGGCGTGATACGCGTCGAAGCGGCCGACGCTGTCAGCGGCAGCTGCCGCGACGGCGGCCTTCTTGGACGGACCCATGGTCGCGGCACCGTCCTTGAAGTGGGCCTGTCGCACCTCAGCGGTCATGCTGCCGTCCGACACCAAGGTCAGGATGGTCGAGCCGAAGACGGACTCGGCATCTGCACAGGCAGGGCAGAGGTAGTCGCCGTACATGACGAGGTGGGGCACGTCGTCGCTCGGCTGCTTCCCGCCGACCAGGATGCCGTGCCCGGCCGTCGCGTTGGGCGGCCGCTGCTGATCCTCGGAAATCTTCCCTCCGGAGAGTGCCTGGATCAGCACCACCGCGACGATCACGACCACGACGACCGCGACGGTGGCCACCGAGGCGATCGTGATGCGCTTCGTGCGGCGCGCCCGCTCCTCGGCCTCCTGTTGCCTGCGTAGCGCCTCGCGTCGGCTGCTGCTCGATGCCATCGGGTTCTCCTGTGACTGTCGGCCTTGGCTTGCCGTTCAGCGTAGTCGGGCGCCCGCGGCGCGGAGCAGGCACCCGCGGTTAAGCCGTCGCTTGTACGCTGAGGACACCATGAGTCATTCCACACACGCCGAACTGACGGCAGCCCTGACGTCCCGGTGGCCCGAGCACCGGATCGCGCCGAGCCTGACGCGGATCGCCGCGCTGATGGATCTGCTCGGCGATCCGCAGAATGCGGTGCCGGTCATCCAGATCGCAGGCACCAACGGCAAGGGCAGCACCGCGATCATGATCGACACGGTTCTCCGGGCCGCGGGGCTTCGGGTCGGCAGGTTCGCCAGCCCGCACCTCAGCGACGTGCGCGAGCGCATCGTCATCGACGGGGAGCCGATCAGCGAGGAGCGCTTCGACGAGGTCTGGGCCGACATCGAGCCCTACGTCGCCATGGTCGACGAGCAGAAGCTCGACGGCGTCGACATGACGTTCTTCGAGGTGATCACCGGCATGGCCTACGCCGCCTTCGCCGACGCGCCGGTCGACGTCATCGTGATGGAGGTCGGGCTCGGCGGACGGTGGGACGCGACAAGCGTCGCCGACGCGACGGTCGCCGTCGTGACGCCCATCGGGCTGGACCACACCCACATCCTCGGCAAGACCGTCGCCGAGATCGCCGCGGAGAAGGCGGGGATCATCAAGCAGGGCTCGACCGCGGTGCTCGCAGGTCAGGATCCGGCCGCCGCCCGCATCCTGCTCGAGCGCGCGGTTGAGGTCGGTGCCCCGGTCAAGGCCGAGGGCCCCGACTTCGGCGTCATCGACCGCCAGCTGGCCGTCGGCGGCCAGCTGCTGCGCCTCGAGACGGCGGGCGGACCGGTCGGTGACCTGTTCCTGCCCATCTTCGGGGAGCACATGGCCCGCAACGCCGCCCTCGCCGTCGCCGCCGTCGAGGCGTTCCTCGGGTCGCAACCGCTCAACCCGGAGATCATCGTGGAGGGCCTCGGTGCAGTGGAGGCTCCCGCACGGATGGAGCTGGTGCGCACCTCGCCGCCCATCGTGGTCGACACCGCCCACAACCCGCAGGCCGCACGGGCCACGATCGACACGCTCACCGAGAGCTACGACTTCGACCCCGTCATCGGCGTGGTCGCGATGATGCAGGACAAGGACGCCGAGCAGGTGCTGGAGATCTTCTCCGAGAAGATGGACCAGATCGTCATCACGAAGGTCTCCTCGACCCCGCGCGCCCGTCCCGTCGAGGAGCTGGCGACGCTTGCCGAGACGATCTGGTCCTCACACCAGGTGCATCGCGCCGCCACGATGGCCGAGGCGCTCGACCTGGCCGTCATGCTCGCCGACACCTCCAGCACCCAGGCGGGCGTGCTCGTGGCCGGATCCGTCATCGCTGCGGGCGAGGCGCGCGACCTGCTCAAGAAGGAGAACGGCGAGTGAGCCTCGACCCGTCGAACCCGATGCGTTCCGCCGCCATGGCGACGCTCGTGATGCAGATCATCGTGATCTGGCTCGGCTACATCGGCATGGTCCAGGTGGAGGCCTGGAACCTCCCGACGGCTGCGGCCGTGTGCGGAGTCGCGAGCGTGCTCTGCCTGGTCGGCGCCGCGGGTCTGCGCCACCGGTGGGGCTACTACGTGGGCTGGCTGGCCCAGGTCGCGACCATTGCGCTGGGGCTGTTCACGCCATGGCTGTATGCCATGGGTATCATTTTCGCGTTGATCTGGGTGACCTGCGTCGTGCTAGGCCGCCGCATCGAAGCCCACCGCCGAGAGGGAAGCGCTCAATGACCGCGCGCACATTCGTCATCATCAAGCCGGACGCCGTCGCCGCCGGGCACGTGGGGGACATCCTCACCCGCTACGAGCAGGCCGGTCTGCGCATCGTCGCCATGGACATGCGAACCATCACACCGGAGTTCGCCGAACGCCACTACGCAGAACACGTCGGGCGCGACTACTACCCGAAGCTCAGCGAGTTCATGACGTCTGGACCGCTGGTCGCCGTCGTGCTCGAGGGTGAGGACATCATCGCGCGCGTCCGTGCGCTGCACGGGGCGACCGACCCGACGAAGGCCGACCCGGGCACGATCCGGGCCGACTACGCCGAGTCCACGCGCCACAACGCCGTGCACGCGTCCGACTCGCCCGAGTCGGCCGCCTCCGAGATCGCCCTCTGGTACCCGGACCTGTGACCGACGACTCCGACCCGGGCCGCTTGCTCCCCGGCCCGGACGTGGACGAGGTGGGCCCGCCCGTTGAGCCACGCCGCGCGACGCCCGAGCCGCTGTCCGAGTGGGAGCGCGAGCGATCCGCCTGGCCACCTCCACCCGTGCCGCCGCATCAGTCACCGGCTCAGTGGGGGCCGCCGAGCGCCCCGCAGCGAACGCCTCCCACCCAGGCGGGCTGGGGGCCACCGCCGGGGCCGGGCGCCGCTCAGAACCGGCCGGCGCCGGGATCCGGTCGCGCGCAGGAGCCTGTCCTGCCCGTCCAGCAGACCAGGTATCCGCAGTTCTGGCGGGCCCCTGGACTGCTGCCGTGGATGTCCATCGTCGCCACGCTGCTGCTCGGGGGAGCGTTCATCGCGCTCTCCACCGTCACGGTGTTGGTCGCCCTGTCCCTCGACGGGTTCCCGACGATGGAGGAGCTCGAGGCGCTCACCCAGGGATCACTCACTCCCGAGGTCGTGTTCGCCAACAGCCTGGGCATCGCGCTCGTCCTGCCCTGCGCCTTCCTCATCGTGCGGCTGTGCCGCCAACGACCCGGGTTCCTGTCATCGGTGGTCGGCCGGTTCCGCTGGGGTTTCTTCTGGAAGGCGGTGGGGGTCACCGCCGCCGTGTTCGCCGTGCACACCACCGTCTCCATCCTGATCGACGGCCCAGAGTCGCTCGGCCTCGCGGTGCGTGACTACACGTGGTGGCTGCTCGTGGGCCTGATGCTGGTCGCGCCGTTCCAGGCGGCGGCGGAGGAGTACATGCTGCGCGGCCTCGTTTTCCGCACGGTCGGCTCGTGGTTCGCCGCCCCGATGGTCGCGGCCCTGGTCGGCGGGCTGGTCAACACGCTCATCTTCATGGGTCTGCACTCGTCGACGGACGTGTGGCTCAACTTCGTCTACTTCTCCATGGGCGCCATCGGAAGTTGGCTCGTGTGGCGCACCGGCGGGCTCGAAGGCGCCGTCGCGATCCACGTGGTCAACAACATGATCGGCATGGCGATCCTCCCGTTCCAGGACATGGAGGCCCAGTTCGACCGGTCATCGGGCGTCGGCGGCCCGGAGCTCCTGCTCCAGGTGCTCACCATGCTGCTGGCCGGCCTGCTGATCGCCTGGCTCGCGAAACGGTCCGGGCTTGCCGCGACGGGTCCCGTCGGCGCGGCGGAACGCGACGACGCGTCGCGAACCTAGGGATTCGGGGCGGCGACCGTTATTCTTGGCGGCGCTATGACTACCACGCCAGCGCTCCCAGCACACTCCGTCTTCGACCGGCTCGAGCCGCTGCTCGCCCAGGTGAGCAAGCCGATCCAGTACGTCGGCGGAGAGCACAACTCCGTCGTCAAGGACTGGGACTCGGTCCCGGTGCGCTGGTGCCTGTCCTACCCGGACGCCTACGAGGTCGGTCAGCCCAACCAGGGCGTCGCCATCCTCTACGAGGTGCTCAACGAGCGCGACTGGATCCTCGCCGAGCGCACCTACTCGGTGTGGCCCGACATGGAGGAGCAGATGCGCTCCCACCAGATCCCGCAGTTCACGCTCGACGCGCACCGCCCTGTCGGCCTGTTCGACGTGCTCGGGGTGTCCTTCTCCACCGAGCTCGGCTACACCAACCTGCTCAACCTGATCGACCTGTCGCAGCTCACGCTGCACGCCGCCGACCGTGGTGAGGACGAGCCGATCGTCGTCGCGGGCGGGCATGCCGCGTTCAACCCCGAGCCGATCGCCGACTTCATCGACGTCGCGGTGCTCGGCGACGGTGAGGAGGCCTCGCTGCTGATCTCGGACATCATCCGGGAGTGGAAGGAGGACGGCCGCGAGGACGGACGCGACGGGCTGCTGATGCGCCTGGCACTGACCGGCTCGTTCTACGTCCCCAGGTTCTACGACGTCGACTACCTCGACGACGGCCGCATCCAGCGCGTCGCGCCGAACCGGCCGGGCGTCCCGCACCAGGTGCGCAAGCACACCCTGATGGACCTCGACCAGTGGCCCTACCCGAAGCAGCCCATCGTCCCGATGGCCGAGACGGTGCACGAGCGCTACTCCGTTGAGATCTTCCGCGGCTGCACCCGCGGCTGCCGCTTCTGTCAGGCGGGCATGATCACCCGTCCGGTGCGCGAGCGCAACATCGAGACGATCGGCGCGATGGTCCAGGGCGGGCTGAAGGCCACCGGCCTCGAGGAGATCGGCCTGCTCTCGCTGAGCTCGGCAGACCACTCCGAGATCGCGGAGGTCACCAAGCAGCTCGCCGACCGCTACGAGGGCACCAACGTCTCGCTCTCGCTGCCGTCGACCCGCGTCGATGCCTTCAACATCGACCTGGCGAACGAACTCAGCCGCAACGGACGCCGCTCCGGCCTCACCTTCGCCCCCGAGGGCGGATCCGAGCGGATGCGCAAGGTGATCAACAAGATGGTCTCCGAGGACGACCTGATCAACACGGTGGCCGCGGCGTTCTCGTCGGGCTGGCGGCAGGTCAAGCTGTATTTCATGTGCGGGCTCCCCACGGAGACCGACGAGGACGTGCTCGCGATCGCGAAGCTCGCCACCCGGGTGATCGAGACCGGACGCCGGACCTCGGGCACCCGCGACATCCGGTGCACCGTGTCGATCGGTGGCTTCGTGCCGAAGCCGCACACCCCGTTCCAGTGGGCCGGGCAGGCAAGCGCCGAGACCATCGACCACCGCCTGATGCTGCTAAAGGAGACCATCAAGCAGGACCGCAACTACGGCAAGGCCATCGGCATGCGGTACCACGACGGCAAGCCGGGCATCATCGAGGGTCTGCTCTCGCGCGGCGACCGTCGCGTCGGCCGCGTCATCGAGCGCGTGTGGCGCGAGGGAGGCAAGTTCGACGGCTGGAGCGAGCACTTCAGCTACGAGCGCTGGACCACCGCAGCCAACGAGGAGCTCGCCAACTTCGGCGTCGACCTCGACTGGTTCACCACCCGCGAGCGTGGCTACGAGGAGGTCCTTCCCTGGGACCACCTCGACGCAGGACTCGACCGCGACTGGCTCTGGGAGGACTGGCAGGACGCCATCGACGAGCGCGAGGGCGAGGACTGCCGCTGGACGCCGTGCTACGACTGCGGCGTCTGCCCGCAGATGGACACCGAGATCCAGATTGGCCCCACGGGTCGCACGCTGCTTCCGCTGTCGGTCGTCAAGCCCGACCTGGGCTGACCGGCCCGCAGGGGCACGTTGAGCCGGACCCGCCCCGGGGCGCGGGTGGCTCGTTGAGCATGTTTGGTAACTCGTTTCAGATCTGATCGTTAAAACCCGGCGTGTCGCGCAACGAGCAACCACACTAGGGCGGGACAGGCTCAGCGTGAGACGAAGACCGGTTCGCGCTGCTGCAGCATCTGCTCCGCGAGGGCGGGGCTCGCGCCCTCGGCGACGTCGAGCGTGACGATCCCGACGTTGCCCTTCGCGATGACCGACGCCACCGACAAGCGCTCCGAGATCGGGGCCTGGGTCGTGAACATCATCCCGTCGCGCCATACCGCCTCCAGCGCTGCGGTGTCGGGCTCCTCGGCGAACCGGTACGCGACCACGACCTGACCGCGCTTCCACCCGAGCCCGACCGTGTCGAACGGCACCGGCGGCATCGCCTTCTCCAGGGCCTCCATCTGCTGGGCGGCCGACTCGGGCGTCGCCATCAGGTCGGGGGCCATCGGCATCGCGTCGGTCAGGAGCGCCGAGAACACGTCCTCTCCATCGAGCGCCTTGGCGACCTCGACGAGGGTCTCATCCTCGGCCAGCGTGGGGGCCTCGCCCCCGAGCCAGTCGGTCACCAGCGGCGTGCTGGTGCTCATCGCGATCGCGTTCTTCTTCGCCGCGAACCGGACCGGCCGACCGATCGGGTCGATGCCCTCCCTGGCCATGTTGGCGGCCCCGTCCTCGCCATCGATGTCGCTGCGGATCCCGTCGCCGACGTCCTTGAGGGAATCGGGCAGCGTGTCGGGACCCAGGTCGCCCATGACGACCGTGAAGGGCTGCTCGCCGAGCCCGTTGGCGACGAACCGGTCGGCTTCGAGCAGGTCGAAGCCCGCCAGTTCCTCGAAGACCGCCGGATCGGAGCGTCCCGGCAGGTCCGGGAACGGCACGTAGACGGGGGAGTTGACGCCGAGCAGCCTCTGGGCGTTGCTTTCGTCGTGAGGGTCGAAGCCCCCGGCCTTGCCCGCCCCCTCCAGGTCGCCCGCGACCACGAAGCGCGGCGTCCCGATGGCGTCTGCGGGCACCTGCTCGAGCGACGCGGCGACTGACCATTTGCTGTCGACGTTGACCCCGCCGGTCGAACAGCCCGCGAGGGCGAGGCAGGCGATGGCAACGGTTGCCGCGGTGGCGCGGAGGGAGCGGCGCATGGAAAACCTCTCGACGGAAGTCGTCAGGCTAACAGCGGTGCGGGGTCAGGCGTTGAGCAGTATCCGTGCCTCGTTGACGATGCGAGCGCTAACACGCGTCCCTACGGCGCACGAACATCGACTACTGCTCAACGCCGGGACCTCACCGAGCGTCGGGGCCCGGTGCCTGATCCGTGACGGCGGTGTCGGGGACCTCTCCGTCGGGGACCTGCGGGACGGTGCCGTCGGCGACGTCCTGAGCGTCGCCCTCGGGGGTCCAGCCGTCGGCGTAGGTGCCGGTGGCGTAGTCGTAGTCGACGGGCTGACCCTCCTCGTCGGTGCGCTGGTACCAGTCGGTGACCTTCGCGTCGTGCGAGTCGAAGTCGGCTCCGGCGCCCTCGCCCTCGGGGGCGCGCTGCACCGCGAGGCGGAAGTCGTCCCCGTAGCGGTCGACGCCCTTCTTGACGGCGTCGCGCAGCGCCCAGGTGGCGTAGGCGCGGCGGATCACCAGCGGGTCGGAGCGCAGGTCCTTGGCAAAGGAGATCATCATCGCGACCAGGATCGCCGCGAACGGGATGGCCGTGACAATGATCATGTTCTGCAGGCCCGACAGGGCGTCGCCGCCGCCGATCAGCAGCATCACCACGGCGATGCCCATCATGGCGATGCCCCAGAAGATCGTCACCAGCTTCGCGGGCTCCGAGTTGCCGCGCTGCGACAGCGTGCCCATCACGATGGAGGCCGAGTCGGCAGACGTGATGAAGAAGATCGCGATGATCACCATGCCGAGGATCGGCGTGACCTGCGCAAGCGGCAGCGTGCCAAGCACGTGGAAGAACATCTCCTCCGGGTCGCCGTCGGCGGAGATCGGGTCGCCCTGGCTGCGCAGCCAGATGCTGCTGCCGCCGAGGATGCCGAAGGTCATCACGCATACGAGGGTCGGCATCGTGATCACGTACAGGACGAACTCGCGCAGCGTCCTGCCGCGTGAGATCTTCGCCAGGAAGATGCCGACGAAGGGGGACCAGGAGATCCACCACGCCCAGTAGAAGACGGTCCAGGTGCCGGTGAACGTCGCGGCTTCCGCGCCGTAGGCGGGGCCGAGGCCGAGCATGTGGAAGAAGCTCTGGAAGTACTCCATGATCGCAGCGGGCCACAGGTTCAGGATGAACAGCGTCGGGCCTGCGATGAAGATGAACAGCGACAGCACAAGGGCCAGCACCATGTTGATGTTGGACAGCCACCGGATGCCGCGCCCGACGCCGGAGACGGCGGAGGCGATGAAGCAGGCGGTCAGCACGGCGATGATCGCGATCAGCGCCGCGTTGGGGAGCTTGCCGATCCCGCCGACGATCTCGACGCCGCGACCGATCTGCATGGCGCCGATGCCGAGCGAGGCCGACGTGCCGAACAGCGTGGCGACGATGGCGAACATGTCGACCATCCGACCCGCGATGCCGTCGGCCCGCTTCTGGCCAAGCAGCGCGACCAGGATCGAGCTCATCAGGGGCACCCGACCGCGGCGGAACGCGCCGTAGGCCACGGCCGCGCCGACCAGTCCGTAGATCGCCCAGGGGCCGATGCCCCAGTGGAAGAAGGTCTGCGCCAGCGCCTTGACGGCGGCCTCGGGCGTCTCGGGGGTCGCGGCGTCGGGGGCGGGCGACTGGTAGTAGGTCAGCGGTTCGAGGGGCCCGAAGAAGATGATGCCGATGCCGATGCCCGCGGAGAACATCATGGCGATCCACGAGAACTTGCGGTACTCCGGCTTCTCGTCGTCCTTGCCGAGCGGGATGTTGCCGTAGCGGCTCATCGCGATGAACAGCATGAACAGCAGGATCACCGCCACGAGGCCGGTGAACAGCCAGCCGACGTGGGCGAGCGTCCACTCCAGCGCGACCTCCGAGGCGGACGAGAGGGTCTCGGTCGAGACGACACCCCAGGCGATGAACGCGATGATCAGGACGGCGGTGACGCCGAAGACGACCTTGTCCGTTCCGTACCGGTTTCGCTGCTCCTCCACGCCGATGCCGGGCACGAGGGCCGGGTGGATGCCGTGGGGGTAGGTCTCGTCGACCTGCTTGAACAGGCGTCGGGCCTTCGGCCCGACGCCCTCCTTCTGCGACCGGTTGTGATGGTCGGACTGCACGCGGTTCTCCTCCGCAGGGGCCAGGGACGATCTAGCACCATACCCGCTGAGCGGTCAGCGACCACCTTCTTTGCTTGTCAGAGGCCCGCAAGAAACGCGTCGACGGCGGAGAAATAGGCCTCCGGGCGATCCCGCCTGACGCAGTGCCCGGCGCCCTCGATCTCGACGCAGCGCACAAGCGGATTGCCGATCAGCGCGGGATCGGGCGCCATCTCCCCGTCGACGGGCGCGACGACGAGCGTCGGCACGGTCAGTTCGCTGAACAGGCCCCGCTCCCACGGCCCTGACATGAGCCGAAGCCCTTCGCGCAGGTAGACACGGTCCACGCGCGGCTTGGAGTCGGCCCACGCCTCGATCTCAGTGCCCGTCCACGGCGTCTCGCGGCCCATCCGGGCGACCTCGTCCGCGCGGCGCGACGTGACGGCCTCCACGAAGGCCACCTGCTGGTCGCGAAACCCGGTCAGGTCGAAGTCCGGGTCGTCGACGGGCGGGGGCTTCGCCGGGTCCTCCAGCACCGCCGCCCTGACGAGGTCGGGCCGCTCCAGCGCGATCCGGGCCGAGAGGAAGCCGCCGAGCGAGTGACCCACCAGCACCGCCGGCGCGCCGAGCGAGGCGAGCACCTCCTCGACGTCGCGCTGCATCACCGTCGAGGCGGCGGCCAGTTGCGAGGCCTCGAAGCGCGGTGAGGTGCCGTGGCCTCTCAGGTCGACGGTGAGCAGGTCGAACCGGTCACCCCAGTGCTCGACGGCGTCGGGCCAGGTGGTTGCGTCCTCGGTCAGGCCGTGCACGAGCACCAGCGTGGGTGCCCCCGGTGTGCCGAAGCGGTGCAGCGTCAGTTCCGTCATGTCGGGATCATAGATCTGGTGCGGATGGGGGATTCCAGGGGGTGGCACGATACGATCGACACCCGTGACGCGCAACGTTGGATTTGACCGGGAACGCTACCTCGCACTGCAGTCGGAGCACATCAACGAGCGCCGCGAGCGCTTCGGGGGCAAGCTCTATCTCGAGTTCGGCGGGAAGCTGTTCGACGACCACCACGCCTCGCGCGTCCTTCCCGGGTTCACGCCCGACAACAAGATCCAGATGCTCGAGACCATCAAGGACGAGGTCGAGGTCGTCATCGCCGTCTCCGCGCATGACCTGGCGCGCAACAAGGTCCGTGCGGATCTGGGGATCCCCTACGAGTCCGACGTGCTGCGCCTGATCGACGAGTTCCGCTCCTATGGGCTGTTCGTCGGCAGCGTCGTGATCACGCAGATGACAGACGAGCACCGTCAGGCCCGCGCCTTCAAGCGCAAGCTGGAACGGCTGGGCCTGAAGGTCTACCGGCACTACCCGATCAAGGGCTACCCCAACGACGTCTCGCTGATCGTCAGCGAGGCGGGCTACGGCCGCAACGAGTACATCGAGACCGAGCGCGATGTCGTGGTCGTGACGGCGCCGGGTCCCGGCAGCGGAAAGATGGCGACCTGCCTTTCGCAGCTCTACCACGATCATCAGCGCGGGATCTCGTCCGGCTACGCCAAGTACGAGACGTTCCCGATCTGGAACCTCCCGCTCGACCACCCGGTCAACCTGGCCTACGAGGCGGCGACGGCCGACCTCGACGACGTCAACATGATCGACCCGTACCATCTGGCCGCCTACGGGGAGCAGTGCGTCAACTACAACCGTGATGTGGAGATCTTCCCGGTGCTCAAGCTTCTGCTCGAGCGACTGACGGGGAGCTCGCCGTACGAGTCGCCCACCGACATGGGCGTCAACATGGCGGGAGTGTGCATCTCCGACGACGAGGTGTGCCGTGACGCCGCCAAGCAGGAGATCATCCGCCGCTACTTCAAGGCGCTCGTCGCCGAGCGTCGCGACGAGTTGGAGCCGACCATCTCGGACCGGATCGCGCTCACCATGAGCCAGGTCGGGATCGTGCGCGAGGACCGGCCCGTCGTCGGTCCCGCCCTCGAGGTGGAGCGCAGGTCGAAGGGGCCGTCGGCCGCCATCGAACTGCCCGACGGTCGCATCGTGACGGGCAAGACCTCCGCGCTGCTCGGCGCCTGCTCGGCCATGCTGCTCGACTCCCTCAAGGCGCTGGCTGGCATCGACGACTCGGTGCGGCTGCTCGCGCCCGAGACCATCGAGCCCATCCAGACGTTGAAGACCGAGCACCTCGGCAGCTCCAACCCGCGCCTGCACACCGACGAGGTGCTGATCGCGCTGTCGGTGAGCGCGACCTATGACGCCAACGCCAAGGCGGCCCTCGACCACCTCCGGGAGCTGCGCGGCTGCGACATGCACAGCAGCGTCATCCTCGGCTCCGTCGACGAGGGGATCCTGCGCAACCTCGGGGTCAACGTCACCAGCGAGCCCGTCTACCAGTCGAAGAAGCTGTACAAGAAGCGCTAGCCCCCGAGCTGGTCCTCCACCAGAAGGGGACGGCACGCGTAGAGCCCGGCGATCAGCATCGGCACCACGAGGACGAGCTGCAGCACGATCGAAGGAGTCCAACTGTCGGTGCGGGCGTGGAGGATGCCGAACGACAGCGGGCCGAGGGTGGCGATCACGTACCCGACCGACTGCGCGAACCCGCTCAGCGCCGCGGTGGCGACGGGGGTGCGCGCCCGCGTGCCGAACAGCGCCAACAGCAGCGGGAACGAGGCCGTGCCGAGCGCGAGGAACACCGCCCAGAGCCATGGGGCCGACGTCGGGGCGAGCATCAGGCCGAGATAGCCGGCCACGAGGAACACCATCAGGCTCACGAACAGCACGCTCGGGTTTCTGGTGCGGGCAGCGTAGGCGGGGATCAGGAAGGCGGGGATGATGCCGACCCCGGTGGCGATCCCGAGCATGAGGCCGGCCTGCACCTCGTCCAGCCCGGCGGAGCGGTAGACGCTCGGCAGCCAGCCGAAGATCGAGTAGGCCTGCGAGGACTGGATCCCGAAGAAGACGGCGAGCGCCCAGCCGAGCCGGGTGCGCGCGATCTGGCCGAGGGTGACCCGGGCGAGTTCGTGTGAGCGGACGGGTTCCCGCTGGCCGAGCAGCGGCAGCCAGCAGAGCAGCGCCGCGGTCGCGGCGATCACCCACGCGACGAAGGCCGCACGCCAGCCGCCAAGCGCGTTGGCAAGCGGCACCGTCGTGGCGCTCGCAAGGGTCACCCCGATCGTCATCGTCAGCGAGTACAGGGCGGTTGCCATGCCGATCCTGCCTGGATAGTGGCGCCTGACAAGCGACGGCATCAACACGTTGGCGAGCGCCATGCCAGAAAGCGCGACCATCGACAGCAGCAGGAACGAGGCTGAGCCGTCGACCATGAGCCTGCCGACCTGGCCGACGATCAGCAGCACGAGGGCGATGCCGATGGCCAGGTGGTCGCCGAATCGGCGCGCGACGGCGGGCGCGAGCGCACCGAACACGGCGAAGCAGATCGTCGGCAGCGACGTCAGTAGTCCGGCGAGGGAACCGCTCAACCCGATGTCACCCGAGATCTCGGCAAGGACGGGCCCCACTGACACCGCGACCGGTCGCAGGTTGAACGCGAGGGCGAGCAGAGCGACAAGCGGCCACCAGCGGCGCAGGGCATCGGTCACGTCAGGGCCTTTCTCGTCAGCCCGATCACGATACCCAAAGCGGGCGGCCGAGGGTGGTGATCATGCAGGGGCCACCCTGCACGCCCACCGCGGCCGGCACCCGGCTGCCCGCGACGCTCACGGCCCGACCCGGCGGGGGCCGTTACACTTCCAGCCGTGGGAAACCGTCAACCTCCAGTCCAGCAGGCACCTCCGGCGCAGAAGCTGCGCCTGCGCTACGCGAAGCGCGGCCCCGGCCGCTTCACCTCGCACCGCGACTTCGGCCGCGCGCTCGAGCGGGCGCTGCGGCGGGCGGAGATCCCGATGGCCTACTCCTCGGGCTTCAACCCGCATCCGCGCATCTCCTACGCCAACGCGGCGCCGACGTCGGCGGCAAGCGAGGCCGAGTACGTCGAACTCGGCCTGAAGGAGGTCTGCGATCCGGAGAAGATCACCGAGGCGCTCAACGCGGTGATGCCCACCGGCTTCGTGGTCCTCGACGCGGCCGACGCGGTGAAGGAGTCGCTTGGCGACCTGCTCCAGGCCTCGGACTGGATCATGAAGACTGCAGGGGCACAACCGGGCGTGCTTGCCTCCGCGGTCGAGGCGCTGATGGCCAACGACGAGTTGACCGTCGAGCGGATGACCAAGAACGGGATGCGCACCTTCGACGTGCGCTCGGCACTTGTCACTCTCACGGTGGTCGACGACGAGACGCTCGCCCTCCGCTCCATCCATCAGACGCCGCTCGTGCGACCAGACGATGTGCTCACCGCTCTGCGGATGCTCGACGAGCGGGTACCTGCCCAGGCGTTGCTGACCAGGCTGGCCCAGGGCCCGCTGCGCGACGGCGAGATCGGCGACCCGCTCCGCTGACAGTGGAAATACGCCGGAATTTGGCAACCTGTGCGAGAATAACGATCAGGTCACGGCACCGCCGGTGCCACCCGGGAGCAGCGAGCTGCACCGCGGCAGTTCTGCCGCGACTGCTCGTAGCCTCGGCCGACCTTCTGTCTTGGTGCACAGCTTGCCTGTGCCTGTCCGCGCTATGCGCGTTAAGGAGCCGCCATGCTCGACATTGAAAACTCCAACGAGTCGACCGAGCCCCAGGAATCCTCCGCCCCCGCCCCGCGTCGCCGCCGCGCCGCGAGCCGCACCGCTGGCTCTCCGAAGGCCGACGTCGCCGCGGAGCCCACGCCGGAGTCGTCCGAGGCACCCGCCTCCGCTGGGAAGAGCGATCTGACCCCCAAGCGCCGCAAGGCCAACACCAAGCCGGAGGGCGCCGCACCTACGCGCCGCCGCCGCGTCGCCACCGTCGAGCCGAGCGAGCCGGAGGCCGCCGCACAGGCTGCTGCCGAGCCGGTCACCGACGAGACGAAGCCGACCCGGCGCCGCGCCACCCGCAAGACGGCCGCTCCCGCTGATGCCGCGGTCGAGCAGGCCGCGCCCGAGCAGCCCGACGCTGCCTCAGAGGCGCCCAAGACCCGCCGCCGCGCGACCCGTCCTGCCGCTGCCGCTGAGCCGGTCGACGCGCCGGCCCAGGTGGCCGAGACCAGCATCGCGGCGCCTGCCGAGGCTCCGGCCGCGCCGGCTGAGGAGGCGCCTGTCGAGGAGCAGAAGCCTGCCCGCCGTCGCCGTGCGACCCGTCCGGCTGCTGCGGCCGAGCATGTCGAGGCCCCCGCCCAGGTCGTCGAGACCAGCATCGCGGCGCCTGCCGAGGCTCCGGCCGCGCCGGCTGAGGAGGCGCCCGTCGAGGAGCAGAAGCCCGCCCGTCGCCGTCGCGCCACCCGCGCCGCGGCAGCGCCTGTCCATGTGGAGGCGCCCGTCGCCGTCTCCGCTCCGGTCGAGGAGACCGAGGCCGTCGCCGTCGTGGAGGACGCCCCCGTCGAGGAGACCCCCGTCGTCGAGCCTCCTGCGCCGACGCGACGCCGTCGTGCGAGCCGCCCTGCAGCCGCTCCCGAGGTCGTCGAGACCCCCGCTGCGGAGGCCGTCGAGGCTGCCTCCGACGAGCTGGAGGTCGAGTCGGTCGCTGCCGTCGAGGCAGAGGCCGAGCCCGTCCGCGAGGAGGCCCCGGCCCGCAACCGCCGTCGTCGCGCGAGCCGCTCTGCCGCGGCACCCGAGGCCAAGCAGGCCGACGTGGACGACGATCCGATCGGTGCCGCGCTGAAGGCCGCCGAGGACCTCGCAGAGGCCCGCCGCTCGGTCCTCGCCGACCCGTTCATGACCCCGGAGGCCCGTGCGGCCGAGCTCGCGGCGCTCGCCGGGGCCATCGCCGCCGACTCCGACGAGGACGACGACGAGGACGAAGACTCCGAGCAGGACGAGCCCACCACCGAGGAGACCACGGACGAGGACGACGAGTCGACCGATGAGGAGTCCTCCGACGACGATCGCCCGGCCCGCCGTCGTCGCCGCAGGGGAGGCCGTCGCCGCCGCCGCAACGGTTCCCGTGACGACGACGACACCAACGGATCCGATGACGACTCGTCCGACGACTCCGAGGAGACCTCCGAAGGCGACGAGTCGAGCGAGGACACCGACAACGGCGACTCCTCCGACCAGTCCGAGGACGGTGGCTCGACCACGCGCCGCCGCCGTCGCCGCCGTCGTCGTGGAGACTCCGACAAGGAAGGCTCCATCGACGACGAGGTGACCGGCATCGAGGGCTCCACCCGGATGGAGGCCAAGCGCCAGCGTCGCAAGGAGTCCCGCGCAGCGGGTCGCCGCCGCGCTCCGATCCTCAGCGAGGCCGAGTTCCTCGCCCGCAGGGAGTCGGTCGACCGCAAGCTCGTCATCCGCCAGTCCGAGAACTACACGCAGCTCGCCGTGATCGAGGACGACATCCTCGTCGAGCACTACGTCGACAAGGCCTCGGCGGCCTCGCTGATCGGCAACATCTACGTCGGCAGGGTGCAGAACGTGCTGCCGAGCATGGAGGCCGCCTTCATCGACATCGGCCGCGGCCGCAACGCCGTGCTGTACGCGGGCGAAGTCGACTGGGCCGCGTTCGGCGTGACCGGTGAGAACCGCAAGGTCGAAAACGTCCTCAAGTCCGGCCAGAGCGTGCTCGTCCAGGTCACCAAGGACCCGGTCGGCGCGAAGGGCGCCCGCCTCACCTCGCACATCTCGCTTCCCGGCCGCTACATCGTCTACTCGCCGGGTGGCCACCTCAGCGGCATCTCCCGCAAGCTGCCCGACAGCGAGCGCCAGCGCCTGCGCACCGTGCTTGGCAACCTGATCTCCGACGAGGAGTCGGTGATCGTGCGCACCGCCGCAGAGGGCGTCAGCGAGGAGGAACTGGTCCGCGACGTCAACCGACTCAAGGCCCAGTGGGAGGTCATCGAGAAGAAGTCGAAGACCGGCGGCGCACCGCAGGCCCTCTACGCCGAGCCCGACCTGACCCTGCGCATCGTCCGCGACCTCTTCACCGAGGACTTCGGACACCTCATCGTCCAGGGAAACGGCGAGCAGGACGACTCCTACGACGCCATCTCCGCCTACGTCGGCCACGTCGCCCCGCACCTCCTCGAGCGGGTCGAACGGTTCCAGCCCGGCGACGACGGCAGGGACGTGTTCTCAAAGTTCCGCATCGACGAGCAGATCGCCAAGGCGCTCGACCGCAAGGTCTACCTGCCCTCCGGCGGATCGCTCGTGATCGACCGGACCGAGGCCATGACCGTCATCGACGTCAACACCGGCCGGTTCACCGGCTCGGCTGGCAACCTCGAGGCGACCGTCACCAGCAACAACCTGGAGGCGGCCGAGGAGATCGTGCGCCAGCTCCGTCTCCGCGACCTCGGCGGCATCATCGTGATCGACTTCATCGACATGGTGCTTCCCTCGAACCGCGACCTGCTGCTGCGTCGTCTCGTCGAGTGCCTCGGCCGCGACCGGACCCGCCACCAGGTCGCCGAGGTCACCAGCCTCGGCCTCGTCCAGCTGACCCGCAAGCGGATCGGCACGGGGCTGCAGGAGGCCTTCACCGAGCAGTGCGACCACTGCCACGGTGCCGGTTACCTGCGCTTCGACGAGCCCGTCGAATCGCAGGCCCCCGCAGACGGTGGGGAGCGCAAGTCCGGCTCCCGTCGTCGACGCAAGTGATCGGTTTGATCTCAGCGCCCCCCGCGGGTTAACATTGTGCGGTTGCCTTCTCTTGAGGGCGCCCCTCGAACAGAAACTCCAGGCCTCGGCCTGGGCTCGAACTACAAGGAGATTCCAGTGGCTGCGAAGTGTGATGTCTGCGCCAAGGGACCTGGGTTCGGTCACAACGTGCCGTGGTCGAAGAAGAAGACCAACCGTCGCTGGAACCCGAACATTCAGCGCGTCCGCGCCACCATCAACGGTGCTGCGCAGCGCGTCAACGTGTGCACGTCCTGCCTCAAGGCAGGGAAGGTCTCGCGCTGATCTAGGCGCCCGAAACCGGCGGTCCGCTCCTGCGGCCGCCGGTTTCTTTTTGTGCCTGGTCCGTCTGCTGCGCAGGGTTGGGGTGCCGGTCGGCCCGGGCCGGGCGCCCGTGCGGCGTGGTGTGCCGGTTTGTCGGTCGCTTCCATCTGGCTGGGGTCGGGTTGATGAGGCCGCCCGGTCGTCCGTCCCGGTCCTCCCTTGGTGTCGCGTCGTGCGCGGTGTGGGGGTTGTGCGCGCGAGAGTGGGGG
>RRZU012432495.1_pt1 | contig 17876 bp, 22 predicted proteins | sample 2165561 | NCBI WGS metagenome assembly RRZU01 (sample SAMN10456909, study PRJNA506462) | wastewater metagenome | isolation source: wastewater sludge | place: USA: Moscow, Idaho | reverse complement strand
TATATGATAATTATTCAACCCTGTAGTTGACCGTTTACACAAAGTAAGGGACAGTCCCATAACATCCTATGTTCTCTTAGCAATTTATTTGATGCAGTGATAGCAGGAGATTATTCTCTTAATCAATCGACCTCCTCAAAGAATTTCTTAAAACTAATATTTGATGACTACTTTTATGATTATTGGAATGTAGAATATCAAGGTGATAATCTTGGAAAGATGTCGGCAGGTAAAGCCAGTTTTGTTATTTTAATGCTTATTGTAGGTCTTAGTAAATCAAAATCACCACTATTAATAGATCAGCCAGAAGATAATTTAGATAATCGTTCTATTTCTACAGACTTAGTTAATTATATTAGAAGTAAAAAAATAGAAAGACAAATTATTTTAGTAACTCACAATCCTAATATCGTTGTAAATGCTGATGCAGAGAATATTATTGTAGCAGACCAAAGAGGTCAAGATAATAATTCTACCTGTCCTTTTCAATTTAATTATATCAATGGAGCAATAGAACACACAAAAACTAAAGATATATCAATCACTGATACATTAAATAGTATGGGAATTCGAGAGCATATCACGGAAATAGTAGAAGGTGGAGAAGAGGCTTTCTTGAAAAGAGAACGAAAATATAATTTTAAGAAATAGTTATTTAATTGAGACAATTCTTATTTATAAACAAATAAATTTAATTAACATGGAAGCATCAGTACAATACAATGATTTTAAAGGTACAGTCGCTGTGGACGGCATCGATCCGTATAATGCAGGAGTATTAAATCAATTTTTAAAGGAAAAAGGAGTTGACACAGATCGCTATGATCCTGTAGGGTTTGATTTTTATGCAGGAGAAAGAGATTATTGCAATTTTAGTATTATCTGTATAGATAATGAAGAGCAAGTTCTTGTTAAGATTGGTTTTGAGAAAAAACAAACATTGGAAGAGTTCTTTAATTTATTTAAGCGTTTTAATGTTATTGGTATTAGTAAATATGCTAGAATTGAAGGGTTAGAGTTAAAGCCTGAAAGTATAATGATTGAAGATAGAGAATAATTTATCCCTCAAACTATCCCTCTTTTAAAATAAAAAAGCTTATAATCAATCGATTATAAGCTTTTTCTGTACTCGGAGCGGGACTTGAACCCGCACAACCGTAATGGTCACAAGATTTTAAGTCTTGCGTGTCTACCATTCCACCATCCGAGCAGCCTTATGAGCGAAAGACGGGACTCGAACCCGCGACCCCGACCTTGGCAAGGTCGTGCTCTACCAACTGAGCTACTTTCGCATTCACTGCCAGAGAACTTATAATGTCAACACTATGACCATTCTCTTTTTGCGAGTGCAAATGTAAAAAATGTTTTGGTTTCTGCAAAAGAATTCCCGCTTAATTTCAATAATAAAATACTCTGTACTGTGAGTTCCCCAAAGAAGCAACATAGTATGTTTGCAGTTTTTCGTCTGAAACTCCTTCCTTAACCTGCCCTGTTCCAAATATTATATCATAAACAGAACCGCATTCAGGACACTTGGCTGTACCGTCATTGGTGGGAACCACGCGAGTACCCTCCCTCTTTTCATGGGGGCAACACAGGTCAAAAGCCGCAAAAGGTGTCGGATTCAGGGTAGATCCCGTATTTATTATCAGCAAACCCGAATAACCAATATACTCGTTGCTTAAACGGGGCGCAATAAATGTTTGCACACCTTTTACGCCGGACAATTGGCTATCATATTTACTCTTTTCGGTAGCTTTTATATAGACACTGATGCTGCCAATATTTGCCAGATTGTGATCTACAGCACTTGTGTTAAATTTAAAATCTACCGGTTTTGCCGGTATTGTATATTTAGGCTCTTCCTTGCCACATGCCGAAAGGAGGCTAACTATTCCTATTAGAAGTATATATCTGATTGCTTTCATTGTATTAAAACGTTCGTGTTACGTTTATTATTGTTCTTTATTTAATTTCAGAGCCTCCAGATTTCTTTTCAACCCTGCATACTTAGCCCGCTTGACTGCCGAACCTTTAAATATTTGCTGATACTCTTCAACCGAAAGATTGTTCAGCTTATCGAAAGATAAATCCAAAAAAGCTTGCGAAGGATCGAATTCTTCTGTCTTGTGAGGGCGGGCATATTTATTCCACGGGCATACCTGCTGGCAAATATCGCATCCGTAAAATCTATTCCTAAGATTCAAACGTACTGACTCATCTATATCGCCCTTATTCTCTATGGTCTGATACGAGATGCACCTGCGGGCATCGATCACTTTAGGGCTTACGATAGCCTTGGTCGGGCATGCATCGAGGCAACGTGTACAGCTTCCGCACGAGAGATTCAAAGGAGTATCATATTCTAATGTCAAATCCAGGATCAATTCGCCCAGGAAGAAATAAGAACCCATTTTGGGTATAATCAGCAACGAATTTTTTCCGATAAATCCCAAACCCGCTTTTGCCGCCCAATAGCGTTCCAGCATAGGAGCTGTATCTACAAAACACCGTCCGTTCAGCGCTGGCTGAAAAGAACGGATATAATCGGACAATCGATTGAGCTTTTCTTTTACGACATCGTGATAGTCTTTTCCGTAAGCATAATATGCAAATTGTGGATGGTCTTCCGGTTGTTTCGTTTCGGGATAATAATTCAGCGCGACACAAATAACAGACCGGGCATTTTCGACCAACAATGTCGGGTCGAGTCGTTTATCCGTGTTTCGTGCCATATAGTCCATATCGGCATGATACCCCGATCCGATCCACTCATCGAAGTGCCGCTGTTCCTCAACACTTACAGGTTCGGCCTTACAGATTCCGCAAGCGTCAAATCCCAGACTGTAGGCATATTCTTTTATCTGCTGTGAGGTCACTTCTGGTATTTATCTACTCTTTTTACACCATACGAATCGAAAGCCGCAGGATCGACATATATTTCTTCCTTGGTATTTTTGTTTCGGAAAATAACAAAATCGTGGTCATAGAACCAACCGTCTGTCTCCCCTTTCGTCCTGTTACTTCCAAACAGATATAGCCGCCCCTGCTTTGGTTTTGCTTCCCATTCACTATTCAGGTACATTCGGGTCAGATAATTGCCTATCGCTGCCGAAAAAGCCGCATAACCATCATAATTGGCCAGACCTCCGACAAAAGTCTTTTGCGGATCCCTTTCTGTCACTTTATCTGAGAAATCGAGGGCTTTTGCCGTCATCTCCTGAGAAAAATCGATAATCATATCTATATTGATCTTTTGATCCAACTCTTCATCATTCGGCAGGTTTTCATTAATATATTTAGCAAAAGCCTCATCCTTTACCTCATATGTTTTCCGCCCTCCTGCATCTTCATATTTAACGGACATCCGATATATATTCCCCTTCATCACAAAAAGGAACACCAATACGATGAGCAGGCTGACTGCTATCCGTATCAAAATTGCCTTACTGTTTTTCTTCATCCCGATTTTCTTTAAGTAATCAATAAAGATTAATTGATATATGCTATACGCTGACTCGCTTGTGTTAATTCTATTGCCACTATTGAAATCGCAATATAATAAATATTTATCTAAAACTATATCACCATTTAATCTGCTACTTTTTCTTCGATTTCTTCGGTGGAGTTTGTTTTTCCGGTTTTTCTTTGTCAAAATCGACAGGATTGACCTTATTCATCAGATCGAGGATTTTCTTTTGCCTCATTTGAATATAGCGTGAAGGTTTTGCCGAATTAAATTTGATGGGATTAGGCAATGTTGCCGCAATCAAAGCCGATTCTCCGGCGGTAAGCCTTTTTGCCGGTTTATTGAAGTGGTCTTGCGCCACAGCTTCAGCACCGTATATATTTTTTCCCATTTCTATGGAATTGAGGTAAACCTCCATTATCCTCTCCTTGCCCCATATCAGTTCTATCAGGAATGTATAGTATACTTCCAGCCCTTTGCGTACATACGAGCGTCCCTGCCACAGGAAGACATTCTTGGCCGTTTGTTGGCTGATGGTACTTGCTCCGCGCTGACGCTTTCCTTTTTCAGCTTCGTTCATTGCCTTTTCTATCTGGTCGAAATCGAAGCCCGAATGATCGAGAAATAAGTTATCTTCGGAAGCCACCACTGCCAATGGTAACGATTTGGATATTTCTTCGAGAGGAACCCATTGGTGCTTGCAAACGACCTTTTCGCCGGAGAAAAGCTGAGAGGCATTGTTCCATACCATCAACGGAGTATAATAAACAGGAACGAACTTGAATAAAATCACCTGAAAAATGCTGAATACAAACAGCGCAATGATGATTCGTACAGTCCATTTAAGTATCTTCTTTTTCATCCTTTTAATTGTCTTTAAAGTGCGAAGTTAATAACATTTAAAGATATTTGATATTGTGCGGATGAAAAAATACCCCTACAAAAAAGCCTCCCGGATCTTATTGATCCGAAAGGCTTTTCCGATTGATTAATAAAATTAGTTATACAACACCTTGCGCAATCATTGCACGTGCCACTTTCATAAAGCCGGCAACATTAGCACCTTTTACATAGTTGATATATCCGCTGGCCTCTTTACCGTATTTAAGGCTTTGGCCATGTATATTTTTCATTATCTGATGCAGTTTCTGGTCTACTTCTTCTTCTGTCCACTGTATGTGCATCGCATTTTGGCTCATTTCCAGACCTGATGTAGCTACACCCCCTGCATTGACCGCCTTACCCGGAGCAAACAATATTTTCTTTTCGATGAACAGATCGACAGCTTCTGCCGTACAGCCCATATTTGAAACTTCGGCGACACATGTCACGCCGTTGGCTATCAGGGCTTCGGCATCTTTGTCGTTCAACTCGTTTTGTATAGCACATGGCAAAGCGATGTCCACTTTTTGCTCCCAAGGTTTTTTACCCGGGTAGAACGTCGAGTTTGGATATTTTTCTGCATATGGAGCTACTATATCATTACCCGAGTCACGAAGTTCGAGCATATATTCGATCTTTTCGCCACTAACGCCATCCGGATCATATATATATCCGTCAGGGCCTGAGATGGTAACTACCTTCGCACCCAACTCTGTTGCTTTCAGGGCTGCACCCCAAGCTACGTTACCGAATCCCGAGATAGAAACCGTTTTACCTTTTATATCTATATTTTTAGCCTTCAGCATTTCATGCACGAAATATAACGCTCCGAAACCAGTTGCTTCGGGACGGATAAGCGAACCACCGTAATCGAGTCCTTTACCCGTAAATGTACCCGTATTTTCTCTTGCCAGTTTTTTGTACATGCCATACAGGTATCCGATTTCGCGAGTACCTACGCCTATATCACCGGCAGGAACATCCGTATCCGGGCCTATATTGCGCCATAGCTCAAGCATGAATGCCTGACAGAAACGCATGATTTCGGCATTCGATTTGCCTTTAGGGCTAAAATCGGATCCTCCTTTACCACCTCCCATCGGAAGTGTTGTCAGCGCATTTTTGAAAGTCTGTTCAAATCCTAAGAATTTAAGAGATGAAAGATTTACGGATGCATGAAACCTTAATCCCCCTTTGTATGGCCCGATAGCATTATTGAACTGCACACGGTAGCCAATGTTTACCTGGATATCGCCTTTGTCGTCTACCCATGCAACACGGAACGTAAATATTCTGTCGGGTTCGACAAGACGTTCTATGACACGATGTTTTTCAAATTCAGGGTGTTGATTGTATACATCTTCAATGGATACAAGTACCTCTTTGACAGCTTGTAAGAATTCGGGCTCACCTGGGTGTTTAGCCTCTAATGATGATAAAATGTTATCTATTTTCATTATTTAAAAGGTTGATTCAGTTAAATTACTATACAAATTTATAAATAAAGAAGTGTTTGCAATCATTTTATTATTATTTTTTTTATGATTTAAAACATAGAAAATCTTAGATGTAAGACAATGGGTATGAGTGAAATGATAGATTTTTTTAATGTTTACGATTAAATTGATTCATCATAACAAAGCTTGGAAATAAAATGATATGATTCCCGAAGAAAAGCCTTATATTTGTCTCTCCTAAAAATGCAAGATTATGATAGATATTTATAAAATAGCGAGTAAACTGAGAGCCGAATCGAAGCATTTACCTATAAACAGGATAGAACTTGAAGATGCCCTGAATACACTGATCCATAGGGTACTTTTTCCTATATGCGATCAGGAAAAGTCACGCGAGAAGAAGCTTTACTATTTTTATTCGGTTCTTGTAGAGAATATTACAGCCTTGCTGGATCGCAAACAGGCAGAGGAAATTGTCGATCAGTTTATAGCAAAACTGCCTGCATTGCAGGATCAGTTATATGAAGAAGCCGAGGTTTATTCGCAGAATGATCCCGCTGCCAAATCGGTAGAGGAGGTTATATTGACCTATCCGGGCTTTTTTGCACAGGTGGTTTATCGTATATCTCATGAATTTTATAAAATGCATACCCCTATTATCCCCCGCTTGTTTTCGGAGTATGCCCACTCTAAGGTTGGTATAGACATAAATCCGGGAGCAGAGATCGGTCGGGCGTTCTATATCGATCACGGTACGGGTATTGTAATCGGAGAGACTACTGTAATAGGCGATAATGTGAAGATATATCAGGGTGTGACCCTCGGTGCTTTGTTTGTAACCAAGAGCCAAAGCAACAAAAAGAGGCATCCCACCATCGAGGACAATGTGGTAATCTATGCCGGAGCTACTATTCTTGGCGGAACGACCGTCGTAGGACACGATTCGGTGATAGGTGGAAATGCATGGTTGACAAAGAGTGTGGTTCCTTATTCCATGGTGCAGCAACATGCAGAAATAAGGATACATAACACCCTAAGTCCCAAAGTGGATATTCTCGATTTTAATATATAAAGGTTACCCTGTTTATTAAATGGATGTATTCCTATTATATGCAAGGTCTGTATTCAATGATCTTTTAGCGGGCATAAAGCTTAATTATTAAATAATTTTCGTACTTTCGTAGCGACTAATCAATAGAATGTAATGGAAGAAGTACATAAAAATCCAACCTCTCTTATAAAAGCCACTTTTCAACAGGCAATAGACGCTTTAGCAACTGATTATAAAGGAAGTTCGCTAACGGACATTTTTGTAGTAGTGGACAAGGAAAGCGGAGAAGTCGCATTTTATGATGATGAAGAAAACAAGATAAGTGAAATTGTTGTATTTGACTGGGTAAACAAAGTTGATGATCCTGAAGATGAAGAGATTATTTCGACACTCAGGACTGTGACAACTCAATTGAACGACGAGGATATGTTTTCTTCTCTCGATTTGTACAAACCTTTTTCAGTAAATTATTCCGATGATAGTTTTTCAGTTATTGAAGAGCTTCTGCTGATCAATGAAGATTCGATCGAGAAGATCGATAATGATCTGATGGAAAAATTCGACCGCGAATTCGATGCGTTTCTTGACAAATTGCTGAAAGAATAATTAATCCTTCTTTTTCTTTACAGACCAGCCAAAGCCTCCGATCTTATTACCAAGTTCGTAGTATTGTCCGTGTGAGTATGCAATAGGATTAGCATCTTCGAGGCTGAATTTGCCGGTTTCAGCATTAATGTATTTTTCATCTGCTTTTACATTTACCACATCGGCGATAAACATATCGTGCGATCCCAAGCTAAGTATTTCTTTTACTCGGCATTCTATATTCAACGGAGATTCTTCGATGATAGGAGCCTGCACAATAGATGCCTTACCGGGAGTCAGTCCCATATCGGTAAACTTATTAAAGTCTTTACCCGACTTTACACCGCACCAGTCGGTAGCGTAAGCCAGTTCCTGTGTAGTGATATTAATCACAAACTCCATACTTTTTTTGATGATTTCGTACGAATGCCGTTCAGGACGCACAGAAATATAGCACATCGGCGGATTGGTACATATCGTTCCCAGCCAGCTAAGTGTAATGATATTGTATTCTTCTTCCGTGCTGCCACAACTGATCATTGCGGCAGGCAACGGATAGATCAATGTCCCCGGTTTCCAATCTTGCTTCATTTCAGTATTACCTCGTCTTTCTTTATTTTCAGGTCGCAGTAGTGACAACGTAATTCGATATTCTTGCAATCGATCACATTGAAACGGGTTTGCATCGGTTCGTTATTGCTTATGCATTTCGGGTTGTTACACTTTACAATGCCTTTTATGACCTGAGGCAATTCTACTCTTTTTTTCTCCACCACCCTGTAATCCTTTATAATATTGAGTACAACATTGGGAGCGATCAGAGCGATTTTATTTATTACATCTTCTTCGAAAAACTTATCCGATATCTTTATGATACCTTTCGATACCATCTTTTTACTCTCCAGATTGTTACCGATGGTAATCGGATTATCCAGCTTCTCCAAACCCAGTAATGAAACGACCTTGAATACTACATTGGTCGGTATATGATCTATTGCAGTTCCGTTGCACAACGCGGCAACTTGCAGCTCTTTTATTTGATCTTTCATATTGCTGTCGTGTTAATCTACTTTTATATTCAATGCGTCGCAAATAACCGCCTGTCTTGTGAAAACTCCATTCTTGGCCTGCTCGAAGTAATATGCTTTAGGGCTGTCGTCAACGTCTTGTTGTATTTCATTTACCCGTGGCAGTGGGTGAAGTATCCGCAGATTGTCCTTCGTACCTTCCAGCATATCTTTTTTCAGTATGTATACATTCTTCACTTTCTCGTATTCCATGAGGTCGGTAAAACGCTCCCGTTGTACCCGCGTCATGTATAAAATATCGGCTTCATTGATTACCTCGGGTGAAAAATCAATATCCTCATCATATTTTATTCCTCGTTTGTCACAGAAGTTCTTGTAAGTATCCGGCAGCATCAGTTCTTCGGGCGCAACAAAATGAAATGTAGGATTGAAATGTGACATACCTATTATCAGAGAGTGTACCGTGCGTCCGTATTTGAGATCGCCAACAATGGTGATGGTCAGATTTTCCAGCGTACCCTGTGTTTTATATATCGAATATATATCCAGCATTGTTTGCGTAGGATGCTGGTTGGCTCCGTCTCCGGCATTGATGATAGGCACAGACGAAACTTCCGATGCATAACGCGCCGCACCTTCCAGATGGTGTCGCATGATGATGATATCCGAGTAATTATTTACCATCAGTATGGTATCTTTCAAGGTTTCGCCTTTAGAAGAACTGGTAGTGGCGGCATCGGAAAATCCGATGATGCGTCCGCCAAGCCTGTTTACCGCAGTTTCGAAACTCAGGCGCGTACGGGTAGACGGTTCAAAGAAGAGTGTGGCGCAGACTTTACCCTCGAGCAACCTCCTGTTGGGTTGTTCATCAAATTTTTTAGTCAGATTTAGTATTCGAAGAATATCCTCTTTCGAATAATCTGTAATTGAAACCAGACTTTTGTTACTCATGCCGTTTTTAGGTTTTGAAAAGATGATTCAATATCAAAAAAAATCCCCGAAAAAGAAAACTTCTTCGAGGATAAAATATCTGATTGATTTAATAGACTATAAATAGAAGGATCGTCGTAAGGCTTATGGCTCATATGATGAATGGATATACTTTTCATAAAACGACGTTCTTATTTCATACAAAGATAGAAACTTTTTCTCGGATATTTTGTATTATTCTCCCGTAAATAAATTGGTTGAAACATAAAATCGCTATGAAATGATAGCCCTTTTATATTCGGTTAGATAAATAAATAAAAGATATGTATTACCTTTGTTCTGCGAAAAAATCAAACATTTACAGATAATATTCGATTATTAACTAATTTTTGAAATGAAAATAGCTATCGTAGGTACAGGTTATGTAGGCCTGGTAACAGGAACTTGTTTCGCTGAAATGGGAACGGAAGTTTACTGTGTTGATATTGATCAAACAAAAATAGAGAATCTGAAAAATGGAATTATTCCTATTTTCGAACCCGGACTTGATGAAATGGTCGAACGCAATTTCAAAGCCGGGCGTTTGCGTTTTACTACCGACCTGGGCTCGATTCTGAATGAAGTAGATATTGTTTTCTCTGCTGTTGGTACCCCTCCTGACGAAGACGGAAGCGCCGATCTTAAATATGTACTGAACGTAGCTCATACAATAGGTAAAAACCTTAATAAATATATGCTGATCGTCACCAAAAGTACTGTTCCTGTAGGAACTGCCAAGTTGGTGAAGAAAGCGATTCAGGATGAACTGGATAAAAGAGGCCTGTCCGATCTCAAATTCGATGTGGCTTCCAATCCTGAATTTCTGAAAGAAGGTGCTGCAATAACGGACTTCATGCAGCCCGACCGTGTGGTTGTCGGCGTTGAGTCCGAAGAAGCCCAAAAACTGATGGAACGTTTGTACAAACCGTTTACATTGAATAACTACCGTATTATTTATACCGATATACCGTCTGCCGAAATGATTAAGTACGCAGCCAATGCCATGCTTGCTACACGCATCAGCTTTATGAACGATATCGCCAACTTGTGCGAGATTGTAGGAGCTGACGTAACCATGGTTCGCAAGGGTATAGGTTCGGATGCCCGTATTGGTTCCAAATTCTTATATTCAGGTTGTGGATATGGTGGCAGCTGCTTCCCTAAAGATGTGAAGGCGATCATCAAAACAGCGAAAGATCTGGGATACAAAATGGAAATTCTTGAGGCTGTGGAACACGTAAATGAGCGTCAGAAAAATATCCTTTTCGAAAAGCTGATGAAGTACTACAATGGCGATATAAAAGGAAAGACTATTGCTGTGTGGGGGCTGGCTTTCAAACCGAAAACAGATGATATGCGTGAAGCTCCGTCGTTGGTACTGATAGACAGGATAATCGAAGCTGGCGCAAAAGTCAAGGTTTACGATCCTGTGGCCATGGAAGAAGCGAAGAAACATCACTTGGGAGATAGCGTTATATACGCAAAAGATATTTACGATGCCACTCTTGATGCCGATGCCATCCTGATGGTGACAGAATGGAATGAATTCCGCCTGCCTACATGGGACGTGATAAAACGAACAATGAGAAAGGCGGTTGTATTTGACGGCAGAAATATATATAACAAACAGGAAATGACCGATTCAGGATTCGATTATTTCGGAATAGGAATTTAATGTCTATTGTTTTAAAGTTCATATGATTACAGTTGAAGGTATTACCAAAAGTTTTGGAACACTGCAAGTGCTGAAAGGGATAGACCTTCATGTAGGAAAAGGTGAAATAATATCCATTGTTGGAGCCAGTGGTGCAGGAAAAACAACACTCCTGCAAATAATGGGAACATTGGATAAGCCGGACAGTGGCGCAATCATAATAAATGACCAGAAGCTGAGTCGATTGAGCGATAGCCGCTTATCTGACTTCAGAAATAAAAATATCGGATTTGTTTTTCAGTTTCATCAGCTTTTACCTGAGTTTACCGCTTTGGAAAATGTGATGATGCCTGCTTTGATTGGTAGAATAAAAGAAACTCAAGCCAAGAAAAAAGCCAAGGAGTTGCTTGATATGCTCGGATTATCGGACAGAAGAGAACATAAACCGAACGAGCTTTCGGGAGGGGAAAAACAGCGTGTGGCTGTAGCCCGTGCACTGATAAATGATCCGGCCATAATTTTGGCCGATGAACCATCCGGTAGTTTGGATACGGAAAATAAAGCCGACCTTCATCAACTGTTTTTCAAATTGCGTGATACCCTGGGACAAACCTTTGTAATAGTGACACATGACGAACATCTGGCATCGATAACCGACCGCACGGTGCATATGAAAGATGGTCAAATAATAGATCTCGAACCTGCAATTCTTTAATTATGGATTCATCTTCTGATAAACGGCTTTATCAGATAGCCCTTACCATGATCTCCGGAATAGGGGATATTACCGCTCGCAGTATTCTGCAAGCGATGGGGGACGAAGAAGTAATATTCAGATCGGGCAAAAAAGATCTACTCCACAAGACCAATCTGTCACCGAAATTGATAGATGAAATTCTGAATCCTATAGTATTGGAGAAAGCTGCAAAAGAACTCGAATTTGCAGAAAAGAACAATCTCAGGCTTTACTTTATCAGTGATAAGGATTACCCCGCCAGATTGAGAGAATGTGCCGATGCCCCTGTCCTATTTTACTTCAAAGGGGATGTTGATTTCAACACAGAGAAAGTTATAAGCATCGTCGGCACCCGAAAATCCACATCTTACGGCAATTCGTTCTGTGATACATTTTTGCAGGATATATCGGCTGTAATGCCAAATACATTAATCGTAAGCGGACTTGCTTACGGCATAGATATTCAGGCGCACCGTGCGGCATTGAAGTACAATCTGCCCACGATAGGCGTACTGGCTCACGGACTCGATATCATATATCCGTCGACACATAGGCAAATTGCTGCCGAAATGATACATCATGGCGGTGTTTTATCTGAATTTCGGAGTAAAACCGAACCCGAACGGTTCAATTTTGTAAAACGTAATCGTATTGTGGCAGGAATATGCGATGCCGTTATAGTTGTGGAATCTGACGAAAAGGGAGGTTCTTTGATTACGGCCGAAATCGCCAATTCGTATTGCAAAGATGTTTTTGCCTTACCGGGTAAGATGACGGACAAATATTCTCGGGGATGTAATAAACTGATCGCATCACATCGCGCAGATTTGTTCCGATCAACAGAATACTTTCTCCAACAAATGGGCTGGGACGAGCAATCGAAAAAAAAGAAACCCCAGCAGCAGCAACTTTTTGTACTTCTCTCCGATGACGAACAGGCTATCGTGGATAAACTTTCCGCGCAGGAGTCGTTGCATATCGATCAATTAGCGCACGACCTCAATCTTCCTGCATATCAGCTATTCACTCTTTTGCTGGATATGGAGATGAAAGGCCTTATAAAAAATATGCCGGGCAATATCTATGCCCTGGCATAATTAACTCTTTGCAATAAGTTTAACCGGAGTTGTCTTACTTTGTCAGGTCTTCGACATCGGTATCCAGCATATATACGCCAAACTCGTGAGCCGGATGTGATTTTTTAGCTTTAAACACATATTCTTGTCCTGAAACAGGAGTCACTTTCGGGTCTTTTACCAGTTCGGCATGTATGATTTCGTTATTCTTGAACGGAAGATTTGTTCCTTTCAGAGCTGTGACTTGTATTTTGACCACCCTTACGGAAAACTTTCCGGCAGCACCTCCGACACCTACATTCGCACCTTCTACACTAAGCACTTTTCCTATCCATGTATATTTAGCGGCAGTCGGAATACCGGCAAGCATATTTTCCGAAGTTTTTGGTTTTTTCGATATTTCTTTAACCAAAGTATATTTGATAGAAGAAGCATCTGCCGGTACAGGATCGGTACGGTTCTCTTTCTTCACGTCTAATACGTATTCATAACCCGGTTCGTAGTTGAATCCCTCGATATCGGAATAAAACAAAGACCAATTTTCACTATCCCCTTCTTTAACCTGCAATACCTCCATCGGAGCCACTCCCATAGCCATACGCTTTTCTGACGCAACAGTCATTCTCACGGTGTCTTTAGTCGTTGTACAAGATGAAATCACAGAAATAAATGTAATTAGAATTACAAAAGTTTGTCTCATTATTGTTGTCTATTAAGTTTGTTGCGTCAAATATAGCGAATACTATCGAGAAACATTACTTTCTGACACTGTTTAACAGTAAAGCTTCATCAATTTGTTAGTTTCTGGCTGCGTCGATGCTTCTTTATAAATTATAAATTCAGTGTATCCCGTAATACCTTATAACCACTTAAACTAATCTTGATTTGAGTCCCGTTTTTTAGTTTCAACAGTTGACTTTGTTTGTTGTAAAGTTCTATTTGGGCAATAAATTCTACATTTACAATACTTGATCGGTGTACACGAACAAACTTATCGGAAGGCAATGTTATTTCGAGAGACTCCATCGTCTGCTCTTTCAGGAATTTGCCTTTTCCTGTATGTATCATCACATAGTCTCCTTCGGCGGTTATACATATTATTTCGGGTATCAGGATCACATCTATCCTCTGCCCGTTCTTTACGACAATACGCTCGAGTGTTTCAATAGCCTTCTCTTCATTTTTCTCCGGCAGAGTACTTGTAGCCTCCTCATTATTCTCGTGTTCAACTGTTTTATGATCATTATCATCATTGCTTTCCGCATATCTAAGTACTATCAGGCAATAGACTATTATAGCTATCACAATTCGGACAGGAAGTGTAGGAAGCAGGCTTTCCCATTCTCCTGAAGGAAATGATATATACAAAATAAGATACTCCACCCCCAGCCAACAAGCGACAAACAGCAATCCCAATGCACTGTAGATTATCAGCCTTTGTCGCAGAAGCAAAGAAGAGAAGTGGCTATATCTTACAACATTTTTTAAAAAGAAGAACAGAATAGACAGGATGCATCCTGCAACCACAGCATCAGTCACCAGCATTGTTCCGGAGACACTAAGCAGAGGCTTGATGCTTACGTATAGCACCAAAGCCGCTATCAGAGCAATGAGGATATGGATGAATATAGTATGCCGGTTTCCCATCGCAGTCTATTAGTTTCTTATTTCACCACTACCAAATATAGCACTTCCTTTGATGATCAACTTAGATGTACTATTTATTATTTCCATATTCTGACGTCTCTTATCGTCGAAAGAGCCTAAAATAGTATTCGTCCGTGCTTCGATATACCATTCTGAAGGCACATATAGGACTACACTGCCAAACATGGCATTCAGTTGTAAGACATATTCTCCTTGGGCCAATCTGGCTTTTCGCATATCTATTATCAGTTCGCCAAACATAACATTGGCTTCACCTCCCTGAAAATTAGAGGATAGAACTATTTGCTCAGAGCTTCCGAACATCACGTTTTTGTCAATGTAGTCGGTAAGCTGCTCATAACTGTCCCCTTTTGTACCTGTTTCAAATTTATATTTTCGGCATCCGGATTTTCGGCATGGAAATAGCCACCCGATAACTAACGCAACCCCTACAATTATCAGAATAACCGGCCAGAATGTTTTCATGTCTATATTGAAGCATAGAAAATATTCGGGAAATAAAGAACATAGCGTGGGATAAAGAAAAAATGTTCCAACAGCTGTCAAAATTACTCCGCCTGTATATTCTCTTTTCACGATTAGCATCCACAAACCTATTACGATGAGGAGGGTTTTCCACGATATGAGTACTGGTCTGTACATTTCGGGTATTACTCCCAGATTGAACAATAAAAATACTCCTCCCAGAAGGATAAGGAATAATGCGAATCCGACACCTTTTCCGCCACTGCTCCTTACCTCTTTGAATAAATGATCTTTTTCGGTTTCCATAATATCCGTTGTTATAATTTTTATTGCAAAGTTATGCAGACAGAAATCACAAGCAAGTATAAATCGGTGAATGTATCTATTTTCCCGATGAATTTATTGTAACGGGTTGTAAAGTTCGTTACAAAATAATCTAAAAAACCCTCCCATCTGTGAATTTATTAGCCGGATATGCATCCGAGTAATCGATAAATATTACTGATTAATTAATACGAATAAGTATATTTGCATAAACAAAAGAATATCTTGCAATTCGCATTATTTGTAATTTATCAAAGAATATGACTATAGACAATCTGAAAAATGACAATTTTTTCCTTCTGGCCGGCCCTTGCGTTATCGAAGGAGAAGAAATGGCTCTGCGCATAGCCGAGAAAGTGAAAACAATCACTGACAGACTAAACATCCCTTATGTATTTAAGGGTTCATATAAAAAAGCAAATCGTTCGCGGGTTGATTCCTTCACAGGAATAGGCGACGAAAAAGCCTTGAAAATACTTCGCAAAGTGGGTGAAACATTCGGCATACCCACAGTTACCGACATTCACGAAACACACGAAGCCGCTATGGCTGCCGAGTATGTGGATGTTTTGCAGATTCCGGCATTTCTTTGCCGCCAGACTGACTTACTGATAGCTGCTGCCCAAACGGGAAAAATAGTGAATATAAAGAAAGGTCAGTTTCTTGCTCCGAGCGGGATGCAGTTTGCCGTACAAAAAGTGGTAGATTCGGGAAATAACAACGTAATAATTACCGATAGGGGAACTACTTTTGGCTATTCCGACCTTGTAGTCGATTTTCGTGGAGTACCCGAAATGAAAGAATTCGGTTTTCCGGTAGTACTCGATGCCACCCACTGCCTGCAAAAACCAAATCAGGCATCGGGCGTAACGGGCGGACAGCCTCAACTCATCGAAACCATGTGTAAGGCGGGTATCGCAACAGGAGTCGACGGATTGTTTATTGAAACCCACTTCGACTGTGCCAATGCCAAATCGGACGGAGCGAACATGCTTCCTCTCGATCAGCTGGAAGGCCTGATGGTGAAACTAACACGCATAAAAGCAGCATTGAAGGAATGAAAGTAGACATTTGCTTTTCGCCTGCTTTGTATCCTTATTATGCAGAAAACAATGCCGAACGTATCGTCATTGTAGTGGATATATTCAGGGCGACAACCACCATGTGTGCAGCCTTGAAAAACGGAGCAAAAAGCATCATGCCTGTAGCCTCCATCGAAGAAGCACAGGCTTATAAAGAAAAAGGTTATCCGGTGGGTGCAGAACGAAATGTCAAACGTTGCGATTTTGCCGACTTCGGAAATTCTCCGTTCGACTATACGCCCGAAAAAGTAGCAGGAAAAGACATTGTCTTCACCACAACAAATGGTACTCAAGCTATCGAGGCTGCTAGTGATTCACATGCGCTCGTTATCGGGGCTTTTTCGAATATCAGCGCGATTGTGGAGTTTTGCGTTGCGGCACAGAAAGATGTTCTTGTTCTCTGCGCAGGCTGGAACAATCGTTTCAATATAGAAGATACATTGTATGCCGGAGCTGTAGCCAAAAGGTTGTTGGATAAAGGCTATGCTTATGCATCGGATGCGGTGGAAATCGCTCTTGCCATGTGGAGAGATGCAATGCCGGACTTGCGCGACTACATCAGCCACACAGAGCATATCAAACGGCTGGAAGCGAACAATCTGCAAGATTCGGTTGAATACTGCCTGACAAATGACACCGTGCCGCTTGTTCCTGTATATGATAAAAATACGAAAAAGATAACCATCGCCTAAGATTATGGCCGGACACAACGAACTTGGAAAGAAGGGCGAAGATGCTGCAGTACGTTATCTCCGGCAAAAGGGTTATGAAATACTGGAACGAAACTGGGTTTATGAAAGGTACGAGATAGACATCATCGCCCGGGATGAAAAGTTCATAGTCTTTGCTGAAGTAAAAACCCGAAGTTCCAGCCAGTGGGGAAATCCCGAAGAGGCTGTATCGAAAGGAAAGATAAAGCGAATCGTGGAAGCGGCTGATTTTTATCTGAATGAAAATGATATTGACTCCCCCGCCCGATTCGACATTATAGCTGTTATTTGGGATGGACAAAAATTCGAGATCGACCATATAGACGATGCATTCTTAGCACCCGTAAATTAGACATTATGAATATAGAAGAAGCAAGAGAAGCCTGCATATCCATAAAGGGAGCTACCGAATCGTTTCCTTTTGGTGAAGACACCTTGGTATTTAAGGTGATGGATAAGATGTTCGCTTATATGGGGCTGGAAAGCCGTGATGGTAATCATTGGCTAAGCCTGAAATGCGATCCCGAATACGCTATCGAGCTGAGAGAACAACATTCGGGAATACTCCCAGGATATCATTCCGACAAGAAATACTGGAACTCGGTTGTGATAGAAGAAGTAGAGGACGACCTCATCAGAGAGTTAATACAGCACTCGACAGACGAAGTAATAAAAAAGCTTCCGCTAAAAAAGCAGGAAGAATATCATAATATAATCCAC
>RRZU012621814.1_pt1 | contig 17885 bp, 21 predicted proteins | sample 2165561 | NCBI WGS metagenome assembly RRZU01 (sample SAMN10456909, study PRJNA506462) | wastewater metagenome | isolation source: wastewater sludge | place: USA: Moscow, Idaho | reverse complement strand
GGGTGGGGCACACTTGAGTCGTGCCAGATCTTCTCCACGCCCTCGCCAGCCACGCCGGCCCCCACCAGATTGCCGGGGTGATCGAACGCGAAGCACGGCCCAGCCGCACGTCCCCATGGCCCGATTGGGTTCCGGAGGAGGTCGCCGCCGCGCTCGCCAGCTCGGGTATCGCAGAGCCATGGATCCATCAGGTGCGGGCGGCGGATCTCATCCACGCGGGCCGGCACGCCGTTCTGGCCACGGGAACCGGATCCGGCAAGTCGCTCGCGGCGTGGGTTCCCATGCTCAGCTCGCTCGTCGATTCGCGCACCGGGCGCGTCTCGCTCTCCTCCATCCAGCGCCGCCCGACGGCGCTCTACCTCTCTCCCACCAAGGCGCTGGCGGCGGATCAGATGACGTCCCTCTCCCAGCTCGCCCACGAGATCGATCCGCGCATCGGTGTGGCCACCGTGGACGGGGACACGGACCTTCCCGCGCGCACGTGGGCCCGCGAGCACGCGGACATCCTCATGACCAATCCGGATTTCGCCCATCACGCGATGCTCTCCGGTCAGCAACGCTGGGCGCGGCTGTGGCGCGGACTCTCGATGATCGTGGTTGACGAGTTCCACAACTACAAGGGAATGTTCGGAGCCCACGTGGCCCACATCGTGCGCCGGATCCTGCGCGTGGCCTCCCATTACGGCAGCGCTCCGACGGTGGTTTTCCTCTCGGCCACCAGCGCCGAACCCGAAGTGGCGGCGCTGCGCTTCCTCGGAAACAGCTTCGGACCCGTTGAGGCCGTGACCGAGGACGGCTCCCCCCGCGGCGCCCAGCAAATCGTGCTCTGGCGCTGCCGCATGGTTGAGGACGTCCAAGTCCGAGGCGCGAACGCCGAGCCTGCGGGCGCCGTGAGCTTCGACGCCCCGCGCGGCGGAAGCATGGACGACCCGTGGAGCACCTCCCACGCCGGGGCCCGCGGCGAATTCCCCGAGAATCCCTCGCACGGCCCCGTCGGGAACGATGGGTGGAACGATGGGTGGAACGGCCAGGACGATCCGGATGTGGACCTGCCCAGCGAGGAGGCCCCACGCCGCGCCGCCAACACCGAGGCGGGAGAGATCACCGGACTTCTGGTGAGCCACGGCGCGAGGGCCCTCACCTTCGTCCGCTCCCGACCGGGCACCGAACGCGTGGCCGAGATCGCCCGGGACTGGCTGAGCGACAACGCTCCCCACCTCACCGCCTCCGTAGCCGCCTACCGTGGCGGCTACCTGCCGGAGGAGCGGCGCGAGTTGGAGGAGCAACTGCGCGAGGGTGCCATCCGTGCGCTCGCGACCACCAGCGCCCTGGAACTGGGGATCGACATCTCGGGGCTCGACGCCGTCGTCGTCACAGGGTGGCCCGGAACCCACGCCTCGTTCGCGCAGCAGATCGGCAGAGCCGGGCGCGCAGGAAACCCGGGACTGGCCGTCTTCATCGGACGGGACAATCCCCTGGACCAATATCTTCTGGACCACCCCGAGGTCATTGCGGAAACCCCGAGCGAGGCTAACGTCTTCGATCCCATGAATCCGAACGCGCTGATTCCCCAGCTCTGCGCTGCGGCCTCCGAGCTGCCCCTGCAGCAGGCGGACGCGGCAGTGTTCGGGCTTGACGACACCTCGCTCTTCGACGATCTCACCGCCGACGGACTGCTGCGCCGGCGCCCGACCGGGTGGTTCTGGAATACCACGTTGGGAATCGGGGCACACGACACCGTGGCGCTGCGCGGCGAGGGGAGCACCGTCTCGATCGTCGATTCATCCGATGGGGCGATCCTCGGGACCGTCGATTCGGGGCGCGCAGACACCACCGTGCATCCCGGCGCCATCTACCTCCATCAGGGAGTCCCCTACGAGGTCGAGGAGCTGGGCGAGGACGTCGCCCTGGTCCACCTGCATCGCGACGAGGACATCCGCACCTTCCCTCGCGAGGAATCGAGCGTTGAGATCGTTGCGACGGACGACTCCATCGAGCTGGGGACGGGCATCTGGGCCCGGGGAAGCGTCGTCGTCTCGTCGCGGGTGATCGGGTACGACGTGCGCCGGTCCCGGGACGGCCTCTACCTGGGGATGGTGCCGCTCACGATGCCGGTGCGGCAGTTGCACACCTCTGCGACCTGGTGGACCATCAACGAGAAGTCGATCAGGGCATCAGGGATTCTGCGCGCGGACCTTCCCGGTGCCCTCCACGGGGCCGAACACGCCTCCATCGGGCTCCTTCCCCTCTTCGCCACATGCGATCGCTGGGATCTGGGCGGGCTGTCCACTGCCGCGCATCCGGACACCGGCCGGGCGACTGTCATCGTGCATGACGCCATATCGGGCGGATCCGGTTGCGCGGAGCGGGGATTCAGCGCCGGACCGGCGTGGATGCAAGCCACTTTGGAGACCCTCGAATCCTGCCCCTGCCGAACAGGTTGCCCGCGCTGCGTGCAGTCCCCCAAATGCGGGAACAACAACGAGCCGCTCTCCAAGTCCGGGGCAATCCTGCTGCTTCGCACCCTGACGGAATCCATCACGGGGGCTCATCCGAGGGACCTGCTCTGGCGCTCGACTCGACCGTCATCGTGATCATGTGGGTGGTGGTTCGAACAGTCACCATCACGTGAGTACCCCGGACCGAACACGAGGCCAGAGAGAGTTCGTGGCGATGGACGATGTCGCCCGCCTGGTCGCAGGCCGCGGCCTTGCCCGCGTGGCGCAGCCTCTGCGCGCCGGCAAGTGCGGCGACGTCTGCCACGTCCTGCGTCCGTTCCTTGGTCGCGACGGCATCCCCCACGGCCATGAGGCCCAGCAGGGCGAGGGCCGTGGCCAGAATGATCCCGAGGACCAGCACGGTCCCTGCGCCGTGCTCGCCGCCCCTCGACGCGGCCGTCCTTGCGGCCTTCGGCCTCACGGCCGTGGCGCTTTCCAACACTGCGGCTGTCCGACTCCCCTTCGATACGGCGCTCATGGCAGTTCCACTCCCGGCTCGACAAGCACTGCCGTCGTGGAGGATGCGGTCACGTCAAAGGGGCTGAGGATTCCGCTCGGCTCCATGTTGACGGTCACGACCACGTAATCGCCATCTCGCGCGACCGCGATGTGTGCATCCGCGGATTCCTGAATCTGCGCGATCCGTGTCCCCATCGGCTTGCCAACCGCGATGGATCTGCCGAGGGAACGGCTGAGATCCTGCGCCTGCATGAACGCGGAGACATAGGCCATGACGAGCATGAGGATGAGCATGACGATGGAGATGGGGATGAGGCCAAGAGCAATCTCACTGGTCACCATTCCGCTCTCGGTTTCGGTGACGCCTTCGGCGGAGGCGTGGCCCGCTGATCCGACCCGACGCTCGGCGCCCGGGCCACTCTCGACCGCGGCGGCGATTCGACGTGGGCGGTTCTCTTCTCTTGACATGTCTTGGTGTCCCATCTTGTGACGTCGGGGCTGTATCAGAAGTGCGGACGCAGGTGAATCGAACCGCGAGATCAGTAGGTCATACGCGAATTCGGATGTAGAGCTCCATGTTTCTCGTACAAACCCTGTACTTCGCGGGCATTCAACAGCGGCCATTCAACAGTCTTCTGATACAGCCCCGAAAGCCTTCTAGAACTTGAAGATGGACTTGAAGACGCCCTCAACGGCCTCCTTCACCCATGGCTGCTTGACGAGCCACAGGATGACGCCAGCGAACGATGTGGCTGCCACAGTGCCCACGGCGTACTCCGCCGTTGCCATTCCTGCTTCGCTTTCGGTGTCCTCCAGAAGAAGCACGGTGTCGTTCTGATTCATTGATCTTTCCTTTCGGTGAGAGACCTCCTTGCGAGGTCGGTAGAACAAGCTTGCGCGATCTGGCAAGGAAGGATCGGATGGAGACTTGCTGCTGTGAATTGGTGGAACGCGAAGCATGGCTGTGGAGAAGGAAAGCCAGGCATCGCGCCAGTTACGCCCGCTGGGCTGGCTCTTCACACACCACTCGCAATACAGCTGGCCCGACAACGTCAATGACGTTGACAACCGGCATTGGGACACGAGATCGCCCTTCTACCGGTCACTCTCGCGTCCCAACGGTCACCCTCGCGAGCCGCGCCAGACGGGCCGACGAGTTCAGCGCACCGGGCAACGCCCACTACCCGAAGATCGAGATTCCCGCGGCCGCGATGACGGGCAGGATGCCGATGAGCACGAAGGCCGGGAGAAAGCACAACCCCAAGGGCATGACCAGCTGGGAACCCAGGCGTGCGGCCGCTTCACGGGCGTGGCGTTCCCGGCCCTGGCGCATCAACTCGGCACCCCGGTGCAGCAACGGTATCGGGGCTGCGCCATCCTCCCAGGCCGGCTGCAGCGCATCCTTGACGATGTCGAAGCGCGCAGGCACGTCCTGCCAGGATTCCTCCCACTGCCCACCCATCATGAGCAGGCGTGCAGCCGTGCTCAGTCCACTCGGCTCATGTTCCTCCGCCAAGGCATTGTCAAGCGCGGACATCGCACCGGGTATGGAAGCTCCCGAGCTCAGGGCGGCTTGCAGCAAGTCAGCCGCCATGGCTCCGTCAATGGCAGCCAACGGCTCGCCTTCACGCCCCGTGGCTCTCCGCACCCGCAATCGGGCCGGCATGTACGCCAGCCCCGCCAGCACGGCCAGAATCACGGCAAGGATCATCATCGGGTCATTCCCTCTCCGCGCGCGCAGTCATACGGCCAACCCACGCAATGCCGGCGATCTCAAAAAAGAGGCCGAGCGCGAGGCACAACCTCCCGGCAACCGATTGCGTGAGAAAGCCGAAGGGGCTCGCCCCGATCGCGGTGCCCAGGCCCAGGCCCAACAAAGGCAGCCACGCCAGCATCCTCGCGCTCGCCTTGGGGCCGGCGAGCGCAACTCGCCGGCCGGCCGCCGCCTCGGCCGCTTCGGTGATGCCGCGAGCGCACGCATCGAGGACCTGCGCCGTTGGCGCACCGGTGGAGTGACTCATGCGGCACACGGCGATCGCCGGTGGGATTCCCGTTCTGAGATCACGATTCCTGTTCCTGCGCCAGGCGTGCCGGATCCACAGCCTCCTCAAGGCGAGCGGTACGCCGGCGCTGTCAAGGGTGGCACCGCCCTCGCCACTGAGCCCAACCCGCGCCAAGGTCTGCCGCCACGCCACGTCGGTGCTGGCGCCGGACCTCAGGCGGGTGGCCACTTCGGAGACCAGCAGCCCCGGTTCAACGGGCCTCTTCGTGGGGCGCTCGCGCTTCTTCGGCAGACGCTCGAGAAGCCTCCTCCGTGGCCACACGCCTCCCGCCAGCACGGGGGTACGGCGCACCCCCGCCCACACCAGGAGCCCCAGGCACGCCGCAGCAATCGTGAACCACACCGGTCACACTCCCTCTCCACAAGCTTCGGCCGCCAGACCTTGCCGCACGGATGAGACATCGAGCTCCAGGCGCCGCGCCAGGGCGGGCCACCCCGGCCCGGCCACCACCCGCTCGCCATTCCACGCCAGCGCGGCCGCCGCCTTGAGTTCACCGCGTTCGCGCTCGAGCACGGCAATCTGCGCAATGTGCCGATGCCCGTTCCGCCTCTCGACGTGTATGACCGCGTCCAAGGCGCTCACGGCCTGCGCTGCAACAACGTGCTCATCCATGCCTGCCAGGGCCCCTAGTGCCACGAGGCGCGCCGGCACGTCCAGCGCCGAGTTCGCGTGAATTGTCCCCCAACCTCCCTCGTGCCCGGTGTTCAGGGCCGACAGCACGTCGCGCACCTCGCTGCCGCGGCACTCCCCCAGCACGATGCGATCGGGCCGCATCCGCATCGCGGCCCTCACCAGATCGCTCATGGAGATGTCCCCCGCCCCCTGCACGTTGGCTCGGCGAACCTGCAGGTGCACCACGTGTGGATGGCGCGGCCGCAGTTCGGCGGACTCCTCGATCACCAGAATCCGTTCCTGCGGCCCGATCTGGGCGAGCAGCGCCGCGAGAAGGGTCGTCTTTCCCGAGCCCGTCGCCCCCGAGATCATGACGTTGGCACGGCACCCGACGAGCCTGTCCACCACCAGCCTCAGCGCGTCCGGGACCATTCCCCGCCGTCCCAGCTCGTCCAGGCTGAAGGTCACCGCGCGCTGCGTGCGCAAAGAGATCAGTGCCCCTTCGGCGGCAAGCGGGGGCAGCACGGCATGCAACCTCAGCCCTCCCGCGAACGTCCCGTCAACGATCGGGCTGGAATCATCGAGCCGCTGCCCGCAACTCGCCGCGAGCCGAACAGCGAGGGCACGGACGTCGTCGTCGTTCGAGAGCAGGCCCAGCAACTGTTCCACGGGTTCCAGCCCGCCGCCGCGATCCACCCACACCCCGCGGGTGCCGTTGACCAGGATGTCCGTGATCTGCGGGTCGTCCAACAAGGGCTGCAGCAGCGGCCCGGCGCCTCCCACGGCGTTGCGTATCTGCTGGCCAACGCCCAGAATGTCGTGAATCCCCACCGCACGCGGGGCCGTGGAGGCGAGCGCTTCGGAAACATCCGCGCCCGCCGCGAGGATCTGGCGCGCCTGCCGGATCTGCCTCTCGCTGAGTTCAGTGGGCTCGCCACGAGCGCGAGAAACCTCCCCATGCCGCGTCCGTCCCGGCTTCGTTGCCATCGCTGCCTCCTTCCGTCACGATCTCATGGCCGACTCACGCCGCCTCCAGGCACAGCGCCTCGATCCGGGCCACGTCCCGCGCGGTGTTGCAGCGCCGCCTGTCCCCCAGCCGCACGCCGTGTTCCAGATCCTGATCCAGATTGCGCAAGTACCGCAGCGGCAGCACGCGTTCGCATTCCAGCTCCAGCGCGATCGCCGCCGCCTCCCCCGCACCACTGGCCCCGTTGAGCGCCACGATCGGCACCAGGTCCGGCGGGAACTGATCGAGAATCTTGCGAGTGTGCCGCAGCCCGTGCGAATGCGCCCGAGTCACGACGACGGCGACATCACACCATTCCAGCCACCCGCGCACCCGGGCATCGCCATGCGTTGCCTGCCGCGGAAGGTCGAGAACCGTGGTGGCGTTGACCTGGGACAGGGCCGCAATGGCGCGCTCCCCCGAGGATCCCTCCAACGGGGCCGCTCCGCGCTCGTCCGCGCTGAGCACGTGAAGCTGCTCGATGTGCGGCAGGGCGGCATTGAGGCGCCCCGGCACCAGGGCTCCCGATTTCTCCGAGAGGTCGGCCCACCGCAGGCCCGGAATTCTGTGCATGCCGAGATCACGGTCCAGCCCGAGGGACATCGGGTCCAGGTCGATGAGCCCCGCCGCATCGCTCTCACTCATGTGCCGGGCCAGCCAGGACGCCAGCGTGGAGGCGCCCGCGCCGCCGTGGCTGGCGAACACTCCCACGATCATTCCCCGCTGGGTGGATCCGGCGGCCAGAAGCAGCTCGAGGAGGTCCTCCGCCTGCTCCGGCAGGGAGATCTGCACCCTCCCGCTGGCAAAATAGGGGGCATAGGAGGGGTGGAAGCTGGCCTCGATCCGGGGAACGGTGCCGGATACCTCCACCATGCGAAGCACGGCATTGGAGTTCGCGCCCGAACGCGAATGGCTCACCTCCACTCCCGCCAGACCTGCCAGGCGAGCCACCTCGGACTTGACGGCATCGCTCGTGGCGACGAGTGAGGCGAGCGCGGCCCGGTCCTGATCGAATCGGCCCGCGGGCCCCGCGTTCGCCGAGTTCTTCTGGGATTCACGTGTAGTCATGGCCCCAGCATCCTCCGTGCAGGGCCACCCGCGCCGCCGATCCGCAACCGCTGTGGATGGGCGGCGCACGAAGGCTGTCTGGGGAGAAACTGCATCGTCGGTTCCTGTGGGATTCGCCCACATGGCTGGCCAACTCCCCGCAATCTTGACAGAGTGTTGCCATGCTTTGTACGACTCGTGGATCGCGCAGCGTTCTCACCCGCCTCGCCGCCGCGCTGGCGCTCACCCTTGATTTCGATGTCATGTCGGAACTGGCAATGCCTGCGCAGTAGCGGTTGCGCCGTGCTTCCGGCGAGTCCGCCGGATCGCCGACATCGTCGGACGCGCCGCTGATATCTCCAGAAATGACCACCATGTGTCGTAGCGTCTTTGTAGACCAGATCTAGGAGGCACACCATGTCTACCCCGACCGATCCGTACAGCTCCTCGTCCCGCCGCCCGTTCGAGGACGACGAGATCCTTGCTCCGCTTGCGCCCGAAGCCTCTGCTTCCTCGGCTGCGGAGGCCACTCGGAGTCCCAACGGATTCACATCCGCCCTGACCGAACCTCTGCCCGCACCGCAGGCATTCGCCTCCACGCAGGGCATGGATCCCGCCTTTGACCAGCGGTCCCATGACGAGGACGGCACCGGCCGGGCCGATGCGCCCCAGACGTCCTCGGCATCGCTGGCGCAAGCAATCGGTATTCCCGGTTCCCCGCAGGCGGGGCAGGCCCCGGCCGAACCTCGCGGCTCCGCAGCATCCGAATCCACCGCGCGAACCACCGCTTTCACGGCGAATGGTCCGGCCAATGGCGGCAAGGTCGCGGACTACTCTGAGATCGACTACTCCTTCGGCGCGGACGATTCCTCGGCCGGCGAGGGCAGGCACGCCGCCATTGAGGACTCCGACGCCTTCCTGGATTCCCTGCCCGAGCGGCCCTCTCGTACGACGACGGCGCCGCCTGCCACCACCCCCGCACCGGGAGAGTACGTCCCGGCCGATCAGCGGGCGGGAGAGAGCTCGTGGGGGGACGAAACCGGTGTCGACGAGACCCCCGAAGCTCCCCGTGGCCGCGGGTGGTCCCATGCGGGAGTGCTCGTCGCAACTCTGCTGCTGGTTCCCGTTGCGTGGTACCTGCTCGCGGACGCAAGCGCCCGGCTCGTCCTGGTGCCGAACAATCCGTGGGAGACCGGCAATCTCAACTACGCGGCCCTCGGGGAGCTCGTGGGTGGCCTCGCCGTCGTCGCCCTCATTTGGCTCCTGGCACGGGTGTCCTCGCTGGGTGCGCAGGTGGTCGGTGTGCTCGTGGCAATCTTCGGCGTCCTGCCGCTTGCGCTTCCCACCTTCACCCAGGAATCGGTCCTCGCCCCGCTCGATCGCGCGATCGGCGGCGTCAATGACTTGACGGCCAACATCATTCATCACCTGAACCTGGATCTGGGATCGGGCAGAATGCTCATCTTCGGCGTGGCGCTGCTGCTCACCGGTCTCGTCTCCCATTCGGCGCGGCGGCGCGGAATCCGGCACGGCTCGGCCACGGCGCGGCGTGCCATCGCTCTGGCAACGATGGAAGGCAAGTAGCTCCCGGCACGCCGGGCGGTTCGCCCTCACCCATCCCCCCCCAAACCCTTCTGATTCACCCGATAGGACGGTGCCATGTCCGCACCTGCAGACACCTCATGCGTTTTCATGGAAGGTCCATGGACGCATCGCTTCGTGCAGGCCAACGGCTGCCAGTTCCACCTCGCTCACATGGGCGAACACCAGGAGAAGCGTCCCCTCGTCATTCTGGTGCACGGCTACCCCGAGTACTGGTGGGCGTGGCGCCACCAACTGGAACCGATCGCGCAGGCCGGATACGAGGTGGTGGCCATTGATCAGCGCGGCATCGCCGGATCGGACAAGACGCCCGAAGGCGTGGACTCCATGACGCTGTCCCATGACATCTGCGCCATCGCGCGTTCCCTGGGCGCTTCACAGGCTGTCGTCATCGGCCACGGGCGAGGCGGCTCGCTGGCGTGGGCCACCCCGGCGATTGCCCCGGGAATGGTTCAGGGAATTCTGACGTTCGGAGCGCCCCACACCCGCACCCTGCAGCGCGTGGGAACTCACCTCACCCTGCGCACCTGGCGCCACGTGGCCTCCACGTTTGTTCCTCGGTTGGCTCGAGGCGCGATCCAGAGCGACTCCTACATCACGAAGCTGCTGGTGGAATGGTCCGCTCCGAACAACGACGGCGCGAGCTCCCAGGCACACCTGTACGCCTCGGCGATGCGCCTGCCCGAAGCCGCGAGCATGGCTCTGGAGCAGCTGCGTTGGTCCTACACCGCCCAACAGCGCCCGACCGGGCGCAAGTACTTCGAGATCACGAAACGGCCCATCACGGTGCCGGTGTGGACCGTGCGCGGAGATCTGGATTCCCTGCTGCCCGAGCGCGCGTGGCGCAGGGACGGGCAGTTCGCCAAGGGGCCGCGCCGCCACATCACCGTTGCCAATGCGGGGCACTTCGTCCCCGAGGAGGCACCCGAGGAAGCGACTCGGATCATCCTGGACTTCCTGCGGTCCCTGCGGCGGGGCTGACGCGGGGGCGGGTCCGCTCGGACCGCGTCGGCGCGTCTCACGCCTGCGACCGCACGTACGGCACCCCCACGATGAGCTCGTAGGAGGGGCACAGGTCGGCCACCGGGCACGCCGGGCAATTCGGCTTGCGGGAGTGGCACACCTGCCGCCCGTGATCGATGATTCTGTGGCAGATGATGGTCCAGTCCGGCTGTGGCAGGATCGCCGCCAGATCCGTCTCCACCTTGACCGGGTCCTCGTTGCGGGTCCATCCCCAGCGGCGTGACAGCCTGCCCACGTGCGTGTCCACCGTGATGCCGGGGGTGTCGAACGCGTTTCCGAGCACCACGTTCGCCGTCTTGCGCCCCACTCCCGCCAGCGTGACAAGCTCCTCCAGCGTGCGCGGCACGTCGCCTCCGAAGTTGTCGCACAACCCGGCCGCCAGGCGCTGGCAGGACGCGGCCTTGGCCCGAAAGAAGCCCAACGGCCGCAGCACCTGCTCGAGATGTTCGCGATCGGCCCCCGCCATCGCCTCCGGATCCGGATAGTCAGCGAACAATGTGGGAGTCACCGAATTGACCCTGACGTCCGTGGTCTGCGCGGAGAGCACCGTGGCCACCAACAGCTCGAAGGGGTTGCGAAAATCGAGGGCACACCGCGCATCCGGGTAGGTCGTGGCCAAGCGATCGCAGATGGCGGCTGCGGCCGCACGGCGGTCTCTGAGTGCTCGCGGACGGTACGGAAGTCGGGTTTTCGCAGACATACACCAAGAGTATTGGTGCGGGAGGGGCCAGTCAGATGGCAAGATGTGATGTGTATGGCATATTGTTGAGGAGTTTGTCTGACCGTGAGCGGCATGAAGCCTCGATCCTCAGAGCCTTTGACACGTACTAGAAAGGGAACACATGGACACGAGCGTTCTTAAGGGCGTTCCACTCTTCAAGGATCTCGAACTCGAGGATCTTGAAGCGTTGGGCGAGCTCATGAGCGAAACCAGCCTCAAGCGTGGCGACTCTCTCTTCCGTGAGGGCGATGAGGGCGATCGGCTCTACATCCTCACCGAAGGCAAGGTGAAGCTGAGCCATTCTTCCGACGACGGACGCGAGAACCTCATTGCCGTTCTTGGTCCCGGCGAAATCATCGGTGAACTGTCGCTGTTCGATCTGGGGGCGCGCTCCTCGACCGTCACGGCAATTGCACCAACGAAGTTGCTCTCGCTCTCACACAAGGACATGATGGTGTTCCTTGCGGCGCATCCGGAGCTGTCCCAGTCGATGCTGCGCGAGCTGGCCCGCCGCCTGCGCCACACGAACGAGCAGATGGCCGACCTGGTCTTCTCCGACGTCCCCGGGCGAGTCGCCAAGGCGCTGCTCGATCTGGCCAATCGCTTCGGCGAGCGAACCCCCGAGGGCATCTACGTACCGCACGATCTGACCCAGGAGGAGCTGGCTCATCTGGTTGGCGCCTCCCGCGAGACCGTCAACAAGTCACTCGCTGACTTCGTTTCGCGCAGTTGGATTCGCCTGGAGGGCCGCGCCGTCCTCCTCATCGAGATCGGCCGCCTGCAGCGCCGGGCGCACTGACCTGTTTCAGCAAAGAGGGGAGCACGCGTGCTCCCCTCTTCCTCGTTGTGATGAATCGCCGCCGGCGCTACGTGGCCACCCGGCACACGAGTTCGACTTCGACCGGCGAGTCAAGCGGAAGCACCGCCACACCAACCGCGGAGCGAGTATGCGCGCCAGCTTCCTCGAAGATTTCCGCGAAGAGCTCCGAGGCGCCGTTGGCCACCTGCGGCTGGGCAGTGAAATCGACCGTCGAGGCAACGAATACCGTCACGTGCCTGATCTGTTCGATCGCATCGATGCCTCCCGCCACCGAGGCTGCGGCGGCGAGCGCGTTGAGTGCGGCAATTCGGGACAATCCGTGGGCATCCTCGGCGTTGAGGGAGTCACCCACCTTGCCCTTCGAGACCAGAGTTCCCCCCACGAAGGGAAGCTGGCCCGACGTGCGCACTTCATTTCCCACGCGCTGGGCCGGAATGTATGCCGCAACAGGAGCGGCGACGGACGGAAGCTCGATCCCGAGCTCCGCCAGGCGATCGGAGGGACGTGATTCGGCCATGTCAATCGCGCGGGCGCTTGAGGTAGGCCACGAGGTTCTGGCCGTCCGGGCCCGGAATCACCGAGACCAGCTCCCAGCCTTCGTCACCCCAGGTGTCGAGAATGGCCTTCGTGTTGTGGACAAGAAGCGGAATTGTTGCGTACTCCCATTTTTGCATGGCCCCATACTATAGGGACCGGCAACGTTGGGGACGACGACGTTCGGGATTCACCCGGTACAGGACCCGCCGCGTGCGGGGCGACCATCTTCCGCGCGTCATTTTCCGCAACGCGCCCAGGAAACCGGAAGCGCCCACCCGGAATTCTAGAAGCGTCCACCCAGCCGCGGAAGCTTGCCGTTACGGAGGTCGACGGCGACGTCGTCGGTCCCCTTGGACAATCGGGTGTACCAGTCCTTCTCATTGGGGTAGGACCTGAGCAGCGCCCGGCGTTCGCGTTCGGTCAGCCCTCCCCAGACGCCGAATGTCATCTCGGAGTCCAGCGCATCCGCCAAGCAGTTGATGCGAACCGGACAGGAGAAGCACACCTGGCGAACCTGGCGCTGCGCCGCTCCACGGACGAAAAGAGAATCAGGATCGGTATTGGCGCAGGCGGCCTGCACCGCCCATGTCTGATCTGCTGTTGCCAGCGACATTCAGTACTCCTTCCCCTCCAGAACATCGTTGTCCTTAGAGGTTCTAAGTGACCACCATCACGTTGGTGGCACTATCTTAGGCACATGCAATCCCATCTCCCCAATTACACTACGTCCACAGATCACATGATGAGACGTTTTAGCTGCCCTCACACCAACTTCCGAAGCCGCACGGCGGTCTCTATGATCTGACCCACAACGAACCCGCAGGTGATGACCCCGGAATCCTCGACCACCCCCTCCGAGAACTCCAACACCTCAGTTTTGCGACCTTTACTTCGTCGGCAGAAGCAGGGTATACGCCCGCGCTCGATCGCCACGACAGCCCCGGCCCCAACGATTCGCACAACTCCCATTGTGTCCATACAACTGCGGCATGACGCTTCTCATTCGGAAAGTAGGACGCAGCCCTCGCGACATCTTCAGGAACACGACGTATTCTGGGACCATGTCGAGTTCTCGCCCGCAAGGTGCCACCGCGCGCCAGATCATGACACTGGTGGTGGCTCTGTTCTCAGCCATATTGCTCGGAGGAGCGCTCATGGCCGGTATAGCCATGCCCGCCGTCACGGCCGCGGGCACCGCGATCAACGCCGGAACAGCGGTGTTCGAGGAGGTGCCCGAAGATCTGGGATTCATCGAGCCCTCCGAACAATCGGTGATCCTCTCAAGTGATGGCAACACTCTGGCGCGTTTCTACGCGGAGAACCGCATCGTCGTCTCCTCGGACCAGATCTCGCAGTACATGAAGGACGCCGTCGTCTCCATCGAGGACCGGCGTTTCTACGAGCACCACGGCGTGGACGTCCAGGGTCTGCTCGGCGCCCTCATCAACAACGCGGCCGGGGAGGCCGTGGCGGGCGGCTCCTCGATCACCCAGCAGTACGTGAAGAACGCCCTCATCGAACGCGGTCGAATCAACAATGATGCCGAGCTCATCGATCAGGCAACCGAACGGTCAATTGGCCGAAAGATCAACGAGGCCCGTTACGCCATCTCGCTCGAAAAGACGATGAGCAAGGAGCAAATCCTCACCGGCTACATGAACCTGGCACAGTTCGGGCGCTCCGAGTACGGCGTGGAAGCGGCCGCCCAGCGCTACTTCTCCAAGCACGCGGCGGATCTCAATCTGGTCGAATCCGCGACGCTCGCAGGCATCACGCAGTCGCCGGCCAAGTGGGATCCGATCCAGCATCCCGAGGCATCGCAGGAACGCCGCGACACCGTCCTGTTCACGATGTTGACCAACGGGTACATCACCCAGGAGGAGCACGACGCCGCCGTCGCCACACCTGTTGCGGACACGCTGCGGGTCTCCGAAGTGCAGAACGGATGCGAGTCGGCCGGGGTCTCCGCCTACTTCTGCGACTACGTGGTCCAGGAGGCACTCGCCGATGAATCCTGGGGAACTGATCGTGACGATCGCATCAGCAAGCTGTACCGCGGTGGATTGACCATCCAGTCCACGCTCGATCCCGCCATGCAGCAGGTCGCCTACGACACCCTCGTCACCAACATTCCAATTGGCGATGCGTCCAACGCGAAGCTGGCCCTTTCCAGCGTGGAGCCCGGAACCGGCCACATCAAGGCCATGTCCCAGAACACCACCTACGGAAACAGTGGCGAGAACGGCACGTGGACCACACCGGTGAACCTGAACGTCGGTGACGACATGCACGGTGGAAGTGGGCGCCACGCCGGGTCCACGTTCAAGGTGTTCACGCTCATCGAATGGCTGCGGCAGGGCCACACCGCCTACGAGTACGTCAACTCCAACGCCGGCACCATTCCGCGCAGTTCCTTCTACAGTTCGTGCGCGCCGAACGCGTTGGACGAGTACACGTTCAACAACCTCGAAGGCATCGGCGGCGGCCAGATGAGCGTTCTCGAATCGACCAAGAAGTCGGTCAACGGCTCCTTCGTGCGCATGGCCACCCAGCTGGACCTGTGCAACATTGCGGGACTCGCCCAGGACATGGGCGTCAAGCGCGGAGACGGCGCCGACTGGAACTACGGCCCCTCCCTGGTTCTCGGAGCCAACGAGATCACCCCCCTGTCCATGGCCTCCGCCTTCTCCACGCTGGCCGCCGATGGCAATGCCTGCGAACCGATGGGATACACCTCCATCAAGGACACCGATGGCAAGGTCATCACCGAAAGAGAACCCAGCTGCCGCCAAGTCCTCGATCCCGAGGTGGCCCGCGAGACAACACAAGTGCTCCAGTACGTTGTCCAGGCCGGGTCCACCGGAGAAAACGCCGTCGTCGCCGGGAGGCAGGTTGCCGGAAAGACGGGAACCTCCAATCTGGACCGCGACGCATGGTTCGTCGGATACACCCCGCAGCTGGCAACGGCCGTGTGGAACGGTCACATGGAGGGGCAGATCTCCATGCTCGACTCCGTGATCAACGGGCAGTACTACAGCGAGGTCTACGGCGGGCTCTTCCCGGCGAGGTCATTCTCCACCTTCATGACCCAGGCCCTCGCCGATCAGCCGGTCGCCTACTTCAACAGCCCCTCGCGCAACGTCGTTTCCGGCCCGGTGCGCGCTCCGTCCCAGAACCAGAACTCCTCGCAAGCCGAATCGTCCGCTTCTGACTCCGAGGACCAACCCGGCGCCGATACCGATCACGACGACGAGCAGGACGACGACTAACGCGACGACGAGCTGGTTGACGACCAGTAGGACACGACCGCACCCAACTCTGCGCCGAACAGCTCAGATTGAGACTCTGCTCCGGGCTACCCCGTGGCGAGCAGTACAACCGGAGGAATCAGTTGGTCCATTCAAACGGCATGCGCCTGGTAGGCAGGGCTTTGAAGACCGGTGTGGCCATGGGGGCACTGGCCGGTGCGTGGGGGCTGGCCGAGGCGCAGGCGTTCACGCTGCGGCGGCGCTGCATCCTTCTGGAAGGCAGTGCCCACGGGCAGGGACTCGCAGCCGGGCAGCGCTTGCGCGTACTGCAGTTGTCCGACATTCATCTGGTGCCCCACCAGCGCCGCAAGATCGCGTGGATCCAGGGGCTGGCCAAGACCCAGCCCGATCTGCTCGTGCTCACGGGGGACCAACTCTCCAGTGCGAAGGCCGTCGATCCACTGCTGGAGGCTCTCGCGCCCTTCGCAGGGACCGCGGGTGCATTCGTCCACGGGTCGAACGACTACTACGGGCCGCTCCCCAAGAATCCCTTCGTCTACTTCGGACGCGACCATTCGGCTCCCCGCGAGCCCCGCAGCAACCTCGTGGAGTTGCCGTGGAGGGAGATGACCGCGGCATTCGAGAAGTCAGGATGGATCAACCTGACCAACACGCGCGCTCAGCTCTCTGTTGGCGATTGGACCATCGATCTGGTTGGCGTTGACGACCCGCACATCGGGTTGGACCAGTTCCCGGAGCCGGTGGGCGCAGACGGTGCGGTGGCTGCGGCAAGTACGGTGGGTGCGGGCATGCCCACCCCACGGGACCGCGGAGCCACCAACATCACGATCGGGCTGACTCACGCACCCTACAAGCGAATCCTCGATCGCATGGTTGCGGATGAATGCACCGCGGTTTTCGCGGGTCACACCCACGGCGGTCAAGTATGCCTTCCCGGTGTGGGTGCGCTCGTCACGAACTGCGATCTGGAACGCGACTATGCCTCCGGGCTGTTCCAATGGCCGCCGACTGGCAAGGGCATCATGCACGGTGACGGAACCGTACCCACCGGGCTCGAACACCACCCGACCTCCTGGGTCAACGTCACGACCGGATTGGGTACCTCCCCCTTCACACCCGTGCGGGTGGCCTGCAGACCAGAGGCCGTGCTGGTTGATTTCGTGGTCATCTGATTGCGGCTCGGAGGGAGCTTGAGAGGGAGCCCCGGCGGGGCACCGAACCTCAACCGCAATGTCGTATGACTCACGCAATTTCCCGGTGTACCAGTTTCACTTTCCCGGCGTTCCTCCGTTAAGATGATCTGGTTGCAATCGGTCATGACGAGCGATTGCAGTGGCTTCGGGGTGTGGCGCAGCTTGGTAGCGCGCTTCGTTCGGGACGAAGAGGCCGTGGGTTCAAATCCCGCCACCCCGACCATTTGGAACCGCAGGTCAGAGCAGGTTTTACAGCTTCTCGGGCCTGCGGTTTTCGTTTGCTTGTTTTGAAAAATCACCCCAAAATCACCTCCAACTTTCCCGCAAGCTATCAACCCAAACCCCACAATAGAGACACCACTTCTGACGTACTACCCACTTCTGACCTACTACCCTGAAGAGGTCACCTGCCGAAGCCGTGTGTTGGGGAGCTGCTGTTCATCTCGATGCGCCGCAAACCTCATCAGCCAGTAGGAATACAGTCCAACTTTGCTCGGTTACGCACTGGCTGCGGCATCGAGTGGGAAGGACGACCGCCAGGCCTCCACGATTTCCGTCATGACGTGGACGGCGGGTTATGTGCCCTGGTGGGGTGTCGTGCCTGGTCAAGGCGGTGCCGGGCTCGCCTGACTCGTGCGGGTTGAGTGACCCAGTGTGGTGGCGAGGCTGGTGAGGATGGTGGTGGCGGTATCGGTGATGGGGTCGGTGGCGGTGTGGGGGATCCCGTTGATGGTCAGGGTGATGTCTTGGATGGGTTGAAGAGTCGAGATGACGTGTTTCATGGATGCCTTGGTCGCGTTTTGGATGTAGTGCGCCATGTCTAACGCACTCGAATACGCCTGACGGACGAGGAAGTGGACGCCATGTCAACAGCCCGCGCCGATGGGGAAGACATCGCCGAGCTGTCGATACAACGTGGGCGTTGAGCTCCTACCTCCGCGGGCCTGAGTTCGCGAAGCTTCCACGACCCCTCCATGTCAGCCGGGAACCCCGAATAGCTCAGCCTTGAGGATATAGCTCAGCCCAAGGTCACTG
>RRZU010990372.1_pt1 | contig 17887 bp, 12 predicted proteins | sample 2165561 | NCBI WGS metagenome assembly RRZU01 (sample SAMN10456909, study PRJNA506462) | wastewater metagenome | isolation source: wastewater sludge | place: USA: Moscow, Idaho | reverse complement strand
GCTGCGGTGCACGCGCGCCAGGTCCGCGGGCGTGAGCGGGTGCTTTTCCAGCGAGATGAAGACCAGCCGCTCGCAGCGCTGCGGATCCGCCCGCCAGGCCGCCCAGGTGGCCAGGAAGTTGTTGCCCAGGCCGAAGCCGGTCTCCAGCACCACGAAGCGCTCGCGGCCCTGCCAGCGTCCGGGCAGGCGGTTGCCGCCCAGGAAGACATGGCGTGCCTGAGCGAAGGCGCCGGCGGTGGCGTGGTAGACATCGCCGTAGTCGGGCGCGCAGGGGGTGCCGTCGGGCAGCAGGTCGATGCGGGCGGGGGAGATCGGGGCAGCAGCGTTCATCGGGGCGGCATTGTCGGGGATCGCGGTGCGGCCCGGACGGGCAGGGCACACTTGCGGCTTTTGCCTCTGGCGCCTGCGTCCTGACATGACATCGAACCGCTCACCGAACCGCTCCACGAACCGTTTGTTCTCACGCTCCCTGCTGATGCTGGCCGGTGCCGGCACGCTGGCCGTGACGCTGGCCGGCTGCTCGGCCGAGCCGGCCGACACCCATCCCGACCAGCCGGTGAGCAAGCGGCGCGAGATCTTCAAGTCCTTCACCCGCAACTTCGAGCCGATCGGCCAGGTCGCGCGCGATCGCAAGCCCTACCAGGCGGCCGAATTCCTGGCGCAGGCGCAGGCACTGCAGAAGCTGGCCGATCAGCCCTGGGCGCTGTTCCCGGCCGACAGCAACTACCCGCCGACCCGCGCGCTGTCGGCGGTCTGGGACAAGCCGGCCGAGTTCGCCCAGGCCAGCGCCGACTACCGGCAGAAGGTGGAGGCGCTGGTGGCCGCGGCCCAGGGTTCCGACCTGGATCGCATCAAGGCGGCGGTCAGCCAGGTGGAGGGCAGCTGCCGCAGCTGCCACGACGCGTTCCGCAAGCCGTGATGCCGGGCGGGCGGCGGTGTCTGCGCCGGCGGCTGCGCTCTCTGGGACAATCCGGCCCATGAGCGACCTCCAGAACATTTCCTCCACCCCCGCCGCTGCCGCCCCGAAGATCGGCTTCGTGAGCCTCGGCTGCCCGAAGGCCCTGACCGACTCCGAGCTGATCCTGACCCAGCTCTCGGCCGAGGGCTATGCCACCAGCAAGACCTTCCAGGGTGCCGACCTGGTGATCGTCAACACCTGCGGCTTCATCGACGATGCGGTCAAGGAAAGCCTGGACACCATCGGCGAGGCGCTGGCGGAGAACGGCAAGGTGATCGTCACCGGCTGCCTGGGCTCGCGCACCGCCGACGGCGGCGAGAACCTGGTGCGCCAGGTCCACCCCAAGGTGCTGGCGGTGACCGGCCCGCACGCCACCCAGGAGGTGATGGACGCGGTGCACCAGCATGTCCCGAAGCCGCACGACCCCTTCATCGACCTGGTGCCGGCCGCCGGCGTCAAGCTGACCCCGAAGCACTACGCCTACCTGAAGATCAGCGAGGGCTGCAACCACCGCTGCAGCTTCTGCATCATCCCGTCGATGCGCGGCGACCTGGTCTCGCGCCCGGTGGGCGATGTGCTGAGCGAGGCCCGCGCGCTGTTCGAGGGCGGCGTGAAGGAGCTGCTGGTCATCAGCCAGGACACCTCGGCCTACGGCGTCGACGTGAAGTACCGCACCGGCTTCTGGGACGGCACGCCGGTCAAGACCCGCATGTTCGACCTGGTGGCGAAGCTGGGCGAGATCGCCAAGCCTTATGGCGCCTGGGTGCGGCTGCACTATGTCTACCCGTATCCGCATGTCGACGAGATCATCCCGATGATGGCCGAGGGCCTGGTGCTGCCCTATCTCGACGTGCCCTTCCAGCACGCGCACCCGGATGTGCTCAAGCGCATGAAGCGCCCGGCCAGCGGCGAGAAGAACCTCGAGCGCCTGCAGAAGTGGCGCGAGCTCTGCCCGGACCTGGTGGTGCGTTCGACCTTCATCGCCGGCTTCCCCGGCGAGACCGAAGCCGAGTTCGAGTCCCTGCTCGACTTCCTGAAGGAGGCGAAGATCGACCGCGCCGGCTGCTTCGCCTACTCGCCGGTCGATGGCGCCGCGGCGAACGACCTGCCCGGCGCACTGCCGGACGCGGTGCGCGAGGAGCGCCGCGCGCGCTTCATGGCGGTGGCCGAGCAGGTCTCGATCGAGAAGCTGAAGTCGCGCGTGGGCGCGACGATGCAGGTGCTGGTCGACAGCGCGCCAGCCCTGGGCCGCAAGGGCGGCGTGGCGCGCACCTACGCCGACGCGCCCGAGATCGACGGCACCGTGAAGATCCTGCCGCCGTCCAAGGCCTCGCGCACGATGAAGGTCGGCGAGTTCGCGCGGGTGCGCATCAGCGGCGTGCTCGGCCACGACCTGATCGGCGAGCTGCTGTGAGCGCTTCCAGCCGCCCGATGCAGCCGGAGACCGCGCAGGTCCACCACCCGTACGTCGCGCCGGCGGGCTTCGATGCCCAGCTGCCTGCGGTGCACAAGGCCTCGTCGGTGTTCTTCCCGTCGGTCGAGGCGCTGCGCCGCACCGAGTGGATCGACGGCAGCGGCTACACCTACGGCCTGCATGGCACGCCCACCACGCTGACGCTGCAGGCGCGGCTGGCCACGCTGGAGGGCGCGAACCACGTCCTGCTGGCCCCCAGCGGCCTGGCGGCGATCACGCTGGTCGACATCGCGCTGCTGGCCCGCGGCGACGAGCTGCTGCTGCCCGACAACGTCTACGGCCCGAGCCGCAGCTTTGCCGCGCACGAGCTCAAGGCCTGGGGCATCGCGCACCGGATCTACGACCCGATGGATCCGGCCTCGCTGGAGGCGGCGCTGACGCCCGCCACCCGGCTGGTCTGGCTGGAGGCGCCGGGCTCGGTCACGCTGGAGTTCCCGGACCTGCGTGGCCTGGTGCGGCGGGTGCGCGAGCGCGCGCCGCAGGCGCTCATCGCACTGGACAACACCTGGGGCGCGGGCCTGGCCTTCGATGCCTTCGATCTCGGCGAGGGGCTGGCGGTGGACCTGACGGTGCATGCGCTGACCAAGTACCCCTCGGGCGGCGCCGACGTGCTGATGGGCTCGGTCGCCTGCCGGGACGAGGCGCTGTACCGGCGGCTGGCGCTGGCGCATGCGCGCCTGGGCCTGGGCGTGGGGCTGAACGATGTCGAGGCGGTGCTGCGCGGGCTGCCGTCGATGCGGCTGCGCTACGAGGCGCAGGACGCCGCGGCGCGGCGCATCGCGCAGTGGGCGCTGGGCCGGCCGGAGTTCGTGCGGGTGCTCAGCCCGACGCTGCCGGGCTCGCCCGGCCACGAACACTGGGCGGCGCTGTGCCGCTCGGCCGCCGGGCTGCTGACGCTGGAGCTCGATCCGCGCTTCGACCGGGCCGCGGTCGATGCCTTCGTCGACGGCTTGCGCTTCTTCCGCATCGCCTGGTCCTGGGGCGGGCCGGTGAGTCTGGCCGTGCCCTACGAGGCCCGCGCGATGCGCAGCCTGGCCACGCCCTACCGGGGCACGCTGGTGCGGCTGTGCATCGGCCTGGAGTCGGTCGACGATCTGATCGCCGATCTGGCTGCGTCGGCCGACGCGGCGCTGAAGATTGACGATCTGAAGGTCTGAAGGGCAGCAGGGCATGCATCTTCTTTCGTGGAATGCCTGGGGTCGAGCGCTGCAGCTGGCGGCGATCGGGCTGACGATGGCGGCCGCCGCGGTGTCGGCTGGTGAACCGGTCTTCACTCATGTGGTCACCCGTGAGGAGACCCTGATCGCGCTGAGCCGGCGCCTGCTGGCCGATCCGCGCCAGTGGCCGCAGCTGCAGCAGCACAACCGGATCGCGGACGCGCGCCGCATTCCGGTCGGCACGGTGCTGAAGATTCCGGTGCGCCTGCTGGCCACCGAGCCGGTGCCGGCGCGGGTGCTGTCGGCCTCCGGCGGGGTGTCCGGCCCGCAGGGCGTGGCGGTGGCGGCGGGTCAGGCCCTGCCGCAGGGCGCCCGCCTGCAGGCCGGCGACGGTGGCCAGGCCACGCTGCAGCTGGTCGACGGCACCGTGCTGAGGCTGCGTGCGGGCAGCACCGTCCAGGTCGAGACCTCGCGGCGCCTGCCCGGCTCGGGCGGTGCGCTGTCGGGCGTCAAGGTCGAGGACGGTCAGGTGGAGGTGCAGGCGCAGAAGCGCCCTGGCGCGGGCGCGCCCGGCTTCCAGATCAGCACGCCGCAGGGCCTGCTGGGCGTGCGCGGCACCGAGTTCCGGGTGAGCGTCGATGCCCGCGCGGAAACCACCCGCAACGAGGTGCTCGAAGGCCAGGTGATGACCGAAGGCCGCGACGGCCGTGCGGGCCGCAGCGTGGCGGCGGGCTTCGGCGTCGTGGTCGACCGCAGCGGCACGGTGACGCCGCCGGTGCGGCTGCTGGCGCCGCCCGATGTGTCTGCCTGGCCGGCGCTGCAGGAGCGGGTGCTGGTGCGCTTCCCGATCCGGCCGCAGCCGGCAGTGGTGGCGTACCGGGCGCAGGTGGCCGCGGCCGCCGACCCGGCTTTCGAGCGGGTGCTCCAGGATGTGCGAAGCACCGGCGCCGAGCTGCGTCTGGTCGATCTGCCGGATGGCGACTACCGGATTCGGGTTCGGGCCGAGGACGCGCAAGGCCTGCAGGGCCGGGATGCGCTGCATCTTTTCACCCTCAAGGCCCGTCCGGAGCCGCCGCTGCCCACGGGTCCGGGGCCCAAGGCTGTCGTGTCCGGTGCGCGGCTGGACTTGGCCTGGGCGTCCGTCGACGAGGCTCGCAGCTACCGCCTGCAGCTGGCTCGCGACGAGGCCATGCGCGAGCCGATCCAGGACCAGCGCACCTTGGCGGGTACGGCCTGGTCGGTGGACGCGCTGGCGCCCGGCGTCTATTTCTGGCGACTGGCCAGCGAGCGCAGTGCCACCGACCAGGGCCCGTTCGGTCCGGTGCAGCGGGTCGAGCTGCGGGCCCTGCCTGCGCCGCTGCCGCCGCCACGCGTGGGCGAGGACAGTCTGAAACTGGCCTGGGAGGGCCTGCCGGGACAGACCTTCGAGGTCGAGTTCGCGCGCAGTGCCGACTTTGCCGTGCTGGAGCTGACCCGCCGCACCGAGCAGTCCGCGCTGGAGCTGAGGCTGCCAGGCACCGGCCGCTATTGGGTCCGGATGCGCGCGCGCGACCCCGATGGCTTCGTCGGCCCCTACACCGCGCCGCAGGCCTTCACCGTTCCGAACTGCCTGCGCGATGGTCAGCAGCGCTGCGTCGGCGGGGCGGACGGGGGCTCGGTGCTGATCTCGCCATGAACGGTGCGGCCGTGCGGCCGCGCTGGCCCGCGGGCGTCGGCGTCGCGGTGGTGCTGGCCGCGCTGGCCTTTGCGCTGGCGCTGGGCGGCTGGACCTGGCGCGCCGACCGGCTGGTCTACGACATCGGCCTGTCCTTCTGGCGCCGCCCGGTGCCCGAAGGCATCGTCATCGTCGCGATCGACGATGCCAGCGTGGCGGCCATCGGGCGCTGGCCCTGGCCGCGTGCGGTGCACAGCACGCTGCTGGCCCGTCTGGCCGCGGCCCGGCCCCGGGCGATCGGCCTGGACGTGACCTTCAGCGAGCCCGACGCCGATCCGGCACAGGATGCGCTGCTGGCGCGTCAGCTCGCGGCGGCCGCACCGGTGGTGATGTCGGTGGACTGGGTGATCGCCGGACCCGGCCAGACCCCGCAGCTGCTGGCGCCGGTCACCGGTCTGCCGCCCGGCGTGAGCCTGGGCACGGCCGAGGCTTCGGTCGATGCCGACGGGGTGATGCGTCATGCCTTCCTGGGCGCCGGGCCGGCGGCGGCCCCGCTGCCGCACATGGCGCTGGCGCTGCTGCGCGCCGGTGGCGAGACACCGGCGCCGGGTCTGCCAGTGGCCGTGCAGGACGAGCAGGTGCCGGTGGCCGGTCGGGCGCCCTGGCTGCGCCAGGAGCGCTTTCTGGTGCGCTATGCCGGCCCGCCCGGCCACATCGAGCGGGTCTCCTATCTGGATGTGCTGCGCGGCGCGGTGCCGCCTGAGCGCCTGGCCGGTCGCTATGTGCTGGTCGGCATGACCGCCACCGGCCTGGGCGACACCGTGGCCACGCCGGTCAACCGCCAGCACCATGCGATGCCGGGTGTCGAGGTGCTCGCCCACACGCTGCACACGCTGCGCAGCGGCGATACCGTGCGGCCGCTCTCGCCGCTGGAGGGGGCGACGCTGTCGGCGGCGCTGGTGCTGGCGCTGCTGGCGGGCATCGAGCGGCTCGGTGCCGGTCGGGGTGCGCTGGTGCTGGCGGTGGGCTCGGTGCCGCTGGTCGTCGGCATCAGCCTGGCGGCGCTCGGGGCCGGAGTGTGGTGGAGTCCGGTGCCCTGGGGGCTGGCGGCGGTGCTGGCCTATCCGCTGTGGAGCTGGCGGCGGCTGCAGCAGGCGGTGGATGCGCTGGATGCCGAGATCGGCCTTCTCGGGCCAGAGGCCGGCCTGAGTCCGGGTGCGCCGGCGCCGCTGCCCTCGCGTCGGCGCGATGCGCTGGCGTTGCGGCTCGATGCGCTGCATGCGGCCACCGACACGGTGCGCAGCGCGCGGCGTTTCCTGTCGGATGCGCTGGCAGGCCTGCCCACCGCGATGGCGGTGACCGACGAGCGCGGCCGGGTGCTGCTGGCCAATGCGCTGGCGGCGCAGCTCTTCGAGCTGGATCGCGCCGAAGACATGCCCGGCCTGGAGCTGCCGGGCCTGCTGGTGGAGTTCATGCCGGTGCCGGGCGCGCCGGTGACGGAGCTGGAGGCGATCTTCCAGCCCGGACCGACCGCGCCGGCAGCCTGCGTGGTCGAGGCCCGCGCCGAGCGCCTGGGCGATTTCCTGCTGCATTTTGCGCCGGTGCTGCTGCTCGGCCAGCAGCGCTGGGTGGTGACCTTCTCGGATGTGAGCGCCATCCGCCAGGCCCAGCGACGCCGCGACCGCGCGCTGGCCTTCGTCTCGCACGATCTGCGCTCGCCGGCCAATGCGCTGATGCTGATGGCCGATCTGTACCGGCGCGGGCGCATGGACATGACGCAGGAAGCCTTTCTCGACGAGGTGCAGCGCCTGGGCGCGCGCACCCAGCAGCTGGCCGACGACTTTGTCCGGGTCGCGCATGTCGAGACCCGGCCGCTGCAATGCCAGCCGGTGGCGCTGGCTGCGCTGCTCGACGAGGTGGTGGCGGACTTCCGGCCCCAGGCCCTGGCCGCGCAGATCCGGCTGGGCTGGCAGACCGATCCGACGGCGGGTCGATCTGCATCGGTCTGGCCGATGGACCGGGCGCTGGTGCAGCGCGCGGTAGGCAATCTGGTGTCCAACGCGATCAAGCACAGCCCGGCCGGCGGCGAGGTCGTGATCTGGGTGCGCACCCATGCTGACACCGACCTCCATGCGGAGGACGCGCTGTCTCTGACGGTGTGCGATCAGGGGCCGGGCCTGTCGGCCGAACAGCGCGAACGGCTGAACCAGGGCGACGAGGGCCTGCCCTCGGGCGATGCCGGCGGGGTTGGCCTGGGGTTGCAGTTCGTGCAGATCGTGGCGCGGCGCCACGGTGGGCGGCTGCGCGCGCTGCCCGGCCGTGCCGAGGCGACCGGCCGCTTCGAGCTGGCCCTGGGCCGGGCAGGTGCAGGCTGAGCGCGGATAATCCCGCCCCGTGACTGCACCGACCGTTTCCCCGACCGCCCCGCCGCCGGCCCGCCCGCCGCGTTCCTCCCGTCCGCCCCGTGCTGCGCGCCCGCCGGTGGCGCCCAACCCGGTGCCGCCGATCACCTATCCCGACAGCCTGCCGGTCAGCGCGCGCCGCGACGAGATCGCGCAGGCGCTGCGCGATCATCAGGTCGTCATCGTCTGCGGCGAGACCGGTTCGGGCAAGACGACGCAGCTGCCCAAGATCGCGCTCGAGCTGGGCCGCGGCCTGGGCGCGGGCGGCACGGGCCTGATCGGCCACACCCAGCCGCGCCGGATCGCCGCCAGTTCGGTGGCCAAGCGCATCGCCGAGGAGCTGAGGTCGCCGCTGGGCGAGGTGGTTGGCTACAAGGTGCGCTTCCAGGACCGGCTGCAGGCCGGCGCCTCGGTCAAGCTGATGACCGACGGCATCCTGCTGGCCGAGACGCAGACCGATCCGCTGCTGAAGGCCTACGACACGCTGATCATCGACGAGGCGCACGAGCGCAGCCTCAACATCGACTTTCTGCTCGGCTATCTGCGGAGAATCCTGCCGCGCCGGCCGGACCTGAAGATCGTCGTCACCTCGGCCACCATCGACGCCGAGCGCTTCGCGCAGCATTTCGCCTCGCGCCAGGGGCCGGCGCCGGTGATCATGGTCAGCGGCCGCACCTTTCCGGTCGAGCAGCGCTGGAAGCCTTTCGAGGAGGCGAAGGACTTCGACCTGAACGACGCGATCGCCGACGCGGTCGACGACCTCTGGCGCGGCGCCGGCGCTGGCGACATCCTGATCTTCCTGCCGGGCGAGCGCGAGATCCGCGAGGCGGCCGACCACCTGCGCAAGCACCTCAGCCACCAGCCGCTGCACCGCCACGCCGACATCCTGCCGCTGTTCGCGCGGCTGTCCCAGGCCGAGCAGGACCGCGTCTTCGAGACCGGCGGCGCTAAGCGCATCGTGCTGGCCACCAACGTGGCCGAGACCTCACTGACGGTGCCGGGCATCCGCTATGTGATCGACGCCGGCACCGCGCGCGTCAAGCGCTACAGCTACCGCAACAAGGTCGAGCAGCTGCAGGTCGAGCCGGTCAGCCAGGCGGCGGCCAACCAGCGCGCCGGCCGCTGCGGCCGCGTGGCCAACGGCATCTGCATCCGGCTCTACGACGAAAAGGACTTCCAGAGCCGCCCGCGCTTCACTGACCCGGAAATCCTGCGCTCCTCGCTCGCCGGGGTGATCCTGCGGATGAAGTCGCTCGGCCTCGGTCTGGTGGAGGACTTTCCCTTCATCGAGCCGCCGCCGCGCAAGGCGATTGCCGATGGCTACGCGCTGCTGGGCGAGCTGGGCGCGGTCGACGAGGCCAACGAGCTGACCGCCATCGGCCGGGAACTCGCCAAGCTGCCGCTGGACCCGCGCGTGGGCCGCATGATCCTGGAGGCGCGCAGCCGCGAGGCGCTGCACGAGGTGCTGGTCATCGCCAGCGCCTTGAGCGTGCAGGACGTGCGCGACCGCCCGCTGGAAGCGCAGCAGGCCGCCGACGAGAAGCATAAAAAATTCGACGACGAGCGCTCCGAGTTCATGGGCTACCTGAAGCTCTGGAAGTGGATCGAGGAGGGCCGCGGCAGCCACGGCCATGCCGATGCGGCTCGGGCCGGGCAGAAGGTCGACACCCACAAGCTCAGCAACCGCCAGCAGGAGCAGCGCCTGCGCGAGAGCTTCGTCAACCCGCGCCGGGTGCGCGAGTGGCGCGACAGCCACAGCCAGCTCCACACCGTGGTGGCCGAGCACGGCTGGCGCCTGAACGGCACGCCCGCCACCTACGAGCAGGTGCACCAGTCGATGCTGGCGGGCCTCTTGGGCAACATCGGCTGCAAGGCCGACGATGACGAGTGGTACCTGGGCGCGCGCGGCATCAAGTTCTGGCGCCATCCGGGCGCGCACCTGTCGAAGAAGCCGGGGCGCTGGCTGATCGCCGCCGAGCTGGTCGACACCACGCGCCTGTTCGGCCGCGGGCTGGCCGCGATCGAGCCGCAGTGGATCGAGCCGATCGCCGGCCATCTGCTTAAAAAACAGCTGCTCGAGCCGCACTGGGAGAAGAAGGCGGGCGAGGTGGTCGCCTTCGAGCGCGCCACGCTCTACGGCATCGTCGTCTACAACCAGCGCCGGGTGAACTTCGGGCTGGTCGATCCGGTGGCCGCGCGCGAGATCTTCATCCGCGAGGCGCTGGTGAACGGCGAGTGGGCGACGCGGCTGCCTTTCCTGGCCCACAACCAGAAGATGATCCGCCAGGTCGAGGAGCTGGAGCACAAGTCGCGCCGCCAGGACGTTCTGGTCGACGAGCACCTGATCTTCGCCTACTACGACGCGCAGCTGCCGCAGGAGGTGGTCAGCGGCGCGAGCTTCGAGCGCTGGTACCGCCATGAGCAGAAGCTCAACCCGAAGCTGCTGCATCTGACGCGCGACGAGCTGATGCGCCACGAGGCCGCCGGCATCACCACCGCGGCCTTCCCGAAGACGATCCGCCTCGGCGGCATCGACTGCACCGCCACCTACCTGCACGCGCCGGGCGATGCCAAGGACGGCGTGACCGTCACCGTGCCGATCTACGCGCTCAACCAGGTCAGCGAGGAGCGCTGCGACTGGCTGGTGCCCGGCATGCTGGAGGCCAAGGTGATGGCGCTGGTCAAGAGCCTGCACCAGCGCCCGCGCTCGCGGCTGATGCCGCTGAACGAGTTCGTCGCCGAGTTCGTCGAGCTGAACCCGTTCGCGCAGGGGCCGCTGCTGGAGACGCTGCTCAAGGCGGTGCGCGAGCGCACCCAGCTCGCGGTGCAACGCAATGACTTCAAGCTCGACATGGTGGCGCCGCACCTGTTCATGAACTTCCGTGTCGTCGACGAGCACGGCCGCCAGCTCGGCACCGGGCGCAACCTGGCGGCGCTGAAGGCCGAGCTGGGCGGGCAGGCGCGATCGGCCTTCCAGGCGCTGGCGGCGCTGAAGACGGGCGGCGCTCCGGCGGCCCCGGCCGCCGCGGTCACGCCGGCGCCGACAGCCGTGTCGGCGGGCAGCCGCAGCGCGAAGGCCAGCCCGCCGCCGCCGTCGGCCGCACCCGAGCCGCTCGCGCCCCAGGCCTACACCGCCTGGACCTTCGGCGAGCTGCCCGAGCTGATGGAGATCCGCAAGGCCGGCCAGACGCTGATCGGATTCCCGGCGCTGATCGACCGCGGCACGCAGGTCGAGATCGAGGTCTTCGACGAGCCGGCCGCCGCAGCCGTGAAGCACCGCGCCGGCCTGCGCCGCCTGCTGGCGCTCAATCTCAAGGAGCCGCTGAAGTACCTCGAGAAGAACATTCCCGACGTGCAGAAGATGGCGGTGGCCTTCATGCCGCTGGGCACGCAGGAGGAACTGCGCACCCAGATCATCGATGTGGCGCTGGAGCGCGCCTTCCTGGCCGAGCCGCTGCCGCATGACGCGGCCTCCTTCCAGGCGCGCATCGACGAGGGCCGTACCCGGCTGAACCTGATCGCGCAGGAGATCGCCCGTCAGGCCGGGGCAGTGCTGCTGGAGTTCGCCGCGGCGCAGCGCAAGCTCAAGGATGCCCGTGCTCCGAAGGAGGTCGTCGACGACATCGCCGCGCAGCTGCAGCGCCTGATGGGCAAGCGCTTCATCGCAGCCACTCCGTGGGCGCAGCTGCAGCACCTGCCGCGCTACCTCAAGGGCGTGCAGCTGCGGCTCGACAAGCTGCGTGGCGACCCGGCACGCGACGCGCAGCGCCTGGCCGAGCTGCGTCCGCTCGAGCAGCGCTGGAGCCGGCGGGTGGCCGAGCTCAAGGGCGCGCCCGATGCCCGCCTCGACGAGTACCGCTGGCTGATGGAGGAGCTGCGCATCAGCTTCTTCGCCCAGGAGCTGAAGACGCCGCAGCCGGTCAGCACCAAGCGGCTGGACAAGGTCTGGGCGCAGATGTCGATGTGATGCCACAACCTTGGTCGTGACATCCGTCACGATCTTCCATCAGAATCGGAACGCCATCGAACCGGTGGCGCAATCCGTTCTGGAAGGACAGTGACCATGGGTCTCATCGGCACGATCGTGATCGGTTTTCTGGTGGGCTGGCTGGCCCGCGCCATCCTGCCCGGCACGCAGGCGCTGGGCTTCATCCTGACCACGCTGCTGGGCATCGGCGGCTCGCTGGCGGCCGGCTATGTCGGCCAGGCGCTGAACTGGTACAGCGTCGGCCAGCCGGCCGGCTTCATCGCCTCGGTGGTCGGTGCGGTGGTGCTGCTGTTCGTGGTCGGCAAGCTGCGGGGCGGCTCGGCCTCGGCCTGAGGCGCCTCAGTTGCTGTCCTGGCGGCGCGGGTCGGCCTTCAGGAAGACCTCGGGGTGCGGCGCGAAGTCGGCGTGCAGCGGCAGCAGCGCGCCGCCCAGCGCCCGCGCGTCCGAGCCGATGCTGCCGGCATGCAGGCGAGGGCGGCGCACGCCCTCCCAGCAGTGCGCATCGAGCGCGTCGCCGCTCTGGGCGATCAGCCGGGCCAGCAGTCGGCGGTCGATCACGCCGTCGATGACGACATCGTCGATGTCGAGCACGCAGCTGGCGCCGACGATGGCCATCGCCAGCGCCCGCGAGGCATTGCCCAGCCAGGCCTGGGTGTGCGGATGCCAGGGCGGCTCGAGCGCGCGCTCGTCCAGCGCGGCCGAGGGATCGATCCGGGCGGTCTCGTACAGGCGCTGCAGGTTCAGCAGCGAGGCCGCGCCCAGTAGCTGCGTGCTGGCGGTGCCTGCGCCAGGCACCGCCAGCGGCATCGAGCCGATCGCGCCGGCATTGCCGTGGGCGCCGGGATGCAGCCGGCTGTCGAGCACCAGGCCGCCGCCGCTGAAGGTGTCGACGAAGATGTAGAGAAAGTTGCGCAGGCGACGGCCCTCGCCGCCGACCAGCTCGGCCAGGCTGGCGGCCACCGTGTCCTTGGCGGCATGCACCGGCAGGCCGGTCGCCGTGGCCAGATGGCCGGCCAGGTCCAGCGTCTCCCAAGTCCGCGCCTGGGCTTTGGGCATGCCGAACAGCCCGGTCCAGCCGCCGATCGACAGCGGTGCGGCCACGCCGATGCCGCACAGCCGCTCCGGCCGGTCCAGCGGCAGCATGCGTGCGCTCAGCGCCTCGCGGCAGCGCCGGATCATCGCCAGCAGCGCCGCGGGCAGATGCTCGGGATCGGGCCAGGCGTAGGGCAGGCCCTCGCGGTGATGGACCCGGCCGAGAAAGTCGACCAGCAGCACATCCGCATGCTGGCGCCCGACCTTGACGCCGATCGCCCAGGCGCCCTCCGGATCGAGCGCGATCGGCACCGAGGGCTGGCCGATGCGCCCGCGCAGCGGCTCGCGCTTGAGCAGCAGGCCCTCGGCGAGCAGCGCGTTGACGATCATCGAGATCGTCTGGGTGCTCAGCCCGGTGACCCGCGCCAGCTCGGCCTTGGGCAGCTCGCCGTGCAGCCGGATGGCCTGCAGCACCACCCGCTCGTTGAACTGGCGCATGCCGTTCTGGTTCGAGCCGCGCGGTGGGCGGCGGCTGGAGGAAGAAGAGCGGTCGAAAGAGGCGTCAGGGAAGGGCTGATCCGGATTCACCATGGCAGAAGGCCCGCACGAAGGCGGGCCGGTCTCGAGGAATGAGGCGGGTGCTGCCGAGCCTCAGACGTCGAGCGGCTCTCCGATCACGCCCTTCTTGAACAGGAAGTTGCCGTAGGGCTGCAGGTCGGAGGTCAGCACGATCGCGAAGGCCTCGCGGACGCGATCATAGAACGCGAAGCGCTCCACCGCCTCGCATTGCTCGGAGCGGGCATGGCCGTCCTGCTCGAGCATCGCCACCACATCGCGCTGCAGCCGGCTGCGGTAGCCGTCGGGCATGGTGCAGACCTGCATGTAGGCCACCGGCTGCTCGACCGCCGCATCCAGGTTCATCAGCGACAGCACCGCGCGCGAGGCGCGCAGCACATCGGCGCCGGGCAGATGGATGACCGGCTTGCTGCGGCCTTCGGTGGCCAGCCGGGCGGCGGTGAAGTTGGCATCGGCGATGACGATCGCGTCGCCGTGTCCCATCTCGGCCAGCACCTTCAGCAGGTCCGGCGTCAGCAGCGGATCGATTCCCTTGAGCATGGCGAAGGATCTCCGGGGTTTTTCTTCAGTGCGCCAGGCATTCCGCCGGGATCTGCTCCGGCGGCATCGCGCCGGTCATCACCGCGACCGTGTCGCTCATGCTGATCTTCTTCGGGTCGAGCACCGCGGCGCGCCGGCCCAGGCGGGCGACATGGATGCGGTCGGCGATCTCGAAGACATGCGGCATGTTGTGCGAGATCAGGATCACCGGCAGGCCCTTGTCGCGCACCCGGCGGATCAGCTCCAGCACCATGTTGCCTTCCTTGACGCCGAGCGCCGCGGTCGGCTCGTCGAGAATGACCACCTGCTTGGCGAAGGCGGCGGCGCGCGCCACCGCCACGCACTGGCGCTGGCCGCCCGAGAGCGTCTCCACCGCCTGCGTCATCGAGCGGATGCCCACCTTCAGGTCGTTCATCCGGGCGATGCTCTGCTCGAGCATCTTCTTCTTGTCGAGCATGCGCAGCACATTGCCGGCGAAGCCCTCGCGGCGCAGCTCGCGGCCCAGGAAGAGGTTCTCGGCGATGGTCATCGCCGGGGCCACCGCCAGATCCTGGTAGCAGCACTCGATGCCGGCCTGGCGGGCCTCGATCGGGGTGCGGAAGCGCACCGGGCGGCCTTCGAGCAGGATCTCGCCCTCGTCGGGCACGGTCGCGCCCGACAGCGCCTTGATCAGGCTGGACTTGCCGGCGCCGTTGTCGCCGATGACCGCCAGGATCTCGCCGGCGCGCAGCTCGAAGTCGGCGCCGTCCAGGGCGGTGACCTGACCGTAGCGCTTCACCAGGCCGCGGGCCTGCATGACGATCTTGTGTTGATTCGGGGTGGCGCTCATTTCAGCGGGCTCCCTTGCGAGACAGTTGGTCGACGGTGACGGCGATGATGACGAGGATGCCGGTGATCAGCACCTGGTAGACGGAGGACACGCCCATCAGCGTCAGGCCGTTGCGCAGCACGCCGACGACGATGGCGCCGGCCAGCGTGCCCAGGATCACGCCGCGGCCACCGAACAGGCTGGTGCCGCCCAGCACGACCGCGGTGATCGCGTCCAGGTTCTCGGTCTGGCCGGCGTTGGGATCGCCCACGCCGGTGCGGGCCACTGCCAGGAGCGAGGCGACGCCGTAGAAGGCGCCGGCCAGCACATACACGCCCAGCAGCACGCGGTCGGTCGGAATGCCCACCAGGCGGGTGGCCTCGGGGTTGTTGCCCACCGCGTAGACATGGCGGCCCGAGGGCGTGTCGCGCAGCCAGAACCAGACGCCCAGATAGAGCAGCACCATCAGCACCGTGCCGTAGGCGATCGGGGTGTCGCCGATCTTGAAGGTGTGGCCCAGCCACAGCATGGCGTCTGGCACGCTGGTGACGGTCTGCGCGCCGGAGTAGAGCTGCGTGATCGCGAAGGCGATGTTGAAGGTGCCCAGCGTCACGATGAAGGGCGGCAGCTTGATGCGGGTCACCAGCAGGCCGTTGACCAGGCCGAAGCCGGCGGTGACGGCAATGCCCAGCAGGATGGCCAGCGGCGCGGGAATGCCGAAGTCCTCGGCGACCTTGGTCATGACGATCGAGCCCAGCGCCATGACCATGCCGCACGACAGATCGATGCCGGCGGTCAGGATGATCAGCGTCTGGCCGATGGCGATCACGCCCACGACCATGACCTGCTGCAGGATCAGCGCGAAGTTGGCGCCGCTGAAGAAGTTGTCGGTGGTGAGCCCGAAGATGGTGCAGGCGATCGCCAGGGCGATGAAGGGCCCGAGCTGGCTGACCGGCGGCAGCTTGTCTTTCAAGGTAGTCACGCGGGAATCCTTGCGCAAGAGGAGGAGAGAGGGCGAAAAAGGCGGGCGACGGGCGGCACGAGGCCGAGCGCCGGCCGCGGCACGGCAGGAGCCGAAAGGCCCTCTTGCGAGGGCCATGGAGGAGAGCCGGAGGGGGCGCTGCGGTGCCGCGTCGGGCACCGCGCGAGGTCTGGTCGCCGGTGCGGATCAGCGCCGGCGGCCATCACCGTCAGATCACTTCTTGCCCCAGCACAGGTCGACGCCGACCTTGGTGTCCTTGCTGTCGACGCCGGCCACCGGCTTGGCGGCGATCAGGGTCACGCCGGTGTCGACATAGCCGCTGACCTTCTTGCCGGTCTTGGCGTATTCGACGCCGGCGGCCACGCCCATGGCGGCCATCTTCAGCGGGTACTGCTGCGAGGTCGCGGCGATCTTGCCGCCGGCGACGTCCTTGACGCCATCGCAGCCACCGTCGACCGACACGATCACCACATCCTTTTCCTTGCCGGCGGCCTTCAGCGCGTTGTAGGCACCCGCAGCGGCCGGCTCGTTGATCGTGTAGACCAGGTTGATGTTCGGGTTCTTCTGGAGGCAGTTCTCCATGCCGGTCTGGCCCTTGGCGCGGTCACCGAAGGAGTCGGCCATGCAGACCACCTCGGCCGGCTTGGCCAGCTCGTTGTTCTTCGCGTCGAAGGACTGCAGGCCATAGCCCTGCAGGAAGCCGTTGTGGCGCTGCGCACCCACCGGATGGCCGGGGAACAGGTCCAGCGTCGCGATCACCGGGGCCTTGCCGCCCAGCGCGGCCTTGGCGTACTGGCCGATCAGCACGCCGGCCTTGTAGTTGTCGGTGGCGAACAGCGCATCGGTGGCGTCGACCGGATCGGTCGGGCTGTCCAGCGCGATCACCATCACGCCCTTGTCGCGCGCCTTCTTGATGGCCGGGATGATGGCCTTCGAGTCGCTCGGGGTGATCAGGATGGTCTTGGCACCGGCGGCGATCATGTTCTCCATCGCGGTGACCTGGCCGGCGTTGTCGCCGTCGGTCTTGCCCGCGCCGCTCAGCAGCTTGGCGCCGAGCTTCTTGGCCTCGGCCTGGGCGCCTTCCTTCATCTTGACGAAGAAGGGATTGGTCTCGGTCTTGGTGATCAGGCCGATGACCGGCTCGGCCGCCATCGACGACGAGGCCATGCAGGCCAGAGCGGCGGCGATGCCCAGGGTGGAAAGACGCTTCATGGTGTTGTCTCCGTTGCGCTAGGAACGGCCCGCTTGGCAGGCCCGGTGGTGAGGTGAGGTGTGGTGTGGGATGAATTCTTGTCCTTGGGACTAATTAAATCAACTAGCTTGATTTAGTGCTTTCCCTAGTGTCTTGCCGAGCCTGAAATGAGACGATGATTGCCCACACGGCACGCAAACCATTGCGTCGCCTCCTCAACAGGACAAGAACCGGACAAGACCCATGAGCGCGAGCCTGCCCATCGTCATCTGTGGCGAATCCCTGCTGGATGTTTTCCAGAACGGCACGACCCCCAACGGACTGCACCTGGATGCCGTCGTGGGCGGCTCGCCACTGAATGTCGCCGCCGGCGTGCAGCGCATGGGCGGCCGCGCGGTCTTCCTGGGCGCGGTCTCGCGCGACTTTCTCGGCGACCGCATCCTCGCCAGCATCGAGCAGGAGGGCATCTCGACCGAGGCGCTGGTGCGCTGCGATGCACCGACGACGCTGAGTCTGGTCGGCGTGGATGCCGCCGGCGTGCCGAGCTACCGCTTCTACGGCCACGGCGGTGCCGACCGCCAGCTGCTGCCCGAGCATCTGGCGGCGCTGCCGGCCCAGGTCGCGGCGATCCACTTCGGCTCCTACGGCTGCGTGGTCGAGCCGATCGGCTCGACGCTGCGTGCGCTGGTCGAGGCGCGCCACCGCGACACGGTCATTTCCTTCGACCCGAACGTGCGTCTGAATGTCGAGCCCTCGCACGCGGTCTGGCGCGAGCACATCGAGTGGATGGCCTCGCGTACCCATCTGCTCAAGCTCAGCGACGAGGATTTCGAGCGTCTGTACCCGGGCGAGAACATCGAGGCGCTGGCCGAGCGCTGGCTGGGTGCCGGCGTGGCGCTGGTGATGATGACCCGCGGCGGCGAGGGCGCCTTCGCCTGGACGAGGGCCGGGCGGGTGCAGGTCGCCGCGCCGAAGGTCACGGTGCAGGACACCGTCGGCGCCGGGGACACCTTCCAGGCCGCGACGCTGATCGCGCTGGCCGAGATCGGGCGGCTGTCGCCGCAGGCGCTGGCGGACATCACGCCCGATGAAATGGGCCGGGTGGCCGATTTTGCCGCCCGGGC
>RRZU010774516.1_pt1 | contig 17895 bp, 10 predicted proteins | sample 2165561 | NCBI WGS metagenome assembly RRZU01 (sample SAMN10456909, study PRJNA506462) | wastewater metagenome | isolation source: wastewater sludge | place: USA: Moscow, Idaho | reverse complement strand
GGTGTTGGAATTGGTGATTCAATAGGTATTGATTTCAAACAAGAGGGTCCTAAAGCTGGAATTTATAAATCAGCTAGATATGTAGCTACTGATGATAATACAAACCAAGAAATTGAGTGGACGATTACATTCAACAATTCGAAGATTTTATTAGAAAATCCATTAATTACTGATGTGTTTACTTCTAAAAATTATACTTATATACCAGATTCGTTAAGAGTAACCTCTTCAAATGGTTTAGTATTACCCTTTGATGAACCAAGCTTTGACGAAAATGGTTTTGAATTACAATTTAAAGGAAAGACAAATGCAGAATATACCATCAAATATCGTACAACAGTAGACGATGTAGCTAATTTGGATCATACTAATGAAGTAAAATTAACGTGGCAAGGTGGAAATGAAACAGCTGATGTTACCTTGGGTAAACGTGATCCAGGCATCTATAAACGTGCAGAGGTAGTAATCAATGAAGATGGTTCAAAGAGTATTAATTGGCGTATTGGATTTAATACAAACAAAAATATCCTTCATAATGTTGTAGTAACCGATGATTATTCACCATCAACTGCTTCAGTAAGCAACATAAAATTATTAAGAGATGGCGTCGAAGTAGATAGTACTGAATATTCTATCTCGCCTACTACTCCTGGTAAATTTGAAGTGAATATTGAACGATTGGATGCTGTCCCATATGAAATAACATATACAACTACTCTATCACCTGAAGAAGAAACTCAAGAGATTACGAATTGGGCTAGAATAGCCTATACGGGTGGAAATCAAGGAGCAAGAAGAACTGTCCCTAACCCAACATTAGGTATTTCTAAACAAGCTACAAATTTAGATAAAGAGACTGATAATCCAATTATTTCATGGAAAATTAACGCAAATACAGATACTAAAAATCATTATGTAAATATGGTAAAACCAGTCTTAACAGATAAAATACCAGAAGATCAGAAATTAATTAAAGGGTCAGTAGAGGTTGTTCGAGCAGATAATACAAATATCAAAGTAGAAGCAAATCAAATTACAGAAACTGATAATACATTTTCAGTTAATTTACCTGACGGACCATACCAATGGATAGCTACATTTGATACTGAAATTTTAGAATATCCATCTGTAAATACTCAATTAGACAGATATACTAATTCCACTACATTATTTAATAACAACCACGAACCTGCATCTGCTGATGCTTATCAAGATTATTACAATGGTGGTGATTCGGGTCTAGTTGGTAAAAGCGGAAAACAAAATGCAGATACTGAAAATATTGATTGGACTGTAACAGTTAATGAAGAAGGATTAACGATTAATAATCCTGAAATAACAGACCGTATATCTGCAAATCAAACATATTTATTAGAAACTCTTAAAGTCATGAATGAGCAAGAACAAGAGCTACCTGAAAATTCATACAATTTAGAGTTTGATGATGATCATCTAGGATTCACACTTACTTTTACAGAGAATGTGATTACAGAACCAGTTAAATTAGCTTACTCTACACGTCTAAAACCAGAATTGATTGGGTCATACGAAGTTAGTAATAATATTACAGTTTTGGGTGGACAAGAGCAGCGACAAATTTATACTAAAGTAGCTTCTAACACTGCTCAGCAATGGTTCTATAGCGGGGGTGGTAGTGGTCGTACGTTAGAATTTACTCTAAATAAACTAAATAGTGAGGGAAGCCCTGTTGGGGGTACTACTTTTAAATTTATTAGAAAGACTATTAGTGGCACTGAGGTACCTTTAGATAATATTGTTACAACTGACAGCAACGGACAATTCCACCTAACGAATGTAAGAGCTGGAAGATACATTGTAACGGAAGAATCCACCCCTAGCCCTTATAAATTATTAGATGAACCTATTTACGTTCTTATCGGTTATTCTTCGCCAGAACAAATTGAAGAAGGTGCGGGACAATACTTTGTAAAAGTAACAGATAAAAATTGGAACGAGATAACTGATAGCAACGTAGCATCCGCTAAAGGAAATACCTTAACCGTTAAGAATCAGTTCAAGACCCGAGATATTGAAGCTACTAAAATCTGGCGAGGTGGTCCTTGGTCTGGTGAGCGACCAGATGCATACTTGCAATTGTATCGTAGAGTTGGTGACCATGATGAAGGAGAGCCTGTTCGTGATCCAGTTAAGGTTTCCGATTCTGTTAGAAATAATGACGATTTAGATGTAGTGACTGGAGCTTCTGTTGTTCCTGTCACTTGGAAAGATGTCGAAATATTTACAGCTGAAGGAGAACGTTATGAATATTTTGTCAGAGAAGTTGATTCAGATGGAAATAACTTAGATATTGAGAACTATGATAAAACGTATGGAAAATTAGCAAGTGGACTTCCAGACTATTTAACAATTATAAACACGAACAACGAAACAGTTTCGATTAGTGGTGAAAAAACATGGGTAGATTATGGAAATGCACACAAAACAAGACCGTCTTCACTTGTTTTAGAACTATATCGATATGTAAAAGATAGTGAAGGTGTAAAAGTTCCAGAGTCAGAGGAAAGGCATAGAGAAACAGTTATAGGAGCTAACGCCGATGGATTGTGGACTTACGAATTTAATAATTTAGAGAAATATGATTCTATTGGTCGTGAGTACACGTATGAAGTAGTTGAAATAGTGCCAGCACCTTATACCATGTCAAAATATGGGTACGATTTAACGAATACGTATATCAATACTGAAACAGTGACAATCAGAGGTCAAAAAGTATGGAATGACTTTAAAAATGCTCATGACACCAGACCAACTGAAATTGAAATAGAACTTTATCGAGAAATTGAAGGTACACGTGATGATAATTTTGAAAAAACGCTAAATGTTAAGCCTAATGCTGATGGAGACTGGATTTATGAATTTGAAGAGCAGTTTCCAAAATACGATAAAAATGGCTTGGAGTACACATATAAATTAAAAGAAACTACAGAATTATCAGAATACGATGTTGTTTATTCAGGAACTTCGTTAATTACTAACAATTATAAGAATGCAGACACAGTTGTTATCGCTGGACAAAAGACGTGGGAAGATTGGGTTACTGAAAATAATGAAGATAATCAGTTAGCCAAGCGACCTGACAGTATTATCGTTAAATTATTCCAAGACAACAGAGAAATTGGAAATAAGGTAGTCACTGCAGAGGACAACTGGTTGTACAATTTTGGAGAATTACCTAAATACAACAGTGATGATGGGGCTGAACACGACTATCGGGTAGAAGAAATTGCAGTAGATGGTTATTCAACTAGCTATAATGGCTTTGATATTAAAAACACCTATGAAAATATTGAGACGACAAGAATCAGAGGTCACAAAATCTGGGATGATTATGATAATAAATTTGAAACTCGTCCGGAAGCTATTAGAGTTCAATTAGTTCGAAATGGAATCCCTGTCGATGAGCACATTAAGAAAGTAACTGCAAATGCTGTCGGTATTTGGGAATATGAGTTCATAGACTTACAAAAGTATGATGATAATGGAAATGAGTATGACTACTCAATTATCGAACTTGAAGAAGAAGAAGGTGATCTAGCCGAATATTCAGCTCCTTCATACATTGAGACAGACAAAGGGTTTAACATAATAAATACGTATACTAATACGGACACAACCTCAGTATCGATGGTTAAAATTTGGGATGACTGGTTAGAAAATGGTTATGGTGAAAACCAATTAACTGAACGTCCAGAAAGTGTTACCTTCAGTCTTCTACAAAATGGAAAACCATTCATTGGTACGGATAATGAACCTGTTCAAAGAGTTTTATCAGCTACAAATGATTGGGAATACACATTAAGTAATCTACCAAAGTATGATGAGAGTGGAAATGAGTATAAATATACAGTTAAAGAAGAAGATAAAGTATCTAATTATCAAGCGATTATGAATGGCACCACAATAACAAACGTTTATCAAAATACTGAGACCGTAAATGTCACAGGTACTAAGGAATGGGATGACTATGAGAACAAATTTAATACACGTCCATCAAATATCTTAGTCATACTCAAACGTGATGGAGCTCAAATTAACACGCAATTAATTGATAGTGAAGATAATTGGGAATTTAGCTTTAATGATTTACCGAAGTATGCCGATGATGGAACACCTTTTGTGTATACGGTTGATGAGCAAGTTCAAACACCTTACACCAAAGAGATAGATGAAAAAAGTGAGAATAATTTTATTCTAACGAATACGTATATTAATACTGAAACCACTCGAGTGGCTGGTCTAAAACGGTGGGATGATTTTAATGATAAGTACAATTTAAGACCAGAAAGCATTGAAGTTATTTTGAATCAGAATGGTTTAGAGTATGCTCGTCAAACAGTAGAAGCTAATGGGCTTGGGTTCTGGTTATATGACTTTGATAACTTACCTATGTACGATGAGTCCGGTGAAGCATATAAATATGCCGTTGAAGATAATGTCCATGGCTATGAAATGAGCACATCTGACTACTTAGGGTATACTCTATTAGAAAATAAATTAATTACAACAGATATAGAAGGAACGAAAATTTGGGAGGATAATGAGAATGAATTTGGGTTACGTCCAGATGAAATTATTATTCACTTAAATCAAGCAGTTGAAGGTTCTGAAGGATCTACTGTACTTCATTCAACGACGGTATCTGCGGCTGATGATTGGAGTTATGCATTTAATGATATCCCAGAAATCGATTCAAATGGGAACAAATATATTTACTCTATTTCTGAAGAAGCTGTAGATGGAAAACCACTAGGTGCTTATGAAGTGGATACAGAGGGTTATGATTTAATCAATACGCTAATCACGACTGAAATAGAAGTGACAAAGGAATGGGTGGATTATGAGGATAAATATGGTTTGCGTCCTGAATCAATTACCTTTAACTTATTCCAAAATGATGAATTATTCTTAAAGCCTGTTTCAGTAAGTGAAAATGATAATTGGTCACATACCTTTATTAACCTTCCTAAATTTAATGAAGAAGGTATTGAATATAAGTACACAGTGACTGAAGATGAAGTTCCAGGCTATGAAACTACAGTAAACGATAATTATGAAATCACGAATACGTTAATCACAAAATCTATTGAAGGACATAAGAATTGGAATGACCAAGATGATTATTACAAACTTCGACCAGATAGTATTAAAGTAAACCTCGTTCAAACGAGTAAAGGTTCTGAAGATATTAGAATATTAGATACCTTAGAAGTGACTGCTGAAGAGGGTTGGGTATTTGAATTTGTAGATATTCCAGTCTACGATGCAGAAGGTAAAGAATATATTTACACATTAAATGAAGTGACAAATGCTGCTTATACTCCAGTAATTGATAATGAAAACTATACAATTACGAATAACTTAAAGGTCATCAACTTTGAGGGAGAAAAAGTCTGGGATGACGCCGGCGATAAATATGCAACTCGTCCTAATGAAATTACTGTTCGTCTCCATCAGGCATTAGAAGGCTCTGAAGAGACAATAGAAATAAGTAATAAGATAGTGGATGCAGATAATGAGTGGAAGTTTATCTTTGAAAATCTGCCACTAGTAAACGAATTAGGAAACAAGTATATCTACACAGTAATAGAAGATGAAGTGAATGGATATCAAACGGCTATTGAGGATAGAATAATTACGAATTCACTTCAAACAGTAGATATATCAGGTGAAAAAATTTGGGATGACGCTGACAATCAAGACGGAAAACGTCCAGATTCAATCACTGTTAACCTATTAGGTACTGATGATGAATTAGTGGCTACAACTGAGGTAACAGCTGCCGATAATTGGGTATATGAATTTAAAGGTATGCCTAAATATATAGTTGGTACAAAAAACGAAGTACAGTATACAATTGAAGAAATTCCTGTTGAAGAGTATGAAGTTTCTGTCGATGGATATGATCTAACAAACAGTTACACTCCAGAAGTGTTTGATATTCATGGAATAAAAATATGGGACGATGCAGAGAATCAAGATGGCAACCGACCAAATTCAATTACAGTCAATTTACTAGCAAATGGAAAACATATTGACTCCATAAAAGTCACAGCTAGCGATAATTGGGAATACAGCTTCTTAGACTTACCAGTTTATGAAGCGGGCAAAAAAATCAATTATACAGTGACTGAAGATACTGTAAAAGACTATTCTTATAGCCAAACTGGCGAAAACTATGATATTACGAATAGTTATACTCCAAAAGAAACAACCGTTACTGTTACAAAGTCTTGGGAAGATGCAAATGATCAAGATGGGAAGCGCCCAAAGCATATTGAAGTACAACTACTTGCGGATGGAAGTCCATATGGTGACCCGGTTGAACTTTCTGCTCAAGAAAACTGGACATATACTTGGAGCGGTTTAGCATTAAATTCAGCAGGACGAGCCATAACTTATTCTGTTGAAGAAGTAAGTATTCCAAAAGATTACGAATCAATTATTAATGATGAGAATCACGGGAATATAATTATAACGAACCGTTATACACCGGAATTAATCGAAGTTTCAGGAACAAAAATATGGGATGATGCCGATAACCAAGATGGCGTCCAACCACAGGCAATCACCATTCGTCTCTTGGCAAATGGTGAAGAAGTAGATACCATTGAAGTGACTGAAGAATCAGACTGGATATATGAATTTAAGGATATTCCTAAATTCGAAAACGGGAAAGAAATCGTTTATACAGTCCAAGAAGATGCGGTTAAAGGTTACTCTACAAGCATTGAAGGTTTTGACATCACAAACAGTTATACACCGGAAGTAATCGAAATTTCAGGAACAAAAATATGGGATGATGCAGACAACCAAGACGGCATTCGCCCAGACGAAATTACACTCAACTTACTCGCTAATGGTGTGGAAATCGCCAGTCAAAAAGTGACAGCTGAAGATGACTGGAGCTATACTTTTGAAGGCTTAGCTTGCTATGAGAACCAAGGTGAAGAAATTGAATACACTATTGAAGAAGAGGCAGTAGAAGGTTATGAAGTATCGATTGATGGGTATGACATTACAAACAGTTATACACCAGAAGTGATCGATATAACTGGCTCAAAAACTTGGGACGATGCAGATAATCAAGATGGCGTCCGACCACAAGCAATCACCGTTCGTCTTTTAGCAAATGGTGAAGAAGTAGATACCGTTGAAGTGACTGAAGAATCAGACTGGACATATGAATTTAAGGATATTCCTAAATTTGAAAATGGTGAAGAAATTAACTATACACTCCAAGAAGACGCTGTCGAAAACTACTCTACAATAATAGATGGTTTTGAGATCGTAAATAGTTATACACCAGGTCAAACAAGCGTGAATGTTGTGAAGTCTTGGAACGATAACAATAACGTAGTGGCCCGTCCAGAATCCATTACTGTTAACTTACTTACAAATGGTGTACAAATTGATTCAGTTGAATTGACTGCAGAAAACAATTGGCAAGCAGACTTTACAGAATTAGATGAGTATGCGGATGGTGAATTAATCGAATATACGGTTGAAGAAGACACACCACGTGGTTTCGTCACAGAAGGTATTACAGGAAATGCTGGCGATGGATTCGTCATCACAAATAGACCAGCAAAAGTAAGTGTCGGAGATTATGTGTGGTTCGATGCAAATAAAGATGGTCTACAAGATAACACAGATGCACCACTCGAAGGTGTCGTCTTAACAATTACGGACGAAGAAGGTAATCCGGTAACGGATGTCTACGGAAATCCAGTTGGGCGTACTGTAACGGATCGCAACGGTTGGTATACATTTGACAATCTTCCGATTGATAACACATATATTGTAAGAATTAATCGTGAAGCATTTGAGGCGCTTTATCCAGAATATGTACCAACATTAACAGAAGAAGGCGATGATCGATCAATTGACTCGTCGGAATGGATAGCTATTTCCGTATTCTTAGATGAAGATGGACAACGCGATCCAACACTCGACTTTGGATTCGTACTAGTATCATCTGATCCGCAAGACCCTCGTCCTACCTTACCGGAAACGGGTGGTCAAAAACCAGAAAATCCTTCTGGTGAAAATGGTGAAGAAGTTACTGAAAAATCACCTGAAGTAGAAACTGAAGATGTTAGGTTACCAATAACAGGTGAAGCAGCTACGTATACTTTACTAGCAGTGGCCTTACTAACACTAGGTGGATTCCTGTTAATCTTCGAAAGAAAACGTGAAAATCGTTAAGAGAGATAAATAAACCTATCTTTTGGTGAAGATTCAAAAATACCCTTCCTATACATTTAAGTATAGGAAGGGCGTTTTTTTATATTTTAATTTTTTTACGTAGTTTCCTCAGCAATTTCTTTTAAGAAGTCATCAAGTTGTTCCTTAGAAATTTGACTGTTAAAAAATTCTCGAAGAGAAGGTATATCAATTGTTTCTCCTCGCACTAGAATACTATATTCAATTACTGTACGTAAAATAGCATCTTCTACTAACTCCCAACCGCCACATTCACAAGTCATTAAAACTTCTCCAGCTTCCACATTAAAACCCTCGCAATGTTTGCAAACAATTCCAGGAACTACATTATTCATCACTGTATCTGGGATTTCAATGGGAATGCATGGGTGATGGCGATCAATCCGAGCTATCCAGCTGAAATGCATCGGATTAAAAGTGCCACCTTTTGCTTTTGCTTGTTTTTCTTCTCGAACCATCTGCTTCACAAAATTTATGATTTGATTTGCCTTCACAATTTCAATATCTGAAGTGTCATCATGGATGTCTAGAGAACCTTTTTTATTTGTAAAAATCGCCGCACCTTTTAAAATTAAATGAATGGGATTAGGCGTCATGCGTTTAGAACCTTTGAGCTGTGTAAGCACACTTTGAGCCATCGCAATAGGATGTTCTTTCAATGTTTGGCCATTTAATTGACTTACTCCATCTTTTAACTCAAATTTTCCCTCAAAGTCGTTAATCTCAAGTGTGTACAAATGAGTAGATGTCATGACTAAAAGATCACAAGTAATAATGCCATGATAATCAATCGCCACATTGTTCATGTATGTCCAATCTTCTTTACCATATTCTTGCAGGGCATCCATCACTTTATGAAAACCCTCTTCTTTAGCCGATAACCACGAAAGTTCTTTCTTTAAAGACGTATCTAGTGCTCCACGTTTATCTAACACATCTAAAACCATCAAATCACTTGGCATATTGTCTAACTCAACATGTCTTTCATTGTAAAATTTTTTCAATGTATAAAACCCCCTTACTATATATATTCCCCAAAAATCCCGAAATCCACGAAAAAACTTTTAAAAAAGTGAAATAATTTTGAATGTTCGTTTATAGCGAACGATTTTAATCATTAAATGGATACAACCGAATAATTGCTTGATAAAAGTCTTTATGCTCTATATAATAGCAATCATATAAAATGAGGAGGAAAGTTGTCCATGAGTTATTTAAAAGAAAAAATTCTTAAAGACGGTGTTGTACAAAGCGGTGATGTGTTAAAAGTCGATTCATTCTTGAATCATCAAATCGACCCTATTGTGCTTAAAGAAATAGCAAAAGAATTTCTGGAGTACTTTAAAGATAAAGAGATTACAAAAGTCATGACAATCGAAGCATCTGGAATCGCCCCAGCAATTTTGGTAGCTTCAGAATTAGAAGTGCCTATGTTATTTGCGAAAAAATCTGAACCTTCTACTTTAATAAATGAGGAACAATATTCAACAAACGTACACAGTTACACAAAAAATGTGACAAGTCGTGTATTGGTGTCTAAAAAATATATTCAAGAAAATGATGAGGTATTAATTATTGATGACTTCCTTGCGAACGGCGAAGCGGCATTAGGCTTAATCGATTTAGTCGAACAAGCAAATGCGGATGTAGTGGGGTTAGGAATTTGTATAGAAAAATCCTTCCAGCCGGGTCGAAAACGGTTAGAAGAAAAAGGTATAGATATTTTTTCTATTGTTCGCCTAGCAGCTATTGAAAACAATGAAATTACATTTGTAGAATAAAATATTTAAAAACGCTAAACTCTGTCATATCTGAGTTTAGTGTTTTTCTTTAATCACCTTCGCTTTTGTTCCTTTCTCAAATGCTTTACAATAAAAAGACATTAAAAGAAAGATTGAGGCTCGAGAGATGAAAAAATTAGTAACCGGACCTATTCGTTTCTACCAAAAAAGAATTTCACCACATACCCCACCTAGCTGTCGTTACCATCCCACATGCTCTACATATGCGCTACAAGCCGTTGAAAAGCATGGAGCACTTAAAGGAAGTGTCATGGGCTTAGCACGCATCATTCGATGCAATCCTATGGTTTCTGGCGGAGTCGATGAAGTGCCTGACTACTTTACAGTTCGTCGCAACCCAGATAATGTTGACGACTACCACGTGCCGGAGTTTCTTATGCCTGCTGAAAAAGAAGTGCAAGAGAATCTGGATCGTTTGCTTCGCAAATATAAAGACCAATTAGTCATCAATAAAAACTTGCCAGAAGCATCAATAACACTACAAGAAATAGCAACATTGAAAGAATTACTTGTTGAAGATATTCAAGCTGAATTAACGGAAGAAGAATTAGGGTATTTAGAAGAGGTTGAAATTTTTCCCGATTTGCATTCAGAAGAGTATCGCTACTTTTCATTAGAGAAAACGGAAAAAAATAAAAGGCTACTTAAGAATGTTGAGCCTTTTTTTGAAGGTACCGACTTTGGAACTGAATATCCTTTAATCGTTTTAGAAAAAACAGGGATTTGGTATACAAATATGCCAATTGTTGAGCGAGAATTTTTAATAAATCGTGGAGTGACTGAAGATGACTTAAAATATAGAAGCTATCACTTATGGTTGGTTCTTCAAGCATTTGAACGATCTGAAGAAAATAAAAATTAAAAAGTGTTGAGGAATTCAAAATCCTCCACACTTTTCATTTTATTGTCTAGCCATGATTTCAATATCGTCATGCACTTCAGTAAGCTCTCCAAAAACAAAGAATCGATCATCCGTTCGCACGCCATCTACGTAATAACAATTCATGAGAGATACAATCGGTTTTCCGTGTTTAGTGGCTACATCTTCACTAATCCACTCAACTTCTGAAGGTTTAACGACTTTAGTGTCATAAACAATATATTCATAGACTTTCTCATTGTCCGTTAAAAAGATTTCATCGCCCAATTCAATAGCTGTCAAATTACCAAACAAAAGGGAAGGGTCATGGGCATAGTGACCTGCTATTGGGAAGTTCCCTTCGCCCATTGTCAAGTTTGGACGCATGGTTCCAACACCCGCATGTAAAATATCATTTGTCACACCATTAAAGACGGTTACGTTAATACCAATACTCGGTACATATAAACGACCAACAATTAAACTCGGGTCAATATATTCAGGTGAAAGTAAGGTCCCTGTGGCTGAAATTTCTTCAACTGCACCAAAATCAAATGACGTGTCACTTTGCAAATTATTTTGTAATGTATTCGCGGGCATTTCTATCGCCACTTCAACATTCTTTTCTGCTCGATTCCCAATCATCCAGTGATTGATTCGAGGGAGTAATAAAAAAACTATACCGATAATAATTAATAGATAACTGAATATACGAAGCCCTTTTTTCTTCATAATGACCCTCTTTTCTCAAGTGTATTACATAGAATAAGTTTAATACAAAACAGGACGAGTTTAAACATATCTTAACTATATCATGGTAAAATAAAAGTAATTCAATCGGTAAAGAAAGGAAATCTGATTATGCGAATTTTAATTGCGGATGACGATCGTGAAATTTGTGACTTACTAGAAATTTATATTAATAACGAAGGTTTTGAAGTAGTAAAAGCTTATAATGGAAGAGAAGCATATGAATTATTTCAAAAAACAGATGTAGATTGTTTGATTTTGGATGTCATGATGCCAGAAATGGACGGTTTAGAGGTGGTGAACTTGATTCGAGAAGAATCACAAGTTCCTATTTTAATGCTGAGCGCAAAAACAGCGGATATGGATAAGATTCGCGGTTTAGCTAAGGGAGCGGATGATTATGTCGCCAAACCCTTTAATCCTTTAGAAGTAGTAGCCCGTGTGAAATCCTTGCTTCGCCGTAGTTCTTATAGTAATAACCGTAAAGAAGATTCTTCTGAAATAGAAATTGGTCCTTTAGTTATTCGAAGAGACCAACATGAAGTAAAAACAATAGATGGTGAATTGATTCGTTTAACAGCTTTAGAGTTTGGTATTTTACACCTTTTAGCTAGCCATCCGAATCGAGTGTTTAGCGCAGATGAGATATTTGAACGTGTCTGGCAACAAGAAACGGATATTCCTTCAAAGACAGTAATGGTTCATGTTAGCCATTTGCGTGATAAAATTGAAAAAGCGACAGATGGAGAAAAAGTAGTCAAAACCGTCTGGGGAGTAGGGTATAAAATTGAAGCGGATTAACCAAAAGCTAAAAGAACCTTCTACTTTAAAACTAAATACCTATGAGCGTTGGGTTTTAGTTGGAGAGGGTTTTATTACAGCGGGAATCATTATTTTATTATACTTTGCTGCATACCAAATTTTTCAATTACTCGTTTCAACTTTCCCGACATTTTTCGAAGATTTTTGGGTCTTTGGGGATTTATTTATTGAAATGAAAGACCAAAGTTTATTTGAAGTGAATCCCTTTGTTTATATTTTCTTGATTTTACTAGCAATAACGGCTATTTTTTGGCGCCTACACCGACGTTACCGAAATTACGAAATGAAACACATTATTTCTGAGCTTCATTATATTGCGCAAGGGAATTTTGAATATCGAATCCCGCCCAGTTCAGATAATAACTTGCAAGCTTTTATTGATAGTATTCATGTTTTGGTGGATTCGACAGTTGAAGCGATGGAAGAAGAACGACGCATTGAGCAAACCAAAGATGAATTAATTACCAATGTGAGTCATGACATCCGCACACCTCTAACTTCTATTATTGGTTATTTAGGTTTAGTTGAGCAAGGTAGGTATCGGTCCAGTGATGAAGCAAAACAGTATGTGAATACAGCGTACAAAAAAGCTCGCCAAATGAAGGTGCTGGTGGACGATTTATTTGAATATACGTCCTTTCGTCAAACAGATACTTCTTTAAATACTATAGAATTTGACATGGTCCAATTATTAGAGCAACTCGTGATTGATTTTCACTTACAAGCAGAGGAAAAAGGAATGGCACTGAATGTCTATGCCTCAACGGAAAAAATTGCTATGTGGGGCGATGCCGATAAACTAGTGCGTGTATTTAGCAACCTCATTTCTAATGCACTAAAATACGGAAATGATGGCAATGAGATAGCTATAGAACTGGAACAAAAGGATAAAGAATGGGTTCATATTCAGATTAAAAATGATGGAGAGCCTATTCCGAATGAAGCACTTGAACAATTATTTGAGCGCTTTTACCGCGCTGAAACTTCACGTTCTCAAGAATTTGCAAGTACTGGATTAGGACTTGCGATAGCTAAGAGTATTGTCGAATTGCACCACGGAAAAATTTACGCTGAGACAAGCGAAGAATGGACTTCTTTTATTGTCGAATTACCTAATCATTACCGGAATTAAAAGATAGATGATTAGAAAATATGCATTTAATTCAAAGGTTAAGTATGTTACTATCTTATGGAGTCAAATTTATTTGGCTCTTTTATCTTTTTAAAGAAGGATCAGATTTTAGGGTCAAAAAATGCCTCACGAATCAAACAGGAAAAAGGAGAAACAAAAATATGTTATTGAATGACATAACTATCAAACAATCACTTAAAAGAAATTTATTAAAGGGTGGAGTAGCTGCTGTACTATGGGGCTCTTTACACCCATCCATATCAGTTGCGGAAGCGAATGCTCCAGATATTAATGCCGAAGCCTCAATGACTGTGGATTTTGAAACCGGTCAAATTTTACAAGCCGATAATATTGATCAACCAATGGGTATTGCATCGATGACAAAAATGATCGTTGAATATATTGTATTTGAAGAGCTCGAGGCGGGTAACTTAGCGTGGGATACTGAAATCTCCATTAGTGATTATGCTTACCGTATTAGCCAAAACTACAATTTGTCCAATGTCCCTTTAAGAAGTGATGACACCTATTCACTCCAGGAACTTTATGAAGCAATGACCATTTATTCAGCAAATGGCGCCACAATAGCGATTGCTGAGCATATCGCAGGTTCAGAGCCGGCATTCGTCGACCGTATGCGTGAAACAGTTGAAGCATTTGGCGTAGAGGATGCAACATTATATAATGCGACCGGTTTAGACCGAGAGTATTTAGGAGAAAATGTTTACCCTAGTTCGAGTAATGGGGACGAAAATAGAATGAGCGCTCGCTCAATTGCTAAGATTACCAATCGAATAGTCGAAGATTATCCAGAAATCCTTGAAGTAGCAAGTATTCCGACAAAAACTTTCCGTGAAGGAACGGTGGATGCGATTGATATGGTGAACTGGAATCGCATGTTAGAAGGTTTATCGCACTACCGACCAGGTGTTGATGGTCTGAAGACAGGGACAACAGATATCGCCGGCTACACGTTTACAGGAACAGCACTAGAAGATGGACGCCGTTTATTAACCGTTGTAATGGGCGTGGATGGAGATATCAATGAGCGTTTTGTAGAAACAGATAAACAATTAGATTATGGCTTCAATGAGTTTGAACTGCAAAATTTACTAGAACCTTGGGAACAAGTCTATGAGTATTCGCCATTAGCCGTAACGAACGGAAAAGAAGAAACTGTAAATTATGCCCCAAGCGAAACAGAATTTGAAATGTATGTTCATAGGGACGATAATATAGAAGAAGGAGTCACCTATACCATAGAATGGGACGAGAATATTGTAAACGATGAAGGTACAATTGAGGCACCATTTGATGAAGGCATGCAAATTGGTCAGTTGGTTGTGAATTATTCGGGTGATGAGGGTTACTTAAATGAAGAAGAGAGAAATGTTGTGCCAATCGTAACTACAGAAGGTGTAGAAAAGGCTAACTTTATTGCCGTAGCTTGGAACTGGATATCAGGTGTTTTCGATAGCATTACTAGTCGTTTTTAAAAAGTAATGAAGAGTGGAAGCCTTGCTATTTTCATGCTACTATAAATGCAGGATTAAATAGAATTTGAACGGATTACAGAAGGAGTGTTGCTTCATGCTGGACATGAAATTAATTCGAAATGATTTTGATAAAGCCGCCGAACGGTTAAAAACTCGCGGTGTAGATACAGAGGAAATCAAACGTTTTAAAGATGCGGATGAAAAGCGTCGTGTATTAATACAAGATTCAGAAAAGTTGAAAAATAAAAGAAATGAAGTGTCTAAAGAAATCGCAGAGAAAAAGCGAAATAAAGAATCTGCGGATGATGTAATTCAATCCATGCAAGAAGTCAGTAAACAAATTAAAGAAATCGACCAAGAATTAGAAGAAATTGAAAAAGTAACTTATGACATCGCTACAGGTTTGCCGAACTTACCTCATGAATCAATTCCAGTCGGTGAATCTGAAGAAGAAAACGTAGAGATTAATCGTTGGGGAGACGAGTTAGTTAGTCGACCGGGCGAAAATCCAAAACCGCATTGGGAGCTAGGTGAAGATTTAGATATCTTAGACTTTGCACGCGGAGCTAAAGTGGCCCAAAGTCGTTTTGTTTATTATAAAGGTGCGGGAGCTCGATTAGAACGAGCACTTTATAACTTTATGTTAGATGTTCAAACGGATGAACACGGCTACCGTGAAATGATCACGCCTTATATTGTTAATGATGACTCAATGTTTGGAACCGGACAATTCCCTAAGTTTAAAGAAGATGTTTATGAAATTGAAGGGGAAAATTTAACACTTATTCCAACGTCAGAAGTCCCTTTAACAAACTTTTTTAGAGACGAAATTTTAAATGAAGAGGATTTACCACAGTATTTTACAGCAATGAGTCCAAGCTTCCGTTCAGAAGCTGGAAGTGCCGGACGTGATACACGTGGTCTAATTCGTTTACACCAGTTCCACAAAGTAGAATTGGTTAAATTTGCGAAGCCAGAAGATTCTTATGATGAATTAGAGAAAATGACACGCGATGCAGAGACTATTTTAGAAAAGTTAGAATTACCATACCGACGAATTGTTTTGTGTACGGGTGATACAGGTTTTGCAGCAGCAAAAACATACGACATTGAAGTATGGATGCCAGCACAAAATACTTATCGAGAAATTAGCTCGTGCTCGAATACTGAAGATTTCCAAGCACGCCGTGCAATGATTCGTTTCCGTCGCGAAGAAACTGGAAAAATTGAGTATGCGCATACGCTAAATGGCTCGGGGTTAGCTGTTGGGCGCGCATTTGCAGCCATCTTAGAAAATTACCAACAAGCAGATGGTTCAATTAAAGTTCCGAATGTCCTCGTACCTTATATGGGTGGTATGGAGTATATTCGGTTAGACGAAAAGTAATCATCTATTTTAGGAGACCGTTCATTTTTGAACGGTCTTTTCATTTTAATTCGACTTAATTGTTTGATTTTTCTATAGGAGGTATAATAGAGCGAGAGAAAAGAGGAGATAGTATGTCAGAATTTAAAACAGCCGTATTTGCTGGAGGATGTTTTTGGTGCATGGTGGAGCCCTTTGATTCTTTGCCTGGTATAGAAGCAGTCATATCTGGTTTTACTGGAGGTCACGTAGAGAATCCTACTTATAATCAAGTCGTTTCCGGACAAACTGGGCATACTGAAGCCGTCGAAATTACTTATGATCCAGAAAAAATATCTTACGCAGAACTAGTAGAAATTTACTGGCGTCAAACGAATCCTACAGATGCGGGGGGACAGTTTGCGGATCGAGGAGATAGTTATCGCCCGGTCATTTACTATGAGAGTGACGAAGAACGTCAAATTGCAGAAAAGTCGAAGCAAAATTTACAGGAGAATGGTCCGTTTAAAGAACCTATAGTAGTTACGATTGAACCTAAGGAAACATTCTATCCGGCAGAAGAAAGTCATCAAGACTTCTATAAAAAGCAACCTATTCATTATGCCAGGTATAGCGTAGGATCTGGAAGAGCAGCTTTTTTAAAAAAGAGCTGGACTTAATTTGGAAATTATAATATAATAGAGTTCCTGGAAAAATAGTATGTCTAGGACCTAATTGATACATGTAAAATCTTTTTTAAAAAAGATTTAAAAAAAGGTTGACAAGATTAATCGTTGCATGTATTATATAGTAGTTGCTGTGAAACACAGTTACTAAAAATAAGTACGGTAATTATAGCAAGAAGGATCCACCTGTTCCCATGCCGAACACAGACGTTAAGCTTCTTTGCGCCGAGGATAGTGAGGGGTTTCCCCTTGTGAAAGCCGGACGTCGCCGTTCTTATTTTAATTGGAGGATTAGCTCAGTTGGGAGAGCACCTGCCTTACAAGCAGGGGGTCACTGGTTCGAGCCCAGTATTCTCCATTTTTATTTGAGCCATTAGCTCAGTCGGTAGAGCATTTGACTTTTAATCAAAGGGTCGTAGGTTCGATTCCTACATGGCTCATTATTTGTTCATACGAATGGATAATGAAATAGATTTTGCGGATATGGCGGAATTGGCAGACGCGCTAGACTTAGGATCTAGTGCCTTCGGGCGTGGGGGTTCGACTCCCTTTATCCGCATTTTTGCCGGCTTAGCTCAGTTGGTAGAGCATCTGATTTGTAATCAGGCGGTCGAGGGTTCAACTCCTTTAGCCGGCATTTTATTTTTATTTACGGAAGTTGTGCTGCGGAAGTAGTTCAGTGGTAGAACACCACCTTGCCAAGGTGGGGGTCGCGGGTTCGAACCCCGTCTTCCGCTT